>Ga0075421_100004250_pt1 | contig 17288 bp, 13 predicted proteins | sample SoiMetdeltSBSDD5_FD_75292 | JGI IMG/M metagenome (GOLD analysis project Ga0075421, IMG submission 75292) | Bulk soil microbial communities from a Populus tree surrounding site in Tennessee, USA - Soil MetaG P. deltoides SBSDD5 | ecosystem: Environmental > Terrestrial > Soil > Tree plantation...
CTCACTGCCGCGCGCACACTGAGTCGCGATCCCTGGTTCCGCCAACTCAGCGTTCGCCGGTTAATGACGATGATCGAGCGCGCACTCGAACAACAAATGCAGTGGGTCGTGTTTGAGCCAAACAACGAAGCGTTGCGCGGAGAGATCCGCGTGCTGCTTATTAATTATCTGCGGCAACTCTTTCGCCTCGGCGCGTTTCGCGGCGCCAATGAAGACGAAGCATTCTTCGTACGCTGCGACGAGACGAACAACCCGCCGTACCTCGCCGATGCCGGACGTCTGCTGGCGGAGATCGGCATCGCGCCGGCTGAACCGCTCGAATTCATTGTGGTCCAACTCACGCGTGGCAACGACGGCACGCTCACGATTCGGGAGTAAACGACGATGGCCGAACAACTGCTGCGCGCATTCAGATTTCAAGTGAAGCTTCGCAAGAGCCCGGCAGGTGAATCGGGTGCGCAGTCGCCTAACGATGCGCCGGCGGGTACCGCGCTCGCGGACGGTGCGTTTCAGGAGTGTTCCGGGTTGGAAGTCGAAATGGATGTGCAGGAATACCTCGAAGGTGGGCGCAACGACGGCGTGATCAAACGCGTCGGCCGCGCAAAGTACAGTCCGATAGTTCTCAAACGCGGCATGTTCTACAGCGCCGGAAACAAAGCGAATCGTGATCTGTGGAACTGGCTACAGGCCGTTGTTTCCGGTGAACGCCCGGTCGCGCGCTACGACGGGATCATCGAGGTGATGAGCTCGGGAATGAACGTTTCAGCGACGTGGGTTTTCGATCGCGGGTTGCCGTTGAAGATTCGCGGCCCGGAGTTGAACGCGAAGACAGGTGAGGTAGCAATGGAAGAACTGCACATTGCTCATGAAGGACTGCGACTGATCAATTCTTAAAAGTATGCCACTCGAGAAAGCCAGCATCAGCGAAGCCAACGACCGCGGCCAGGCGATAGAGGGCACTTCGTTTCCGGTCCAGTTCAACCCGACTACGCTGAGGCTAACACTTGCTAATCGCACCGAGGGCGGCAACACGCGCGGCAAAGAGGTGCGGCAAAATCTTGGACCAAGCTCAACAACGCTCAGCCTGGACCTCGTGTTCGATACGGCTGACGAAGGCACAAGCGGCAATCCGGTTTCAGTGCTCTCCAAGACCAGGAAAATCGAGCGTTTTCTGGTTCCCAAGGGATCCGGACCACAACAAGGCGCGCCGCCACGAATCCGGTTCGCGTGGGGCGATCTCGTCATTCACGGTGTTGTCGAGAGTTTGACCGTGGATCTGGAACACTTCGCCTCGAACGGTTTTCCGCTGCGCGCGAAAGTCTCGCTGTCGATCAAGGCTCAGGATCGCGATCTGGAATTGACGAGTATTCGCGACAGCCGGAGTGGCGCGCCCGCGCCCGGAAGTGCGGGCGGCGGTGGTCTGGGTTTTGGTGGTTCGTTCGGCGTTGGCGTTGGAGTCTCGGCGAGCGTGGGCCTTGGGTTGTCGGCAAACATCGGCGTCGCACTCGACGGCGAGAGTGCCGGCGATTTTGCCGCGCGCGTCGGTTTGGATCCGGCCGCGTGGCGCGGACTGGATCTTGGCGGAGAGAATTCGCTGGCGCTGTCCGCGGGCGTTGAAGTGGGCTTCAACGCAAACCTGACGGCGAGCACCGGGCTTGGTGTAACGGTCGGAGTTGAAGCCGGAGTTTCAGCCCCGCTGGAAGCGTCATTCGGATTAACGACGAACACGAACGTTAATGCCGTGCGCGGTGTGGGCACCGGCGCTGATCTCGCTTCAGGATTCGCACTCTCAGCGGCGGGCGGTGTTGGCGCTGCGATCGACGCAGTCAAACTCGCGAAGATCGAACAAGCGGAGCAGCAAACGCGCGCATCGTTCAAGACGCCGTCGAAGCCAACGTCCGCGGCGACGACTACGACCTCCTTCGCACAACCGAAACCACCTGAACAGAAACACACGCCGCTCGTCCGCACTGGTCTGCCGATAGTCTCCGCGCAACAGGCGGCTCCGCCTGTGCCGCGGCCTCCGCGTGTTGACGCTCGTGCCGGTTCGTTTGGTTTCGGTGTGCCATTGAGACCGACGGTTGGCGAGGCTGCGGATCAACGTGCGGAGACGATCAACGGAGACGTTGCCATCAAGCCGAAGATCGTAACAGGCGATCCGCCGATGACGCGTGATCCAACGAAGCCTGCGTGGGTCGCGCTGCCGGTCCGCGACGTCTCCCGCAGGACCGCTGACCGCGCGCAGCGAAAAATTCGTCCCACTCGGCCATGCGGATGCGCCGGCGGTTGCGGACATTGAGAAAGTGAAAGGGTTTTGTAATGCCGGTACACGTTGACGAGATGACTTCAGAAGTGAGCACCGAAGCAGGCGCTCCGGCGACTGGAACTGGCGCGGCGATAGTTTGGGAAGACACGGCGCACATTCGAGACGTGCGCGCTCAGCTCGCGCGCGACGCGCGTCGCACTTCAGCCGAGGATTACGATGACTGAAGCTTTACTCACATACGCTGGTCCAGTCTTCGAGATCGAGGGCCAACCCAACGTCGAGTTGGCGCGCGACATTCTGCACCTCGAAGTCCACGAGACGACCGCCGGGCTGAAAACGCTCACGGCGCGCTTCATCGCGATCGGCAGCACTGGCTCGTCGGCCGAGCAACGCCAGCTTTACCTCGACGGATCGGTTTTCGACTTCGGCAAGAAAGTGTCAGTCGTTCTTGGCGCGTCGCCGGCAGCGCACACCGTTTTCACCGGCTGGATCAGTGCGATCCAGGCCGACTTCAAGGAAGGCGAGGAGCCGGAAGTCGTCATCTTCGCCGAAGACAAACTGATGAAGCTGCGCATGACTCGCCGCATGAAGACGTACGAAAACGTGAGCGACGCTGACATCGCGAGTGCCATTGCATCCGAACACGGGCTCACGCCGGCAGTCGACGCCGATGGCCCAACGTACGACATCGTGCAGCAGTGGAACATGAGTGACCTTGCCTTCTTGCGCGAACGCGCCAGGCGAATCCAGGCGGAGCTTTGGATCGAAGACGAAACGCTCAACTTCAAGTCGCGCAACAACAGGACCGCGACGGAGCTGACGCTGGTCCAGGGTAATCATCTGATCGCCCTGAGCGCTCGCGCAGACCTTGCGCACCAGCGCACCAAAGTGAAGGTGAGCGGCTACGACGCGACTCAACGCGAACGGATCGAAGAAGAAGCCGGCGAAGACGCGATTCAAGCAGAGGTTTCCGGCGGCCTGACCGGTCCAGCAGCGTTGCAGCGCGCTTTTGGCGATCGCGTTTCGTATCGCGTGCGCGACGTGCCTTTGACTTCGAGCGAAGCGACAGACTGGGTCAAAGCGGAAATGCTCCGGCGCGCGCGCGGGTTTGTAGTCGTCAACGGCACCACGCGTGGATCGGCAGACATGGTCGTCGGCAGCAAGTTGACACTCGAACGCACCGGAAATCCATTCGATGGACCAGGTTATTACGTTACGAGTATTCGCCATACCTACGATTCGCAAAACGGATTCCGCACGCACTTCGAAGCAGAGCGCGCAACTGTTCAGGAGGGAACTTGAGTAAGACCATCGCAGCACCGCGACCCGACGGCAATGCCGAACGTTATTTCGGCGTCTTTCCGGCAATCGTGACGGACATCGTCGATCCGGAGAGCCTGGGCCGGATTCAAGTAAAGCTGCCCTGGTTGGGTGCGGACGGCGATTCCGTCCGCGCATGGGCCACGCTGCTGACGCCGTACGCTGACGACGATCAGGGTTTCGAAGTGCTGCCGGCAGTCGACACGCAAGTGGTAATTGCGTTCGAAGCAGGCGACTTGCGACGGCCGTACATCCTCGGCTCCGCCTGGAACGGCAAAGAAGCAATGCCCGAGGCGCCCGCTGCGCCGAACAACAAGCGCCTGATCAAAACCCGTTCAGGCAGCTTGCTTGAATTCGACGACACGGAAGGCACGCCGAAGGTGACGCTGTCGATGAAGAGTGGTCACAAGGTCGTGCTCGACGACGGCGCGCAGGAAGTGACCGTGCAGCATTCCAACGGCTGTTACGTGAAGATGAACGCGGCCGGCCAGGTCCAGATTCAGGCCAACGCGACCGTCGAAATAACCGCGTCGGCAGTAAACGTACACGCGCCGGTTGCGACGTTCGACGGCATTGTGAACTGCACGACGTTGATTGCGAGCTCGGGAGTAGTCTCGCCGTCATACACACCGGGCGCGGGAAACATTTGGTGATATGAACAAGCACGCGTGGAAACTTGTTGGACCGTGGTATCGCTGGGCGCATCCGGGCGTGCCGAGCGCGGGCCGCGTCTCGCGTCCGGTTTTTCAGAAATACGATGGTCCAGGCATGGTCGCGGAATTTCTGAAAGAGCCGCAGCGATCGTTGAAGTTTACTGATGACGATCGGGTCCACGAAGTCAGGCCCATGCCGCCGATGAGCCCTGCGACCTACAACGGCAAACCGCGGCGGCTGTCAGATCTGGGCTATTTTCCGACGTCTACACGCAAGCTTTTTCTCGACACACACAAACGTTTCTATCTCGTCGTTTGTGAATTGCACTGCGACATCACTGGTTTTCCGCCGGTCAATCGCGCGCAGGTGTGCAGTGCCGGGTTCGTAGTTCGGCGCCGCATCGTTCGAAATCTCACTCAGAAGGCAATCGCCGAGGGCGAGCCGATCCTGCGGCGACTGTCTGCTTTTGCAGTCACACAGTCGATTGGTCCCAAACAAGCGTTCGCGCTCGAGGAGTTGAAAGTCGAACGCAGTCGAGTGGCCCGGTGGGCCAACAAGTACGGCATCGCGGTGCGCGTGCAGGGGTGGAGGCAACTTGGCCAGGGCATCGGTCAATGGACCGACGTTAGCGAAACACCCGCCGGCAATATCACCGAACAAACGTTTCCACTCTATCCGCTGATTCCGGATCCGCGCGATGCAAGACACTCCGGCAAGGGGCGAACGATCTACTTCGGCGTTGTGCCGACGGGAAGCTCCGACACCGACGAGTTCGGCAAAGCGCGCTTCGACGATGCAACGCAGTACGAAATCCGATGTTTCGTCAGACGCTTCAAACATGAACCACCGACTCCCGGCTGTTGCGGCGAAACGGTCTGGAGTTTACCGACCGAGGTTTACCAACTCGCTCCACACTTCGATTTGGCGGGGACGAACAATCGGCCCGTGTCCATGCAGCTCCCCGATTTGAGCGCGCTCGAAGCGCAGGCCGCGGCGCTGCCGCCCAATCAATTGGCGCCGTTCCGCATGGTGTCGCCGCCGAGCTCGAATCTCGAAGTCACGGCGGACGAAGACGGCAACATCACCGATCACGGCACGTCGAGTCAGATCTGTTCCTTCGCGATTCCCTTGATCACGATAGTTGCCACGTTTGTGTTGAAGCTGTTCCTGCCGGTGGTGATGCTGCTGTTTGGACTGTTCTTCATGCTCAAACTGAAGTTCTGTATTCCGCCGAGTATTCAACTGAGCGCCGGGCTCGCGGCGGATCTGAACGCCGCGCTGAATGTCGGGTTGGACGTGAGCGTCGATGCCAGCGTCGACGTCGGCACGACACTTGGCAACAACCTCAACAACCGGTTGAAAGTTGACCTCGGCAACGAGATGGTCAGCGGCTTGAGAAACGGAGTGCCGGATCGTCCCGGCGGACTTGGCCCGCGTGCGATCGCGGAGATGGCCGATAGTGTTTACGAGTCAGGTCAGGAACAGAACGCGCCATCCCTGACTGCCAAACTCGAATACGAAGAGCGCGTCGAAGCGGAGGTCTTCGCATGACAACGACACTCAGGTTTCTCGGCAAAGGCTGGACCATTCCGCTGCAACCCGACGACCGCAGCGGCAAGTTCAACTATGAAAGTGGTGCGGAGAAGGTGCGCCAGTCGATCTGGATCATTCTCGATACCGAGCCTGGCGAACGAATCATGCGCCCGGCTTTTGGCTGCGGCTTACGCCGCCACTTGATGAAGCCGAACACGACCGCCACGCGCGCGCTGATCCAACGCGAGGTCACAAACGCCCTCAGCACGTGGGAGCCGCGCATCGACCTGGAGAGCGTGGAGGCCACGCCGGGTGACGATCCGTCGCTGGTGCTGATCGAGATCAACTACCTGCACCGCAGGGATGGTCACAAGGGAAATCTCGTTTACCCGTTTTATCTGGAGCCGTAACGCATGCCGATCCGGAATCCAATTCTCGACGATCGTTCATACCAGCAACTGCGCGACGAGCTGGTGCTGCGGATTCCTGTCTACACACCGGAATGGACCGATCACAACGCGAGCGATCCGGGCATCACGCTGATCGAGTTGTTTTCGTTCCTCGGCGAAAACCTGCTGTACCGTTTCAACCAGATCCCGGAAGCTGCGCGGCTCGAGTTTTTGCGGCTGCTGCAAATTCCGCTGCGGCCCGCGACGCCGTCCAGAACTCTCGTAACCTTCACGACCACGAAGAAGGACGGCGTGCTGGTAGAGATGGGCGCCGAATTGACGGCGGGCAAGTTGTCGTTTGAAACGGAAACGGAAGTCAAAGTGTGGCCGGTTTCTTTCGTCGCGGTGGGCCGCAAGCGGTCGCCTGAGCCCGATCCTGACAGGGAACCGGAAGTCTACCAGTTCGCGGTGAGCGTGCTGGACGCGATTGGACCACTCGCGCGCGAACAACAACCGGTTTACTACAAAAACGATCCTGTCGATCTCGAAAATCCGCCGGTCGATTTCAACGAGACTGTGGACGGCAAGATCTGGATCGCAGTCGTGCTCGACAAGGAGGCGGACCCAAAGGAGCTTGGCGGCGCGTTACTGAACGTCGGCGTCGTGCTCGATCCAGTGTTCGAAACGATGGACCAGGTTCGGCCGTGTCCGGGCGCCGGCTTCACCGCGAAGGCGCCGGCGGTCGAGTGGAAAGTTTCGACGGGGAAACTGAAAGACGGAAAACCACAGTACGTCAGCATCGCTCAACAGGGAGACACAACGCGCGGCCTGACTCAGGACGGCGTGGTCCGGCTGCGATTGCCGGCGGACGTCAAGCAGGTTGGCGTTTTCGCTCCTGACGATCCGGCGCAACTCGGCACCGGCGATTTCCCGCCCGTGCTCGACGAGGAAACCGAGAAGAAAATTCTTTGCTGGATTCACGGCTTCCGTCACGACGCGAGTGGGTTTGGCAAAGTTCTATTCATCGGAGCGAACGCCGCGGAAACCGTGCAAACAAAGAAAGCGCGCACGGAGTTTCTCGGCACCGGCAATGCCCAGCCGAATCAACGCTTCAAGCTGGTCTACACGCCGGTAATTGCGGGAAGTCTCAAACTTGACGTTGAGGAAGGGTCGCGTTGGGTCGAGTGGAAAGAAGTCGACGGATTTCACGCGAGCGAGCCTGACGATCGTCACTTCGTCGTCGATCCCGAAGCAGGTGAAGTTCGATTTGGAAACGGTTTGCAGGGACTGCCGCCGCAGATCGGACAGCGCATTCGCGCGCGCGAGTATCGCTTCGGCGGCGGCGTCGAAGGAAACGTGCCGCCGAAAGCAATCTCCGCCGCGGTCAAAATCAAGGACGTCAAAGTCACCAATCCTCTACGCGCACGCGGCGGCGCAGCTGCCGAAACGATCGCCGAAGGACTGAGCCGCATCCCCGGCGAGTTGCGCCGGCGCGATCGCGCGGTGACCGCGACTGACTTTCAGGAACTCGCGCTCGCAACTCCCGGCGCTGACGTTGGACGCGCCGAATGCTTGCCGCGCTTTCATCCGCCGACGCGTCGATCCGAAGCTGCGGGCATCAACACGGTCGTGATTTGGCCCAGGGTCGATGCTGCACATCCAAACGCACCCAAACCCGATCGCAACATGCTGCGAATGGTTTGCCAGTGGCTCGACATGAGGCGACTGGTGACGACTGAGCTGTACGTTATTCCACCGACGTACCGAAAGGTTGCAGTATCCGTCGCCCTTGAAGTGAAGGACGGCTACGGCATCGAAGCGGTTCGCAACTGGGTCGAGCTCGTGCTGCGCCAATACCTCGCACCGCTGCCGCCGTATGGACCAGAAGGTCAGGGCTGGCCGCTGGGTCGCAAGGTACATGGACCAGAGCTCGAGGCAGCGGCGTTGCAGGTCGAGGGAGTGCGTTTTCTGAACGATCTAAAAGTCGCGGGATGGAACGAGGCAAACGAAACGTGGGTCAACGGTTCGGTCACGTTGCAGAAGTATGAAGTTGTCGAGCTGACTTCGATCACGGTTGTCGAAGGACCGACAGCTCTCGATCCGGGCAAGAGTGTCGAACCTGCGCCGTCAGGCACGCCGCTGCCTGTTCCGGTGATTCGTGAGGAGTGTTAGTCGATGCCGGCGCCACGCCCCTTTGCACTCATTCGCACGCAGGACCAGTGGTTGCGCACGTCGCACGAGAACACGGCGCTGCAAGGCGAGGTTGTGCAACTCTTCTGGCACGACGACGCGGCGCAAGGCAACGACAATCATGATCCGTTTGAGATACCCGGCGCCGGGCTCGCTTTCGACAGCCACTGCCGCCTCTATCACAGCGTGACGCACGAAGGCCGAATTGAACGACTCCTATGGGCAGCGCACGATCCGCTTCAACCCGGCGGCGCACAGGCTGAACCGGTGGATCTGATCGGGCCCGAACATGGTCAGAAATTCGGCGACTTCAAACCTATCGACGAAGAGCACGGCGGATTGCAGAAGCCGCTCGACCTTGCGGTGGACCAGGACGATCGATTGTTTGTTGCGGAAGCCGGGACGCAGACCGTGCTGATTTACGACTTGTGGTCCAGGCGTCTTCTGACTCGTTTGCAATTCAAAAGCGACCCGCTCGATCTCGTCGCGCGAGGGCGCTGGGTTTACGTGTTGCTGAAGTCGCCGAAGCTGGTTCGCATCGACGCGCGCGGCAACGTGCAAACGATGGAGTTGCCGGAAGGGGTCGTCAATCCATCACGTCTCGCGCTGGCCCCGAATGGCGAGTTGTTCATTCTTGAAAACGCCGGGCAGGCGACCGCACGCATAATCCATTACGAGGAACCTGCGACAATCATTGCCGTTGCGTTTGCCACCGACATCGAATTTCAAACGGGCGATCCGCTGCTGGCTGAATCATGTTCCGGTGAAAACCATGTGCTCGTAGTTGCGCGGCGGCCGGGCGAAGACTTCCTCAGGTTCTGTGTCGGTCAAACGGAGCCGGCCCAACTCACGCCACTCAAAGCACGCGCTTACGACGGCCTTGGGATCGTGCGCGTTCCGGACGGCCGCATCGGGTTCTGGACCGCTCGCGGTTTTCGTCTGGCCGTTGCGGCGAGACTGCGCTATCACGCGTCGGGCCGAGTCATCACGTTCAGGCTCGACAGCAACGAGTTCTACACGACGTGGGGACGGCTGTTCATCGACGCGTGCATCCCGAAGGGAACTCGGGTAGCAGTGCGATGCATTACGGCCGATGAACCTCCTGAAGGACAGGATCTTCCGCGGAAGTCTCCGGCGAATACGACTCCAAATCTGCCGCACGCGGACTTGTCGCCGCCGATGCCGCCGAAGTCGCTCTTCGATCGCGTGGTGGAAGCGACGCCGCAGACTCTGCATCGCCGTGAAACGGGAAGAGAGTTGCCGTGGGTGCGGCCGCAGCCCGGTGATTCATTTGAAACTTACGAAGCTCCGGTGATGTCGGGCCCGGGACGTTTTCTCTGGGTCGTGCTCGAACTCGCGGGCAATACGCGCACGACGCCGCGCGTGAAAGCAATCCGCGCTGAATATCCCACGCACGATTATCTGAAGCGGATTCCAAAAACTTTTTCTCGCGACGAACGCGTGGCCAATTTCCTTCAACGATACCTCGCGATGTTCGAAGGAGTGCTCGGCGAGTTGGAGGGGGAAGCCGATGCGCGCGCGGCGTTGCTCGATCCGCGCAGTGCGCCTGCTGAAATTCTGCCGTGGCTCGCGAGTTTCCTGGGGCTGGTGTTCGACGAACGCATGGCGCGCGCCCCGCGTCCCGGCGGCCGCACGGAAGATGTTCGCCGTCAACTGATCGCCGAAGCAACGTGGCTGTTTCGTTTTCGCGGCACGATCGCCGGCCTGCGACGGTTTATCGAGATCTATCTGGGCTTCGAAACGATCATCCTCGAGAAGTATCGCTTCCGTGGCCTGGGCGGAGCGCTACTCGGCGACGAGTCGTTGATATCGAATTCGGTGCTTGGCGCGGGATTTCGCATCGGCGGCGCCATCGGTCTGGAAGAGATACAGTCGTTGGACCAACCGATCGAAGACGCGTTTGCCACTCACGCGCATCGCTTTTCGCTCGTCATTCCCGCACAGCTTACAGGCGAGCAACGCGCGGTGGTCCAACACATTCTGGAGTTGCATCGTCCCTCGCACACGCTGGTCGAAATCTGCACGGTCGACGCAGGGATGCGCGTCGGACGTGGTTTACATGTCGCGTTGACGTCGATCATCGGGCGCAGCGGCGGGTTCGATCAGATACAGCTCGGCAGTTCGTTGTTGGGTCGCGGCGCAGTGTTAGGAAAGCCGGCCGCGGGAACGATCGTCGGCGGCAGCAAACTCGGTGAAGACAGCAGGCCCGGATAAAAGATGACCGAAGTCAGTCTTCGCAAACTGAATACTCACTATGTCATGCCGCACGCGGATCGCGCGGAATGGCGGAAGCTCGAGCGTTTGCAGATGAAGGTGCTGGACGACGCGTTTGAGCTCGCGATCGAGCGGGCAGGGATACCGAAGGATGGGGAGTTGTGCCTGCGCAGTGTTTCCGCGCCGGTGCGTTTGCGGCTCGACTCGTCTGACCAGTCGATCACGGCGCATTGGACCGCGGAGCTGGCCCAGAGTCTCACGGACGTCATACGCAATGGTCCAAGGTCGCGGCGCGTCTTTTATTACTCGCGTCAGCAGGCGGTTTTCGATTTCGCGTTGTGTGTTACGCGTGGTGAATACGAGCGCGCGTGGGCGTGGCAGCAGTTGGGGCTCTGGGTTGACAGGAATACGGTTGAGAGTGCGAATGCGGTGCGGGAGTTGGTGCAGGCGTTAACACGCGAGCCGGAATTGATTGTGCCTGTGTTTCGGTACCTGGCGCCGGCGGATGCGTTGCCGGCGATGTCACGCAGGTTGTCGTCGAGTCAGTGGCAGGAGTTGAGTGAAGCTGCTTTGATGCATGCGGGTGTGTTTCTGGTCCGGGATGACAGTGACGGTACGCCGTCGTCGCGGGTGTTCAGTTACGCGCTTCGCATTCTCGAGTGCTCGCAAATACTCGCGGGAATCAGCTATTCGGCGGTGCTTCAGGGAGCAGGCGAAACGATGCGCCGTTCGATCGCCGCACTCGCGATCCTTGAAGCAGAGCCGGCGCTGCTTCATTCGCCGGTTGCGGCAAGTGTCGTTGACGTCGTTGCGTCTTCGATCGCGGCGAACAGGCAAACGGTCACCGTTTCGCAGGCCGCCGAATCAAAACACGAGATTTCACCTCAACCGCCGCTTGAAGAAGCGAGCGAATATAACAACGAGGTCTCAGATCCGCGGCGGCGTGCGAGAACTGATTACGGCGGTCTCTTGTTCCTGATCCACGTCATCGATCAACTTGAATTGCCGCAACAGATCGTTGGCGATTCCGTGCTCGGCGTACGGCCACTGTCCTGGGTTCTCCACCAGCTTGCGATGAGCTTGACGCCGGTTGGCCCAACCGACGCCGCGGCTCTCGCCTTTGCCGGACTGCTGCCGGATGCGTCACCTCCATCGGAACTCGAACCACTCGCGACACACGATGAAACACAGGCGGTGACAACACTCGCCGCACGCATCGTCGAGCACTTGTCGTCGTTGGCCATTGCCGAAGACACGGAACTACTGGATTTTGTTTGCCATCGACACGCCGAGATCGTTGCGGATCCCGCATGGATCGAGGTCCGCTTTTCGTTGGACCAGGTCGCTACAGAAATTCGTCGCGCAGGTTTGGATCTCGATCCCGGTTATGTGAAGTGGCTGGGCGTCGTCTTGAAGTTTGTTTATGAGTAGCGCCTGAAACATTTATGGAAGAAGCCGCTAGATTAACACGCGAAGCAGGCATCATGGCCGCGCGGTTGGCGCAGTTCCTGACCGCGTCGTTTCCAAGTCTCGAGCCGCCGCTTGCCGACGGACAGTCCTTTCTTCAGGCGTTCTTCGAAGCAGTCGCCGAGGGACATCCACTCGAGTGGTGGCTGGAGCATCCGCTCGAGCGCAAGCCAAAAGACGCGTTGCATCCACTCGATCGCATCTCACAGCGCCTGTCGCTCTCGCCCGCCGAAACTGACTTATTGATTCTCGCCGGTTTGAGTGAAGAGCATGAAGGCCTCGCTGCCGTCTTGCGCACTCTCAATCCGCGCCATGAAGCTCAACCAACCGTCGGTCTTGCAGCGCAACTGATCTGCGACGATCACTTCAGCCGCGAAGCGTTGCGCGAAACGCTCGTCAACGGCGCCGCCGTGAGAAGCGGAGCGTTGCGACTCGCGGGCGACGTGCCGCTCTTCGAACAAGCGCTTCAGCTTCCCGAAGCGTTGTGGTCGGTCCTGCATGGCGTGGATGCGTGGCCGGCTGGGGTCAACGTCATCAAGAGTCGCATCGTGTCGTCGGGTCTCGAAGAATGGTTTGAAACTCCTCACCCACGACTCGCCGCGGCGGCAATCCAAAAACGCGCTACTTGCACCGTGGCGGTCACGGGTGACAACGAAGAATCCGCCTTCAACCGTGCTCTCGCGTTGGTCGCGCACGCCGGCGCGAACCCGCAGGGCTTTTCGTTCCGTCCGGGCCAGACGGGCCTCGATCGTCTCATCGGAATTCATGCGCTCGCGCGCGACGTCGTGCCCGTGTTGAGAACCACGGCCGTCGATGGTCCAACGACGGAAGAAGCAACTTGCTTCGCCGACTTCCCGGGAGTCGTCGTCGCCTGTGGTCCTTCAAAGTCGATCTGTAACGTCGGCTCGCGTCCACTCATCAACGTACACCTCGATCGCATGCTGCCCGCTGCGCGCCAACGAATGTGGTCGCAGGTGATCCCGGCGATGGCTGAGGAAGCGGCATTCCTCGCCGCTCGCTATCCGGTCGAGCCGGGTGTCGCCGCGGAAGTGGCAATGGACGTCGAGGCAGTGGTCCAACTCGAGAATCGACCGCCCACCAGCGACGACGTCGCCGCAAGCATTCGCGCGCGCAGCAACATCTCGCTCGCGGCGGGCATACGACTCATCAGTCCGCGCGCATCGTGGGAAGATCTCGTTCTGCCAAACGATCGGCTCGACCAATTGCAGGAAGCAGTCTCGCGTCTCGAGCAACAGGGTCGCGTGTTTGATGAGTGGGGTTTCCTGCGCGACCGCAGCGGCGCGCGTGGCGTGCGTTTGTTGTTTACCGGCCCGCCGGGAACAGGGAAGACGCTGGCGGCGGAAGTGCTCGCCCGAACGTTGAAAGTCGATCTGCTCGTCGTGGACCTCTCGCGCGTCGTATCGAAGTGGATTGGGGAAACGGAAAAGAACCTCGCTGCTGTTTTTGACGCGGCCGAGCGCGGCAAGGCGGCGCTGTTCTTCGACGAGGCGGACGCGCTCTTCGGAAAACGCACCGAAGTGATCGATGCACACGATCGCTACGCGAACCTCGAGACTGCATACCTTTTGACGCGACTGGAACAGTTTGAAGGCCTCGCGATCCTCGCCACTAACTTTCGGCAAAACATCGACGCCGCGTTTCTACGCCGGCTCGAGTTTGTCATTGATTTTCAGGAACCGGATCGCGAAGAACGCGTCGCGCTTTGGAAGTGTCATTTGCCGCCTGACGTGCCGATGGCGGAAGACGTGAATTTGTATGAACTGGCAGCGCTGTATCCGGTTGTCGGCGGCGTGATTCGCAACGCGGCAGTGGCCGCAGGTTTTCTGGCGGCGCGAGACGGTGTGCCGATCGATCGGCTTCATTTCGTTCACGCCATTCGGCGCGAGTATGCAAAAGCCGGCCGGTCGTTCCCGGGCGCCCCGATCGATCTCGTGGTCCATCAGTAAAAGGAGGATTGTATGGCTGCACCAACTACGATTATTGAATATGCGACTGCTCGTCGCGACGCCGCGCAACTGCGACTCACGAACAGTCAGCAACAGTTGACGGCGGCGCAAACGGCGCTGACCAATGCCTCCAACGCGCTTGCCACGCAAACAGCGATGCTCGACTCGCTCAACGATGCGGCCGCGGACATCAGGAAAAAGTTAGCCGTCGTTCCGACTCCCGCCGATGGCGAAGCGCTGCTGGACGCGCTCGAACAGGTAACGATCCGCCAGCGCGCCGCAGAAAGCCTGATCGCCAAAACTCAAGCGGGCGTCGTCGTCGCCGAGCGCAACATCGCCAGCGCGCAAGCGGACGTCACTCGCGCGACCGCTGAACTTACAACCACCGAATCGGATCTCACTGCGGCAACTTCGGCGAACGAGCGCCGCGAAGAGTGGAAAACGGCACTCGGCGCCGAACCGCTGGCGTCGCTCCACACGGAGGCGACGAAGGCGCTCGATCCGACGTTGCCGGAAGGTGAGTCGTTCAAGAACGCGAAGGAAAGAATCGAAGCCGACATTCCGGCAAAGCTGTTCACTCACGCGCAGGTACGACGCGCTGCTGAAGAGGCGCGCATCACTGCTGCTGCCGACAACACCCAAACCGCCGGCGATGCCGTGCTGAATGAACGGAAGAACAATGGCGGCCTGGCGGTGCGCGCCGCGGATCTATTGGCCGCGTTCGTCGCGGCAGAGGCAGCGGCTGGAGAACACGTCAGCGCAGCTTCGACGCGGTTGGAGCAGGCGAAAACGGCGCTCGCGCAGGTCGGGAACGAAGACAACTCGCCGCTAACGGACGAGCAGAGGGAAAACATCCATGATGAAGACCTGAAAGACGCTCGTGAAGCAGCGGCCGAGGAAGAGAAAGACCTCCTCGATTTATTCAAGACAATCGAAGAGAAGCAGGCGGTGCTCGACGATGCCATCGTCGCAGCGAAAGCCGATCCGACTGACGCGACGAAAGCGGAGGACGTAGTCGAGGCCGAAGGCGAAGTTAACGCTGCACGAGCACCGTTTGAGGCGGCGCGCGGTGTATGGATTGACAAGCGTCGAGAGTACGAGCTCGCGATCGTCGACGTCGAGAACAAACAACAACTGCTCAACCAGGCGAGGCAGGCCGCAATTGCAGCGGGAAACGATCCCGAAACTGATCCGGCAGTGATAACCGCCGGAGTCAACCTCAACAACGCGCTACAAGATCTGGAAGATGCCGAAGGGGATTACATGGATTCGCCGCTCGGCACGCTCGACGCGTGGGAAGCGGCAGTGCCCGATTCAACGTGGCGATTGTTTGACCAGTACGAACAGGCGCAGGACACGTTGAATGCTTTGAAGACCACGACTGCGGCGTCGGTGAAGACTGCGCTCGAGACGGCGGAAAGCAACTACGTGACGGCCCAGCTCAAAGCAGATGCGAGTGCGTCTGTGTTGTCGCAGTTGGTTGCCGAACGCGACGCGCGCGCGGCGCGCGAAGCGGGTGCGCGCCAGACCGCGTCTGCGCGCCTCTTCAGTGCTCTGCGTGGTGACGATTGAATAAAGGAGACGTTATGGCTACCCCTGATATGGTTACTTGTCTCAAATCGAATGGCGACCAGAGTGAATTGCTGCCGCTCAGTCCTTTCAATGCGCTGCACTACCACTTCGGCATGCTGCTCGGCGAAGACGATTTCAAAACGGACCAGGGCTACCATCGGGCCAAGATGCGGCTTCACAACGCCTGGCTCCACCGCGAGGGTGTTGTGTGGGGTTTCGGCGTTTCGTCGGACCTCGAGCACGGCGAGGTTCGCGTCACGCGCGGTCTTGCGCTGGATGCCGCCGGTCACGAACTGCACCTCGAAGCTGACGCGTGTCTCAACGCCGGCGAGTGGTTCGAAAAGCACAAAGACGATCCTGAATTCACGATCAACTCCACTAACGGCACTCGCACGTTTGACGCGCACGTGGTCATACGCTTCAAGGCGTGTTTGAGCAGACAAGTGCCGGCGTTGATGGAGCCTTGCAACAACGCGAGTACGAGCACTGCTTACTCACGCGTCTTTGAAACCGTGGAGATACTGATGCTTCCGGGACTCGCGGGCGCGACAACTCCTCCGTATCACCGGCTGCGACTATTGTTCGGCATCGACGAGCCGGCGCTACAGGAAGGCTCAACCAATCCCACGGCGGACGATCAAGTGGTCCTCGACGAGATCACACGCATCCGCGCGTTGCCCGGTGAAGATCAACCCGCCGAGTGGCTCAAAGCCTTTCATCGTTTTGCGGCCCTCGACGAGATTGGGCTCCAGCCGGCGGCCGCCACTGAAGGCGCGCCTGTCTCGATCTTCCCGGGAGCTGAAGACGCGGTCGTTCTGCTCGCGAATCTTTCCGGCGTCACGCTCGAACAACAAGCAAACAATTCGTGGAAGCTGACTGGCGGCACAGTTGACACGTCGGTGCGTCCGTCGCACGTCGCGACGACGACGATCCAGGACCTGCTGTGCGGGATGTTGCCCACCGTGCCGAGAGACACGGCGCCGGTGGCTGTTGGACCACGAGTGACAACGGTGACGATGGAAGCCAACGCCATCGTGCTCGATTTCGATCGTCCGCTACAGGCGTCGAGTGTGCGTCCCGAGGCGTTTTCGGTTTCTGTTTTTGTGAGTGCCTCCGGCTGGCAGGTTTTCAGCTTGAGTGCAACCCTCGACGCAGCGCGAACGAAAGTGACGCTTAACCCCGATCCGGCCCCACCTGATTTCGGAATCGGACTGGCGCGAGTCATCGCGCGAGGCACTGGGCCAACACCGTTGCTCGGCGACGACAACTTGCCGCTTGCGGGCGGTGTTGAAGATCAGCCCGCGCCGCACGGGAGCGATTTTGTATTGATGCGACAGAAGGAGAGCTAGTCATGGCGACAATCAACGCGTCTCAAGCGATGGTGCTCGTTAGCAGGCAGAATGGCATTGTCGTCATTCCCAGCACGCCCTTAACCCGGCTGAACTACTTCGACGGCAAGTTTCTTCGCGCGCAGGATCTCAAGCTCGAACAGGACTACTTGCGGCAGTTGGTGCGGCACTCGAACCAGGCCAGTGGGCCAGGCGTCGCACATGGGTTCGATCTGACGTCCGGCACGGGCGACACACTCAACGTCGGCGAAGGACTCGCAATCGATCCGCAAGGCCGCGTGCTGTTGTTGCCGCAGGCGATCACCGTCAACGTGCAGGAGCTGATCGACAAGTCGCTCAACGTTCA
>Ga0075421_100004251_pt1 | contig 17287 bp, 17 predicted proteins | sample SoiMetdeltSBSDD5_FD_75292 | JGI IMG/M metagenome (GOLD analysis project Ga0075421, IMG submission 75292) | Bulk soil microbial communities from a Populus tree surrounding site in Tennessee, USA - Soil MetaG P. deltoides SBSDD5 | ecosystem: Environmental > Terrestrial > Soil > Tree plantation...
GCGTCCCGGTCCTGACCGACGTCCACGAGACCGATCAGGTCGCCGCCGCCGCCGAGGTCGCCGATGTCCTCCAGATTCCGGCCTTCCTCTGCCGCCAGACCGACCTGCTCGCGGCCGCCGCGGCGAGCGGCCGCCCAGTGAACGTCAAGAAGGGTCAGTTCCTCGCCCCGCGGGAGGTCGGGAATATAATCGAGAAGATCGAGTCTGCCGGCGGGCGCGAGATCCTGATCACTGAACGCGGGACGAGTTTCGGCTACAATAACCTGGTCGTCGATATGCGGGGCTTCCCCGTCATGCGCGGCTTCGGATACCCGGTCGTCTTCGACGTTACCCACAGCCTGCAGCTGCCCGGCGGCCTGGGCGACGCCTCCGGTGGGCAGGCCGAATACATCGAGCCGCTCGCCCGCGCCGGCGTTGCCTGCGGGGTCGACGGTTTGTTTATGGAGGTCCACGACAACCCGCCGCGGGCGCTGAGCGACGCGGCGACGCAATTCGCCCTCGGCCGGCTCGAGCCGCTGCTCGAGGCGCTGCTCAAAATCCACGAGCTGACGAGGACAGTCTTGAGTGACAAGTGACGGGCGGGGGGCTTGTCTCGCCGCCGGCCACAGGTCCCGGTCACTAATCATTGCCGCTGATTGCCTATGAAGAAATCGCTGTTACTGCTCGCCATCATACTCCTGCTGAGTCCCGCCGCCGGGGCGCAAGAATTCGAGATCAAGAAGTACGACCTCAACGCAAAACTCGGGTTGGAGGCCCAGGCGGTCGAGGTCGCGGCCAAGCTGCGGCTCGTCAACCTCTCGGCCAAGGACTTAGTCGACAAGCTGTTGCTCGCCGGGGACGACAAGCCGCGCCTCTCCTTCACGCTCAACGCGCGGGCCAAGGTCGCGGCCATGGCGATCAACGGAGCACCGGTTACCTTCCGGTCCTCCGAGGCCCCGCGGACCAACACGCTCATTGTCTCGACCGACATCACCACGGCGATTGCCTCGGCCAGGGAGTTCGACCTCGACTTGGCCTACAGCGTTCAGTCGCCCGAGCGCAGCGAGAACCTCCACCTCTCGACGGGCGAGTCTTTTCTCCTCCCGGCGAGCTTCTGGTTCCCGGCCAACCACACGCCCTTCGGCGAACACGGCGCGGACACCGCGCCCTACACGCTGACGGTGACCGCGTCCGCGGGGCAGAAGGTGGTCTCGTCGGGCATCCGCAAGAGCGAGACCTCGTTCGAGCAGTCGCTGGCGGCGCTGCCGTGGGTCATCGCCGGCGACTATGATGTCATCGCGCAGGGCAGTCAGGCGCAGCCGGTCGAGGTCTACGCGCCGCGGGGTTTGAACGAAGCCGGCAAGCAGCAGGCTCAGCGGGTGGCGGGCGAGGCCGAGCGGATCGTGGCCTACTTCGCCAAGTATTTCAACGTCCCACCGAGCGCCCCGTTCCGGGTCGTCTCGACGCAGGCGCGGGGTTTGGCCTTCGCCGCGGCAGGAGCCGTCGCCGTGGACGACAGCCTCTTCCGCCGCGACGTGCTCGACCAGGCGACGATCGAACTGATGGCGGCGGCGGCGGCCAAGGCCTGGGTGGATGGTGGGGTGCTGCTGCGCGGGCGCGGCGCGGGTCTGTGGCGCGATGGCCTGCCGATCTACCTTGCCGGCCGATACCTTGGCGAGCGGTTCGGCGAGGAGCAGCGAGCGGCGGCATTCGAGCGCTACCGCCGCGCCTACGCGCCGCTGGCGCGCGGCTCGGACGCCCCGCTGCTCATGCAGAGCCCGATCGACCGCAACTACACGACGAGCGTCTACAACAAGGGGGCGCTCGCCTGGAGGATGGTCGAGCGGCGGCTCGGGCACCAGGCCTTCGACAACTTCGTCCGCCAGGCGCTCGACCGTGGCCGCGTCGACGTCCTCTCGCTCAACCCCTGGAAGGCGCCGCTCTGCGGGGTGTCGCGATGTACGAGCGTCAGGGAGTTGCTGCTCTCCGCCCCTGGGGTCGACCGCGCGAGCGTCGAGAGTTTCTTCGCGCAGTGGGTCGACGCAGTGGTCCAGCCTGACTTCGCGGTCGGCCAGCCCCAGGCCGCCGGGGGCGGCGTCGAGTCGACGATCGCCAATTTCGGCAGCGGCGACTTCACCGTCGAGGTCGTCGCGACGACCGACAAGGGCGAGCGCCTGAAGCAGAGCGTGCTCGTCAAAGGCGGTGAGTTCGGCACGGTCACCTTCCCGGCCGGCACGCGGATCGCCACGATCGAGGCCGACCCCGAGAAGCTCTACGTCCAGAAGGACTACGCCAACGACGCCTACCCGCGCCGCCCGGCGGCGGCGGACCTCTACGGCCAAGCGGCGCTGGCATTGAGCAAAAACGAATTCCCGGCGGCCGAGGCCAAGGCGCGGGAGGCGCTCACATCCGAGCCCGGCAGCCCGACCCTCCAAACGCTGCTCGGGCGGGCCGTGCTCGGGGGCGGCAAGCGGGAAGAAGCGGCACAGCTCTTCCGGGCAGCGCTCAAGACCGAGCCGCTGCCGCTTCAGGCCTACGCCTGGGCCCACCTCGGGCTCGGGGAGATTTCGCTCCAGCAGGGCGCTTTCGCCGAAGCGGCAAACCACTTCCGCCTGGCCGCCGCGACCGAGATCGACCCGACCGTCGCCCGCGACGGCGCCTTGAAAGCGGAGCGCGGGGCCAATCAGGCGAGCGTCGGCGAGGAGGTCAAGACGTTCCTGCAGAAGCTCGACGCGGCCATCCTCCAGGGGTCGGCGGCGGTGCGCCCGCTCATCGAGCTGGGCAACCTCAAGCGGTTCTCGCAGTCCTTCGTCGCCGTCAAGCCGACGAGTTGGACGACCGAGGCGCTGCGGACCGAGCAGTGGGACGCCGACCGTGTCGCCGTTGATGTCACGATCAAGACGAAGATCGAAGCCCGGGACTACGCCGGCCGTGCCCTTTACGTACTCAGTCGCGCGGGCGGCCAACTGCGGCTAAGCGAGGTGCCGGTCTTTGACGTCAAGTGACCTGAGGGGCAGGCGCTCATTGGTGCCGGCGGAACGCAGCCGCTTTCTGATTTCATGAACCTACCGCCCGACGAACTGGCGATCCGCGCGCGCGGCGTCCGCCTGCTGCTGCTCGACTGCGACGGCGTCCTGACCGACGGCAGCCTCTACTACGTGAGCGATGGCGGGCGCGTTTGGGAGGCGGTCAAGGCATTTCACATTCACGACGGGCAGGGGCTGCGCCTGGCGCGCGAGGCGGGGCTCAAGCTCGGAGTCATCAGCGGCCGGACTTCCGCGGCCCTCGCCGAGCGCGCCCGCGAATTGAGTTTCGATCACCTGTATCAGGGGGTGGCTGACAAGCTCGGCGTGTATGGACAGATCCGGGCGGCCGAGGGCCTGAGCGACGAGCAGATCGCCTACCTGGGTGATGACCTTCCAGACCTGCCGCCTCTCGGCCGCGCCGGGCTTGCGCTTGCGGTCGCCGACGCCGTCGCGGAGGTGCGCGACGGCGCCCACTACGTCACCCGGAAACCGGGGGGGCGCGGCGCCGTCCGCGAGGCCGTCGAACTGATCCTCAAGGCGCAGGGCAGTTGGGAGCGGCTCGTCGGGAGCTTCTTGGACATGACTCCGTAGGGGCAGGGCTCGTCCCTGCCCGGGATTCGTCAGGCGAAAAGCGGGCAAGGACGAGCCCTGCCCCTACAGCTGGCCCGGCATGCCTTCTACCGTCGAGACGGTGATTCCCACGCGGGCGCGGAGCGCCGTCAGCCGGCTCATCTTCGCGCTCGCCGTGATTACTTACCTCGACCGCCTCTGCATCTCGGCCGCCGCGCCGGCGATCATGCGCGACTTCGACTTCTCGCCCTCGCAGATGGGCTACGTCTTCAGCGCCTTCACCCTCGCCTACGCAGTTTTTGAGGTCCCGAGCGGGTGGCTCGGGGACCGCTATGGGGCGCGCCTGGCGCTGACGCGGATCGTCCTGTGGTGGTCGGCGTTCACCGCCTTGACCGGCGCGGCCGTCGGTTTCTGGTCGCTGCTCGCGGTCCGCTTCCTCTTCGGCGCGGGCGAGGCTGGCGCCTTCCCGAACATCGCGCGCAGCGTCTCGCGGTGGTTTCCCGAGGCGGAGCAGGGGCGGAGCCTGAGCGTGGCCTTCATCGGGCTCGCGGTCGGGGCGGCCGTGTCGACGCCGCTCGTCTTCGGGCTCATCAGTTGGGCCGGGTGGCGGTGGGCCTTCGTCATCTTCGGCGCGGCAGGCGTCGCCTGGGCCGCGGCATGGTACCGGCGCTTCCGCGACCGGCCCGAGGATCATCCCGCGGTCAACGCGGCGGAGTTGCGGCTGATCCGCGCCGGCCGGGCAGAGGAGGGCGACGCGCCGCCCGTCCCCTGGAAGCATCTGCTCGGCAGCGCCAACCTCGCCTTCATCTGCGGCATGTATTTCGCTTACGGCTATGGGCTCTACTTCTACATCACCTGGCTCCCGACCTATCTCCTCAAGGCCCGTGGCTTCTCCCCGGCCTATGCCGGACTGCTGGCCTCGCTGCCGTGGGCGGTGAGTGTCGCCGGGTTCTGGTTCGGCGGGTGGGTGACGGACTACCTGGCGCGGCGCACGGGGAGCCTGAAGCTGGCGCGCTGCGGCGTGGGCGCGGCGGGGTATGCGGGGAGCGCGCTGGCGCTGCCGCTGGTCGCGCGCATCGAGGCGGACGTGCCGGCAGCGCTCCTGCTCGCCGCGGCATTCTGCCTCCAGACGGTGACGATCAGCGCGGCCTGGGCGGTTTGCCTGGACGTCGGGCGGCGCTACGCCGGCGTGGTCACCGGATTCATGAACACGGTGGGCAACCTCGGCGGCGCGCTCGCGCCGCTCGTCGTCGGCTACTCTGTCGAGCGGCTCGGGTCGTGGACGCTGCCGTTCGACGTCATGGCCGGAGTCTTCGCCGTAGGCGGTGTCATGTGGCTGCTGGTCAATCCGAAGCGCTCGGTGGTCTGAACCGAGCCCGTCCGCGAGCCGTCACTTGAGCACAATGTTGAACGGCTTCTCTTTCTGCTTGGCCGCCAGCGGGCGCTGCTTCTCGGTCGGCACGACGCCGGGCTCGCGCCACTTATTGGCGAGCAAGTACTCTTTGTCCTTGACCATCTCGCCGGGCGTGTAGACGGCCCACTCGAAGTTGTGCCCGTGGATGATCGCGTCGGTCGGGCAGGCGTCGACGCAGAAGCCGCAGAGGATGCAGCGGCCGTAGTCGATCTGGTAGACCTTGGCGTAGCGGTGGTCCATCGAGTTGCGCTCGGCGTAGGGGCGCGGGTCCTCGGCGCCTTCGATGTAGATCGCGTCGGCCGGGCAGGCCGCCGCGCAGAGAAAGCACGAGACGCATTTCTCTTTGCCGTCCTCGTTGACGTCGAGGAAGTGCTCGCCGCGGAAGCGCCGGTACATCTGCACCGGTTCCTCCGGGTAACTGACCGTCTCCTTGCGGGTCGGGATGTGGCTCAGCGTGACGCTCATGCCCTGCGCCGTCGAGCGGGCCACATCGATGATCTCTTTCGCCGTGTTGATGATTTCAGAGAGGATTGACATAAATCAGTTGACGTGCCCGTTGCCGTTTTCCCCGTCGATCACCCAGGTCTCGCCGCTGTTGAGGAGTTTGGCGAGGTCGCCCGGGCCTTTGGCCCCGACCGCCGTGGAGATCTGGTCGTCGAGCATCTCCTCGTAGGTCGGCTTCTCGACCGCGCGGAAGACGCCGACCGGGACCGGGTACTCCGGGTACTGCATCCGCCCGAGGATGTAGGCCAGGTTCGGCTCCGGCGAGGTCTCGTCGTGGACCAGGATGTCGGCGACCGTGATGCCGTTCTCGCCGATGGTCACCACCTCGGGCGTCACCCCGTTGAGGCGAATCCCTTTCTCCTTCTTCTTGCCGAAGAGGAGCGGCCGGCCATGCTCGAGGTTGACCATGCGGTCGTCCCGCACGTCGCGCTCGGAGAAGGGCTTGAACGCGGCGTCGTTGAAGATGTTGCAGTTCTGGTAGACCTCGACGAAGGCCGAGCCCTTGTGCCGCGCCAGCCGCTCGATGACCGACGAAAGGTGCTTCGGGTCGGTGTCGACCGAGCGGGCGACAAAGGTCGCCTCGGAGGCGAAGGCCATGCTCAGCGGGTTGATCGGGTAGTCGATGACGCCCATGGGGGCCGACTTGTTCTTCTTGCCGAGCTCGGAGGTCGGCGAGTATTGCCCCTTGGTCAGCCCGTAGATGCGGTTGTTGAAGAGGACGATCTTGAGGTCGATGTTGCGCCGGATGGCGTGGATGAAATGGTTCCCGCCGATCGAGAGCGCGTCGCCGTCGCCGGTGATCACCCAGACGTTGAGCTCGGGGTTAGCCACCTTGATCCCGGTCGCGACCGCGGGCCCGCGCCCGTGGATCGTGTGGAACCCGTAGGTGTTCATGTAATACGGGAAGCGGCTCGAGCAGCCGATCCCGGAGACGAAGACGATCTTCTCCTTCGAGACGCCCAGCTCCGGCATGACCTTCTGCACCTGCGCCAGGATCGAGTAATCGCCGCACCCCGGGCACCAGCGCACTTCCTGATCCGAGATGAAATCCTTGCGCGTCAGCTTGACCTCGGTGTGGCCGTTGGTCGTGTGTCCGTTTTCGCTCATGTCTCCTCGTGAAGCGGTCAGCGGTCAGCTTTCAGCCGTCAGCCAAACCGGCACCCATTTCTGGCTGTGAGCTGACCGCCGAAAGCTATAAGTACTCCTTCACCTTGTTGACGATCTCGGCGACCTTGAAAGGCTTGCCTTTGACCTTCGAGAAGCTGACGGCGTCGATCAGGTAGCGGGCGCGGACGAGCAGCGCCAGCTGGCCCAAGTTGAGCTCCGGGATGATCACCGTCTCGAAGCGGCCGAGCACCTCGCCAAGGTTGCGCGGGAAGGGGTTGAGGTAGCGCAGGTGCGCGCTCGAGACGCTCGCCCCCTTGGCCTGCAGCTGCTCGACGGCGGTCACGATCGAGCCGTAGGTCGAGCCCCAGCCGAGGACGAGGACCCGGCCCTCGGGCTCGCCGAAGACCTCGAGCGGCGGGATGTCCTGCGCCATGCGCGCCACCTTCTCCGCCCGCAGCCGGACCATGAAGTCGTGGTTCTCCGGGTCGTAGCTCACGTTGCCCGTGATGTGCTCCTTCTCCAGACCGCCGATGCGGTGCTCGAGCCCCGGCGTGCCGGGGATCGCCCACGGGCGCGAGAGCGTCCGCTCGTCGCGCTGGTACGGGAAGAAGCCTTCCGCCTCGGTGCGGAAGCGGACCGCGAAATGCGGCAGCTCCTCGATCCGCGGGACCGGCCACGGCTCGGAGCCGTTGCCGAGGTAGCCGTCCGAGAGGTACATGACCGGCGACATGTACTGGGTCGCGAGGCGGACGGCCTCGATCGCCATGTGGAAACAGTCGGCGGGCGTGGCCGGCGCGACGATGGCCACCGGGCACTCGCTATTGCGCCCGAACATGGCCTGGAGCAGGTCGGCCTGCTCGGTCTTGGTCGGGAGGCCGGTCGACGGGCCTCCGCGCTGGACATTGATGATCACCAGCGGCAGCTCGGTCATGACCGCCAGGCCGATGAACTCCGACTTGAGGGCGACGCCCGGGCCGCTCGTCCCGGTCAGCCCGAGGTGGCCGGCGAAGGCCGCGCCGATGGCCGCGCCGATGGCCGCGATCTCGTCCTCGGCCTGGAAGGTCTTGACGCCGAAATTCTTGTGCTTCGAGAGCTCGTGCAAGATGTCCGAGGCCGGCGTGATCGGGTAGCTCCCGTAGAAGAGCGGCCGCCCGGCGAGCTGCGAGGCGGCGACGAAGCCGAGTGCGGTCGCCTCGTTGCCCGTGATGTTGCGGTACTTGCCCGGCCGAATCTGCGCCCGCCCGACGTGGTAGTGGGTGGTGAAGATCTCGGTCGTGTCGGCGTAGTTGTACCCGGCCTTGAGCGCGAGCTGGTTGGCGAGGTTGATCTCCGGAGACTTGGCGAACTTCTCCTCGATCCACTTGATCGTCGGCTCGAGCGGGCGGTCGTAGAGCCAGTACATGAGGCCGAGCGCGTAGAAATTCTTGCAGCGCTCCTGCTGCTTGTGCGGGAGGCTGACGCCCTCGAGGGCGCGGAGCGTGAGCGTCGTGATCGGGAGCTTGAAGAGCCGGTAGCCCGAGAGCGAGCCGTCGGCGAGGGGGTCGCCGGCGTAACCGGCCTTCTTGAGGTTGGCCTCGGCGAAGGCGTCGGTGTTGACGACGAGGATGCCGCCCGGCTCGAGGTCCTGGATGTTGACCTTGAGCGCGGCGGGGTTCATGGCGACGAGCACGTTCGGCTCGTCGCCTGGGGTGCGGATGTCGCGGCTGCTGAAGTTGAGCTGGTAGCCGGAGACTCCGGGGAGGCTGCCGGCCGGGGCGCGGATTTCGGCCGGGAAATCCGGGAGCGTCGAGATGTCGTTACCAATGATCGCCGAGGTCGCGGTGAACTGCGTGCCGGTGAGCTGCATCCCGTCGCCTGAGTCGCCGGCGAAACGGATGGTCACGGTTTCAAGTTCTTCAAGCCGGTGTGGCGTGGCCTGATTTTCATGCGTGGTTGCTGACATATTGGGAAATCTGCTCCGTTCAAGGTCTTGCTGCCCGGGGAGCCGGCGACGCCGGGGGTGAGGCAGCGCTTAGATTGCTGATCTAGTGTCGACGAACTCACGTTTACTGGGCGGCGCGCGGCGGCACGCTGCCCACCTACTATAACACGGCGCTAAAGAAATGGCACGGGGGCGCTTACCCCGAGCCCGGGCGGGCACGGCACCAGGCACCTCTGCCCCGGGCGGCGACTTGGCCGCGGCCCGCGCTCATTCTTTTGCCAACCAAAAAGTTGACAAAATCCGACGCAGTTTCTATGATCAGAGGGTGCCGGCAGCAGCGGTCGAACATATCCTCAAGGAGTCGCGGAGCGCAATCATCGGGCTGCTCAAGACGCGGGGCGGCCTGAGCGCCGAGCAGTTGGCGCTCTCGCTCGCGGTCTCGAAGGTCAGCGTGCGGCGCCATCTCGCGGTGCTCGAGAGCGATGGGCTCGTGGCCTACGAGGCGGAGCACCGGGAGCGGGGGCGGCCGCGCTACATCTACCGGCTGACGGAGAAAGCGGCATGCCTCTTCCCGCGGTCCGACGACGCGTTCGCCAAGGAGGTGCTCGCGCAAGTGCGCGAGGCCTACGGCGAGGAGGCGCTCGGGCGGGTGCTCGGCGGGCGGGCCGACGAGTTGATCGCGCAGCTGCGCGGGGCGTTCGCCGGGCTGACCTTCGACGAGCGGGTTCGGCAACTGGCGAAGGTGCTCTGCGAGAAGGGGTTTCTCGCCGAGACGCGACTGCTCCGGGACGGCAGCTACCGGCTCCGGCAGCGGAACTGCCCCGTCGAGAGCATCGCCGTCTCCTACCCGCAGGTCTGCCAGGAGGAGTTGCGCGTCTACCGCGAAGCCGTCGGCTGCGAGGTCGAGCGCTACTGCCGGATCGCGGACGGGTCGCCGGCCTGCGATTACCGCCTGCTCCCGCCCGACCGGCGGGCGTTGCGGGTGCTGCCCAATTTTGCGTTGAAGGAGAGAGATGAGTGAAGTGATCACCGAGGCGACGATCCTCGACGCGCTGCGCGCGGTCAAGGACCCGGACCTGCACCGCGACGTCGTGGCGCTCAACATGATCCGCGACGTCAAGGTCTGCGGGGGCGTCGCCAGTTTCCGTTTCGTCTTGACGACGCCGGCCTGCCCGGTGCGGGACCAGTTGAAGGACCAGGCCTACCGGGCGGTCATGGCGATCCCCGGCATGGAGCAGGTCGAGGTCAAGATGGAAGCCGAGGTGCCCAAGGCGCGCGGCAACGTGGAGAAGGCGGCGATCGAGGGGATCGGCCACATCGTCGCCGTCAGCTCGGGCAAGGGCGGCGTCGGCAAATCGACGGTCGCGGTCAACCTCGCGGTTGCGCTCGCCCGGCTCGGCGCGCGCGTCGGCATCCTCGACACGGACGTCTACGGGCCGAACGTCCCGATCATGCTCGGCGGGCACGACATGCCCGAGGCGCGGGGCGAGAAGATCGTCCCGCCGGTCTACCACGGGGTCAAGACCATGTCGATCGGGCTGCTCAACCCGGGCGACCGGGCGGTGGTCTGGCGCGGGCCGATGCTCCACTCGGCCGTCTCGCAGTTCCTGCGCCAGGTCGAGTGGGGCGAGCTCGACTACCTGGTGGTCGACATGCCTCCGGGCACCGGCGACGTGCAGCTGAGCCTCGCGCAGCTCGTCTCGCTGGCCGGCGCGGTGCTCGTCACCACGCCGCAGGAGGTCGCCTTGGGCGACGTGCGCAAGGCTTACAACATGTTCGACCAGTTACACGTGCCCTGCCTCGGGATCGTCGAGAACATGAGCTACTTCATCTGCCCGAACTGCGAGGAGCGGCACGAGATCTTCGGGCACGGCGGGGGCGAGGCGCTGGCCGAGCGCTACGGGGTGCCGTTCCTCGGCGCGATCCCGCTCTCGGTGAGCGTGCGCGAGGGCGGCGACCTCGGGATTCCGATCGTCGTCGGGGCGCCGGAGAGTCCGCAGGCGCGGGCGTTTAACGCGGTCGCCGAGCAGGTCGCGGCGCAGGTGAGCATCGCGGCGATGAAGGCGAATAAGGCGCTCCCCGTCCTGAATCTTAAGAAGTAAGTTGACGGCGCCCGACCCGGTGACTATCATTTGCGTCTACCGGGGCGGGCCGAAATCAGTTTTCATTCAATCAGTTGGAGAACCATCTTTCGGAGGAGGATCAAGAGATGCAATTAACGCTTACCGACAACGCGGCGCAGGAGGTCAAGAAGTTCCTCGAGGCGGAGAACGTGGGCAACGGCGGCGGCTTGCGGGTGCGCGTCGTCCCGGGCGGCTGCTCGGGGTTCCAGTACGCCATGAACATCGAGGAGTCGCCGGCGGCCACCGACGAGGTGATCGAGTCAGGCGGCCTGCGCGTCTTCGTCGACATGTTCAGCGCGCAGTATCTCAACGAGGTGCAGATCGACTACGTCAATAGCGTCATGGGTTCGGGCTTCACCTTCACCAACCCGAACGCGAGCGGCGGTTGCGGCTGCGGCAGCTCGTTCACGGCGTAGGCCCGGCCCGACGAGGTCGCGGCGCGGGGGCGGCTCTATCCGTCGACGGCGGATCCGGGCCGCTTTCTTGTGCCCCCTCGCCCGGCGCGGGCGCTCACCAAGGAGGATCAAGAATGGCGAACTTAGCTGAGACGAAGACTCACGAGAACCTGAAGCATGCCTTCGCGGGCGAGTCGCAGGCCAACCGCCGCTACCTCTATTTCGCGCGGCAGGCGGACGTCGAGGGCTTCCCCGACATCGCCGGCCTCTTCCGCGACACGGCCGAGGGCGAGACGGGCCACGCGCACGGCCACATGGATTTTCTCAAGGAGGTCGGCGATCCGGCGACGGGCGAACCTTTCGGGAACACGACGAAGAACCTCAAGGCGGCGATCGCGGGCGAGACCTACGAGTACACCGAGATGTACCCGGGGTTCGCTCGGACGGCGCGCGAGGAGGGCTTCGAGGAGATCGCCGAGTGGTTCGAGACCCTGGCGCGCGCCGAGAAGTCTCACGCCGGTCGCTTCCAGAAGGGCCTGGATACCCTCGCGTAGAGCAGATTGCGATCGAGTGTAGGGGCAGGGCTCGTCCCTGCCCGTTTTGCGCTTAGCGAACCACGGGCAGGGACGAGCCCTGCCCCTACAGCCCCGGGGCAAAGCCGAGAGCTGACCGCTGGCCGCTTCACCATGCTCGAGCAAGGCGATCTCACTTCCGTCGCGGTCGAATGGGACAAGTCCGAGTACTGGGACGCCGGGGCGCTGGACCGGGAGCTGCGCCGCCAGTACGACGTCTGCAACTCCTGTCGCCTCTGCTTCAACCTCTGCCCCGCCTTCCCGCGACTCTTCGAGCACTTCGACAGCGAGGCGGTCGACACCGACGCCGACAAACTGAGCTTGGGGCAGGTCAAAGAATTTGTCGACCTCTGCTACAACTGCAAGCTCTGCTTCATCAAGTGCCCCTACACGCCCCCGCACAAGTTCCTCATCGACATCCCGAAGGTAGTCATGCGGGCGCGTGCGGTTGAGGCGCGCGAGCGCGGCGTCGAGTTGCGCGACCAGCTGCTGGCGAGCCCCGACGAGGTGGGCCCGCTGGCGAGCCGGGCGGCGCCGCTGGTCAACCTCGCCAGCCGGAACCCGACCGGCCGCCGGGTGATGGCAGAGCTGCTCGGCGTCCACCCTGAAAAGATCCTCCCGCAGTTTCACGCCCAGACTTTCGAGCGATGGTTCAGGCGCCACGTGGCGCCAGCAGAGTCCCCCGCCCCCGGTGCCGACCGCCTCCGGGTGGCCATCTTTCACACCTGCATCGTCAACTACAACGAGCCGCAGGTCGGCCGCGCCGCGGTGCGCGTGCTCGCCAAGAACGGGGCCGAGGTAGCTGACCCGCCGGGCCAGCGGTGCTGCGGCATGCCCTACCTCGATAGCGGCCGCGTCGCGCCCGCCCTCGAGCACTTCGGCGACAACGTGCGCGCGCTGCTGCCCTACGTCCGCCAGGGCTACGACGTCGTCGTCCCCGAGCCGACCTGTGGGATGATGCTCAAAAAAGAGTACGCCGACTACCTCAAGGGCGAGGAGCGGGAGCAGGCGCGCGAGGTCGCGGCGCGGCTCTACGACCTTTCCGAGTACCTCGTCAAACTTCACGCCGAGGGCCGGCTCGACCGGGACTTCCCCGTCCGGCTCGGCCGGGTGGCTTACCACCAGCCCTGCCACCTCAAGTACCAGGCGATCGGGCGGAAGTCGATTCAGCTGCTGCGGCTGGCCGGGGCCGAGGTGGTTTTCATCGACAAGGGGTGTTCCGGCCACGACGGGACGTGGGCAATGAAGCAGGAGTTCTTCGATCTCTCCCAAAAGGTCGCGCGCGGGCTGCACCGCGGGGTGCGCGAGTCGGAGGCGGAGGTCGTCGCGACCGACTGTTCGCTCGCCGGGCTGCAGATCAAGCAGGGGACGGGCCGCGAGACGCTCCACCCGGTCGAACTGCTGGCCCGGGCTTACGGGCTGGACGAGTGAATTTCAGATTCGAGATGTGAGATGAGAAAGGTCGAGATCGGGGACATTCTGGACATCGCGCAGTACGAGAAGGCGCGGGGCGAGGTGCGGCGGCGGGTCATCGAGCTGAAGAAGCGGCGCCGGGTCCCGGTCGGTCCGATGATCACCTTCGTCTTCGAGAACCACGACACCGTCCTCTTCCAGATTCAGGAGATGATGCGTGCTGAGCGCATCGTCGAGGACGCGGCCATCGAGCACGAGATCGAGACCTACAATCAACTCCTCCCGGAGCCGGGTGGGCTGGCGGCGACCATGCTCATCGAGCTGCGCGACGCCGGGCGCATCCGCGAGGAGATCGCACGCCTGCACGGCATCAACACGGGCGAGGCGACCTACCTCGAGGTCGGCGGCGAGCGTCTCCCCGGCATCTTCGCCGCGGGCCAGAGCGACGACCGGCGGACGAGCGCCGTCCAGTACGTGCGCTTTGAGCTGAGCGAGGCGCAGCGCGAGTCATTTGCCGGCGGCAGCGGGCCGGCCGAGTTGGTCATCGATCACCCGCACTACCGGCATCGCGCCCCGATCGAGGGCGAAGTGCGCGCCGAGCTGGCGCGCGACCTGGCCGGCTGAACTCTTGCCGGCGACCTTAACTTTAGCTATAACAGGACGGCTTTTCCGAGCTCGTGTGACCACGGTCAATTAACCTTACCTATAAGGAGCAGCTATGACATCGGCGATCTGGCGACGTTGGCTTAGTCGGGGCTTGGTGGTCGGTTTTCTGGGCGCGGCGGCGCACTTCGCCGCCTGCGGCGAGCGGACGCCGACGGTGAGTGAGGCCCCGGCTTTTCAACCGGAGGTCCTGCCCCTCCCCGCGATGCTGGTGAAGTACGAGGAGATGGTCATCCCGGCCGACAACCCGCTGACGCCGGAGAAGGTCGCGCTCGGCCGGCAATTGTTCTTCGACAAGCGGCTGAGCGCCGACGAGTCCCGCTCGTGCTACTCCTGTCACGTCTGCGAGAAAGGACTAACCGACGGGCTGCCAAAGGCGGTCGGGGCCTTTAACAAAACGCTCAAGCGGAGCAGCCCAACGCTCTGGAATATCGGCTATCACAAGGCGTTCTACTGGGATGGCCGGAGCGACTCGCTCGAGAAGCAGGCGCTCGCGGCCTGGAAGGGCGGCAACATGGGGGCGCTCGGCAAGGAGGCCGAGATTGCCGCGCGGATCAACGCCGTCCCCGGCTACAAGCAGCAGTTCCAGCGCATCTTCAAGGGCGACGCGACGCCCGAGAACATCATGCAGGCGGTCTCCGCCTACGAGCGGACGATCATCAGCGGCAACGGCGACACAGCCTTTGACCGCTGGCAGGGGGGCGACGAGTCGGCGGTCAGCGCCGAGGCCAAGCGCGGCTACGAAGCCTTCAAGAAGGCGAACTGCAAGCAGTGCCACGACGGCCTCCTCTTCTCCGACCTGCAATACCACAACGTCGGAATCGGCATGGATGCGGCCGAACCGGACAAGGGCCGCTTCGACGCGACCAAGGCCGAGGCCGACACGGGGGCCTTCAAGACCCCGACGCTGCGCGACGTGGCCAAGTCGGCTCCCTACTTCCATGACGGCAGCGCGGCGACGCTCGAGGAGGCCGTCGACATCATGGTCGGGGGCGGCAAGCCGAACAAGTACATCGATAAGAAGAATCTGAAGAAGGCCAACCTGAGCCCGAAGGAGAAGGCCGACCTGATCGCGTTTCTCAAGACGCTCAACGTCGACAACTGCCAGGTCAAGGAGCCCAAACTGCCCTGAGCGTCGGTTGCGTCGGTGTCTCCTGTGTGTTAACAGTACCGCGAGCGGCCGCCGCTTGAGGGTCGCGGCGCTCTATTCAAACGAGAGTTAAATCTGAGCCCGCGGGGCGGGCGGCTGACCCCGGCTGATTGATGCGCCGCCCTGATTTGATTGCATGAATCCGACAGTGCATGCCGAGTACGAAGCCCTCCGCCGGGGCGTCGGGGTGATCGACCTCTCGAGCGTCGGGAAGCTCGAGGTGCGCGGCAAGAACGCCGCGCAGTTCATCAACGGCCAGGTGACCAACGAGGTCAAGGCGCTGCCGCCGGGCGACGGCGTCTTCGCGGTCTTTCCCAACGTCCAGGGGAAGGTCGTCGCCCTCTGCCACGTCTACAACCTCGGCGACCGGCTGCTGCTTGAGCTTGACGCCAGCACCCGCGAGAAGATTTTTCAAAGCCTGAGCCGGTTTGTGCCGGCGGGCGACTTCTTCGTCGCCGACGTGACCGCCGGGCTGGCGCTGGTCTCGGCGCAGGGGCCGCGCGCTTCGGCGCTCATCGAGTCGCTGACCGGGGAGCCGATCGCCGAGGCCCCGCCTTACAAAATCGGCGAGCGGGCATTCGGCAGCCACCGCGCTCTCGTCGCGACCCGCCCGCGCGCCGGCGGCCCCGGCTTTGACCTTTACGTGACCGCCGCCGAGGCCGCCGGGCTGCGGGGGCTGCTGCTCGACCGCGGGCGTGACTACGACGCGCGAGCGGTGGGCGAGGAGGCGCTGGAGATCGCCCGCATCGAAGCCGGAATCCCCCGCGAGGGGGCGGATGTTCGCGAGCAAGACAACCCGCTCGAGGCGGGCCTCGACGAGGCGGTGAGCTACACCAAGGGCTGCTATTTGGGCCAGGAGATCATCGCGCGGATTCACTGGCGCGGGCAGCCGGCCCGGCGCCTCATGGGCTTGCTTGTGGACGGCCCTGCGGCGCCCGCCCCGGGGACTGAATTGTACGCGGCGGACGGCAAGAAGGTCGGCGAGGTGACGAGCAGCACGTCGAGCCCGGCGCTCGGGCGGGTCATCGCGCTCGGCTACGTGCACCGCTACTACCTCAAGCACGGAACCGAGCTCACCCTCGGGCCGGGCGAACCGGGGGCCGGCCGGGCGCAGGTCGCAGAGTTGCCGTTGGTCAAGACGTAGGCTTTCAGCGGTCAGCTTTCAGCCAGACCCGGGTCGGGGGAGGCAGGCACTTTCTGGCTGACCGCCGAAAGCTGCCGCTATCATGATGGCTTCCTTATGGAAGAGCAGTGGCGAGCGGAGTTGGAGTGGGATCTGGAATCGGCCGAGCTGGCTTACAGCGTGATCGCGCGTTACGTCGAGCACGCGCAAATTTCGGGTCTGATCATCGCCATGCTGGCCGGCGCGGTGGGCGAGGAGCGGCTCAAGACGCTCTCCCAGAGCGAGCCCTGGCAGGGCTACATGGCGAGCAAGCGGGAGCTGGCCGCGGCGCGCGAGGACGTCGAGAGACTGACGCGCATGATCGCGCGCGCGCGCGCCGCGGAGGGAAAGGGAACGTAAGATGGCATCATTCGGGACGATCACGGTCGAGGAAGTGAAGGCGAGGCAGGAGGCGGGCGAGCGGTTCCGCTTGATCGACGTCCGCGAGCCGTCGGAGCACGAGCTCTGTCACATCGCGGGGGCGGAGTTGAAGCCGCTCGGGCAGATCATGCAGTGGATGCAGCAGTTCGGGGACAAGGACGAAGAGATCGTCCTCCACTGTCACCACGGTATGCGCTCGGAGCAGGCGAGCGCCTTCCTGGCCCGGCAGGGTTTCACCAACGTCAAGAATATGATTGGCGGCATCGACGCCTGGTCGGCGCGCGTCGACCCGTCGGTCCCGCGGTATTGACGCGGGCCTGCGGGGCACGGCGGCGACTCGCCGCGCCCCGCGGCATGACCCGGACATGCCTCATCTCCCGCCCCAGTACCTGCGCGGCGTCGCGCTCTTCAACGCCGGGCACTTCTTCGAATGCCATGAGGTGCTCGAAGAGATCTGGCTCCCCGCGCGGGGCGCCGAGCGCGAGTTCCTGCACGCGCTGATCCAGGCGGCCGCGGCGCTGCACCACCACCAGCGCGGTAATCGGAAAGGTGCGGTCGGCGTCTACGGCCGGGCGCGCGGCAAGCTGGCGAAGTCGCCGGGGCGGATCATGGGGGTTGACACCCGGGCCTTCGCCCGGGAGCTCGAGGAGTTTTTCGCGGCGGCCTCTGAGGGGCAGGGGCCGGCGCCAACGCCGCGTATCCGGCTCGCCAGTGGGGACTAGGGGACTATGGCACAAAGGATCCGTCTGGCACTGCTCGGTCTGTGGCTCGGGGCCATGTCGCTCTTCAGCTTTGTCGTCGCCCCGAGCGCCTTCGCCGTGCTGCCGACGCGGCAGCTCGCCGGGGATGTCGTTTCGCGGGTCCTGGGTTGGGTCGAAGTCCTTGGCCTCGCGCTCGGTGCGCTGCT
>Ga0075421_100004252_pt1 | contig 17286 bp, 15 predicted proteins | sample SoiMetdeltSBSDD5_FD_75292 | JGI IMG/M metagenome (GOLD analysis project Ga0075421, IMG submission 75292) | Bulk soil microbial communities from a Populus tree surrounding site in Tennessee, USA - Soil MetaG P. deltoides SBSDD5 | ecosystem: Environmental > Terrestrial > Soil > Tree plantation...
GCAAACGACGGAGACTTCCGCACGACCACGGCGAAGTATTTCCTCTTTACCGCCGTGGGCATTGCCGGTCTCGTCATCGTCGGCGCGACGCTGATCTATCTGCTCACGCCACGACTCGCGCAGCTCACCCCATGGCTCCCGCGTGTGCTGTACCTCGCGGACGCTGCGGTTGCCGCTTTTGGAGCGGTGTGGCTCGCGCTGGTCGCGCTCTCGTACGCGACCAACCGGGCATTGTTGCCGGGCAGGTTCGCGGAGCGTGGGTTGTTGCTCAAGACCCTGCGACTGTCGTCTCGTGTCGGCGAGCTCTTCGGCGTACAGCGGGACTGGACCGACAACGCCGCCGTCGCCGTGTACAACCGGCTCGCGTGGGCGCGCGAATGGCGCGTGCGGGCGAACGAGCTTCTGATCCTGATTCCGCGGTGCCTCTCGCGCACAGCGCTGGAGGGCGTGATGGACATCGCGAAGCGCCACGGTGTCGCCACGTTCGTTGCGACGCGTGGCGCCTACGCGCGTCAGGCGATTCGCGAACGGCGTCCGAAAGCGGTAGTAGCCGTGGCGTGCGAGCGCGACATGGTGAGCGGTCTCCACGACGTCGCCGGCCGGTTACCGGTGCTCGGACTCACGATGCAGCTTCCGAACGGGCCGTGTAAGGACGCCTCGCTCGACCTCGCCCGGATGGAGGAGTTCGTGAGGAAGTACCTCCGCTAGTCGCCGGCCTTCGCCACGATCACGGTCACGTTATCAGTACCGCCGCCGGCGAGCGCCGCGTCGATCAGCGACTGCGTAGCCGCTTCGGCGGATCCGCTCGAGAGAATCGCCGCGATCCGGTCGTCCTTCACGTGTTTCGTAAGCCCATCCGTGCACAGCAGCAACGCATCGCCGTCGGATAGGTCGACGACGCCCACGGTCGGCACGAGATCGCCGCCTACCGCGCTGGACAGCACGTTGTACAGCCCGGCCTTCTGCGCATGCTGCTCGGTGACGGCGCCGATGTCGACGAGGTAGTCACCCATCGTCTGGTCGCGCGTGAACTGCCGCAACACCCCCTGTCGCAGGTAGTAGCCTCGGCTGTCGCCGACGTGCACGACGTACGCGCGAGGCCACACGAGCGTCACCATCGTCAGCGTGGTCGCCGGACCACCCTGCGTCTGAAACATCTCCTTCAGCCGCTCGTGGCCTCGCTCGACAGCGCGCGAGAGCTGGTCGAGGAACGCCTGCTCGTGGTCCACGTCGAAGTCCTGTACGCACCCGATGGCCTCGGCGACGTACTCGACGACCGCGCGAACGGCAACACCGCTCGCCAGCTTTCCGCCGCTGGCGCCGCCTACTCCATCGGCGACGACCAGGAGGTGGACTTCGGGGCGTCGCACCCGATCGAGGAGTGTGAGCTCCTGCAGGTTGGTCGCGCGCAGCTCGACCGCCTTGCGCATCGCCATGACGGCAAAGTGGTCCTCGTTGGCGCTGCGAACCTTGCCGACGTTTGAGAGCCCCGCGATGTCGACTCGAGTCGGGGCCCGAGCTTCAGCGAGCATGACGCACCTGTGATTGGTCGGTTGGCGAGGCGGGTTCTCCGAGCGTTGCGTTCGCGAGCCAGCGGAACGAGTCCTCGACGCCCTCGCCGGTCTTCGCGCTCGTGCGCACCACGTGGACCCCTGCCGTGATCAGCTTAGACGTGTCCGACGGTCCGATCCTCCACTGATCCTGCAGGTCGTTCTTGTTGAGCGCGACGATCGACGGAACGTCGCCCGCGGCTGCACGCGCGTGCTCGCGAAGATCGAACAACGCGTCCACTGTTTCGCGGCGTGTGCCGTCGGCGACGAAGAACATCGCGTGTGCTCCTCGCAGGTAGCTTGTGGGGATCTCGTGGTCGGCCGTGCGGCCTTCGACATCCCACAGGAGAAGAGTGACCGTCGTGGCGCCCAGGTTCACTTCCTTCCGATCGACCTTCACGCCGACGGTGCTGTGATACTTGGCGGAGAAGATCGACTGCACGTACCGTTGCACGAGGCTCGTCTTGCCGGTGCCGTAGACACCGACCATGCAGATCTTCTTCTGGATCATCGCATACGCTCCGCGGCGCGAGCGCCGGGAAGTGGGGTGGTGCGGACAACGAAGGAGACACTTCTGTTGATTCGAGCACGATCCGAGGACCCCGAGGCCGAAAGCGGATTCCCGCTGCCAGTCGGGGTTGGCTCGAGCATCGCGGTGGGCACGCCACGCGATGTGAGGTGGTCGCGGATCGCGACGGCGCGGCGCCGACTCAAAGACAGATTCTCATTCGTGCTCCCGGACGGGTCGGTGCGGCCGACGAGCTGTACCGTCACCTCGTAGCCGTGTCGCCGCGCCGCTTCGGCCAGCGCTCGAATGCGGTCACTCACCGCGTTCATCGTACCACGAGCGGCATCGTCGAGCACATCCGACCCGACAGCGAAGAGCGCGCGCGTGCCCTCGATCTCACCGCGGAGCGAGTCCATCTCCGCGGGCAACCCTGGCTCGACGCGGGAAAGGTCGACTGACGCGATGCCTGGAAGTGCCGGCGCCACGGCCGCGACGCGTGCAGTCCACGCGGCCGTTGCGCGCCCGCTCGCGATCAGGGAGTCGCCCGAGACGGTGAGCGTGACGCTGGCCGGCGGTGCAAGCACGCGGCGAGCACGTGCGAGAACTAGCGCCGGTTCCGTGGAGACGAAGGGTTCCCATCGCGCGTGCACGTCGGTGGTGTCGATGCCCGAGCCAGCGAGGAGCGCTGTGGGGTTGGCGGCCAGCGGGTCGCGCATGCCCGTGAGGTGCCAGCGGCCACCGCTGCGCTCACTCCGAATGACCGTGATGCCAGGTTCGGATTCGAGTCGAGCTACGGCGGCGTTCCAGCGCCTCCGGCCGCTCGTCCCAAACCACTCCACCGCAACCACGAACAGCAAGAGAGGGATCACCCACGCGTACCGACGAAAGCCGCGCGCATTGGCCACGTCGTCCGTCGACAGGACGGTCTCGACGCAGTCGTCGAGCAGCGGGCGGGCGGTCGCGAACGGTGCGGAGTCTCCGTCGAATGCCGTCAGCGGATTCGACCACTGGAGATGGATCGTCTCGAGCGTCGACTGGAGCTCGACCGGCAGGGACTCAGGCGGTTGCCCGCGCACGACCGCCGCGATGTAGGCCTGCGGTCCCGCCTCGACCAGCACCGTGAGGTCGCCGACGGCGAACGTGCGAAGCTCCCCGGTCTGCCTCGTCTCGAACGAGTCGTTCACGAAGTCGGTGATCGCGGTGAGCATCCCCGAGATGAGGTCCGCGTTGGCCGACGTCTCCTCGGGCACGTGCGCGAGCAGCAGCCCCGTTTCCGCATGCACGAGAAAGACCTGCTCGACGCGATAGACGAGTGCGTGGCGGATCACGATCTGCGCGAACGGCACGCCCGTTCGCCATGACTCGATGCGCCATCGGATCCCGCGCGGTGAAAGGCTGTGATCGATCGCGCGATTGATCGTGTTGACGAGGCCCGCCATCGTCTCCGCGATCGCCTTGCGGATCGCCGGCCCCAGGACCGGGAAGATGGCCGTCGCGATCTCGTGCGGGTTCCGTCGGACGGACTCGCTGATCGCCGTCTCGACGGTCGGCGCCATCGCGATGGCGAGCTGGTCGTCGCGTGCGGAGCGTAGCGCGATGGCCTGGGGGAGCTTCTCCGCAAGCTCCTCGGGGGTCATCTCCAGGGTGTCGAGTCGCCGCCGAAGCTCCTCGAGCTGCCGGCGTTCGCCACCGAAGAGCAGGTCTCGAAGCTCGGAGAGCTCGCGGACGCTCACGTCGCTGTTGCGGTCGCCGCCCGCCGCGTCAGGCGCGCCGTCCGGAGCCACCGTCAGCCTCGCGCGTTCCCCTTTGCCGGTTGGCGCGTGTCACCTCCGAGCCGCGTCGCCATGTCGGTGAAGACGGTGACCAGCGCGGACACGTCGGCCTTGTCCGTTCGCAGCGATGTGACTTCTCGGTTGAGGTCCGTGGTGACGCGCTGGGACAGGCGCTCGATCTCGGCCGAGGTGGCCCGCGACTGCTGGAGGATGTGATCGCGGATCTCGGCGTCGGCCAACCCCGTGAGCTCCTCGAGCTTCACGTGGCGCTTTTCGAGCGCCCGTAGAATCTCCTTGAGCTCGCTGGAGAGCGCTTTGAGCTCCTCGGTCCGCTTCGTTCGTTCCGCCGTGATGCGTTCGCTGAGGGTCTGCGCGTCGCGCTTCGCGCTTGCGTCGACGTCGGCCAAATGCTTGGTGAGTTCGGAGCGGATGGCAGCCTGCTCGCGCATGATCCGCTCCTCGAGGCCCTGGAGGCGTGCTTCGACGGCGCGCATCTGCCCGCCGAACAGGATGTCGCGGACCTTGTCGAGGCTCTCGGGAGTGGAGTCGTTAGGTGGCAGGTCGGCGGGGCGTGCTGGCGGAGGCGCCGTCTTTCTCCCGTTGTCGGCGCGCTGGTTCTCCGTTCTGGCCATGGTCGGCTACCTCACGTTGCGGAAAACGACCAACGGGGGAATTGCGCACACTGGCCAAAGTACGGCACGGGCCCGAGCGCCGGAAGCAGGCCACTCGCCTGCGGGCGACCGGTGGGGCTCCCGAGCCTCCCAGTCGAAGGCTTCAGCTCCTGGAGGGCACCACCGCCGTCGCCTCGATCTCGACGACTGCCTGCTCCTCGAGCAGGCCGGCGACGACGAGGACGGACATCGCTGGGTAGTGGCGCCCAATGGCCTCGCGGTAGGCCGTGCCGATCGCCTGGCGCTCACGCAGGTAGAGATCACGGTCCGTGACGAACCAGGTCAGCCTAACGAGATGCGCCGGCTCGGCTCCCGCTGTGGCGAGCACGGCCACGATGTTCGTGAGCGCCTGCCGCACCTGTGCCGCCATCCCGCCGGCGACGACTGTTTGCGTGACCGGGTCCCATCCGATCTGGCCGGCCACGAAGATGCTACGCCCTTCCGCAGCCATGCCGTGCGCGTAGCCGGAGCCTCGTGGCCATGCCTCCGGGTCCACCGTCGCGGGAACGGGGAACCGCGAACCAGGAACCGGGCCCTTGGTAGAGTCCCCGCCCCGATGCTGGTTGCTCATGCGGGCCGTCCCGGGTCCCGGTTCCCCGCTCCCTGTTCCCGGTGCTCCCGCAGCTTGAATCGCTGAAGCTTGCCCGTCTCGGTCCTCGGCAGCTTCTCCACGAACTCCACGCGCCGCGGGTATTTGTACGGCGCGATCTCGGACTTCACGAACTCCTGCAGCTCCCGAGCGAGCTCGGGCGAGGGGTCGAAGCCGGGGCGGAGAACGACGACGGCCTTCACTACGTTGCCGCGCTCTTCGTCTGGCGCCGCAACCACGCCACACTCCTGCACCGCGCGATGCTCGAGGAGGACGTTCTCCACCTCCGCGCCCGAGACGTTATGCCCCCCGGTGATGATCATGTCGTCGGTCCGGGCCTCGTACCAGAAATAGCCGTCCGCGTCCTGCCGGAACGAGTCACCAGTGATGTTCCAGCCGTTCTCCACGTAGGCGCATTGGCGGTCGGGATCGTCGAGGTAGCGACAGCCTGTCGGTCCACGCACCGCGAGGCGGCCGATATCGCCGCGCGGCACCTCGTTGCCGGTGTCATCGACGCACTGAGCGACGTAGCCGGGGATGGCTCGTCCTGTCGACCCTGCGCGGATCTCGTTGCCGCTCGCCGAAATGAAGATGTGGAGCATCTCTGTCGCACCGATACCATCGATGATCCGGATTCCCGTCGCGCGTTCCCACGCCTCGAACGTGGCGCGCGGCAGGTGTTCGCCGGCCGACACGCATTTCGTGAGCGACGACACGTCGTGGCTGGGCAGAAGGCCCAGCATGGCCCGGTACGCTGTCGGCGAGGTCCAGCACACGGTTGGCCGGAAGTCGTGAATTCCCTTGATGAGGTGTGGTGGGGCAGCCTGCTCGAGCAACAGCGAGGCAGCGCCGACACGCATGGGGAACAGCACGAGCCCGCCGAGCCCGAACGTGAACGCGAAGGGCGGGGAGCCGCAGCAGATGTCATCGCGCGAAAGTCCGGCCGTCGAGCGCGGAAAGCAGTCGCAGATGGCCATGACATCCCGGTGGAAATGCATGGTCCCCTTCGCATTTCCCGTGGTCCCGGACGTGAAGGCGATGAGCACCGTGTCGTCTGCCGCCGTATCCACGTTCTGGAACGTGGTTGGCTTGCCCATCATCAGGGTCTCGAGCGATCCCGGCTCATTCGACGCGAATTGCACGGTCCGGCCGCCAACCCTCGGCGCGCCCGCCGCGGTCGTGTGCATGGCGGTTTCGCATTCGGCGGCGAACCGCGCGTCACAGAGCGCGAGTGAGATCCGGGCCTTGTCGGCGATGTAGGTCAGCTCACGCACGCGGAGCAGCGGCATGGTGCAGACCACCACGGCGCCCGCTTTCACGATCGCGAACCAGCACGCAACCATCATCGGGCTGTTCGGGCCACGAAGCAGGACGCGGTTACCGGGCACGACCCCGAGGTCCTCGACCAGCACGCGGGCGATGCGGTTCGACATCTCGAGCACGTCGCGGTACGTCCAGCGGCCTCCGGGAAAGAGGAACGCCGTGCGGTCCCCATCGCCCGCCTCAATGCGGCGATCGAGCAGCTCGGTCGCGCAGTTCAGCTGGCTCGGGTAGGACAGCTCAGCGAGTGAGCCGAAGTCCATCTCCGGCCACACCTCGCGCGGCGGCAGGCGATCCCGGCAGAACGTGTCCTGGTGCGCCGACACACCTGTCGGGGCGTTAGGCACTCGGGGTGACGTCATCGTCATTCGTCAAGAACCTGCTTTACAGGTGACCCGTCCACTTGGGTGTGCTTCGCGACCACGAGAGCCACTGGTGAGGTTGTGAGTTGCCAGGCGAGCAGGTCACCCCTTCTGGTTCTCCTCAGCGGCCGCGATGAGCTGCCCGGCGATGACGAGCTTCTGGATCTCGCTCGTCCCCTCGTAGATGCGCAGCGCGCGAATCTCGCGGTAGAGCCGCTCCACCGGCTCGCCCACGACCACGCCACGACCGCCGAACAGTTGCACCGCGTCGTCGATGACGCGCTGGGCGCCCTCCGTCGCGTGAAGCTTCGCCATAGCCGCCTCGCGCGTCACGCGCTCAGCCCCGGCGTCCCGCGTCCACGCGGCGCGGTACACGAGGAGCGCACTCGCATCCACCTGCATCGCCATCTCGGCGAGCTTCGCCTGCGTGAGCTGGAAGTCGGCCAACCGCTTCCCGAAGGCATGACGGGCGAGTGCGTGCGCTGTGGCTTCCTCGAGCGCGCGGCGCGCGAACCCGAGAGCGGCAGCGCCAACGGTCGAGCGGAACACATCGAGCGTACCGAGCGCCACGCGCATCCCCTTGCCCGGCTCACCGACCACAGCGTCCTCCGGCACACGGCACCCATTGAAGTCCAGTGTGCCGAGCGGGTGCGGTGTGTTGACGACGACGCGCTCGCTAACGTCGAGGCCCGGGTTGTCGGCGTCGACGACGAGCGCGATGAAGCTCCGATCACCGCCGCCCTCGAGCCGCGCGAACACGACGTAGAAATCCGCAATGCCGGCGTTGGAGATCCACGTCTTGCGCCCTTCTATGATGTAACCGCTGCCCTCTCGGCGAGCGACGGTCTGCATCGCGGACACATCCGATCCGGCGAGTGCTTCGGAGATCGCGAACGCGGCGATCGCCTCGCCGATCGCGACGCGCGGGAGGTAGCGTCGCTTGAGCTCGGGAGTTCCGAAAAGCGAGATCGGGCCGGAGCCCAGCCCCTGCATCGCGAACGCGAAATCGGCCATGCCCGAGAGCTGCCCGAGCGTCTCGCGAGCGAGGCACACCGTGCGGACGTCCAGACTTTCAGGGACAACGCCGTGCGGCTCCGGCACGACGTAACGGAGCCATCCGCCATCGCCGAACGCTCGAACGAGCGTGCGGAACGTGGCGTCGACGTCGGAAGGCTCGTGGGCAACGAGCGGCGCGATGTCTGTCGCCGCCCACGCTCGCAGCTCCCGCGCGAACGTGCGGTGGGCGTCGTCGAAGAACGGCCAGGCGAGATGCGCGAGCGCCATCTCCTCTCTACCGGCCGTCACCGCCATGGCGTCGTCACTCTCCGGTGAACGCCGGCTTCTGGCGCGCGACGAACGCGCGATAGGCCCGCGCGAAATCCTCGGTCTGCATGCAGATCGCTTGCGTCTGCGCTTCGGCCTCGATCGCTTCGTCGATCGCCATGTTCCATTCCTGATGGAGCGCCCGCTTCGTCATCGCGTGCGCAAAGGTCGGTCCGTCCGCGAGCGACTGTGCGACCGCGATAGCCGCCTCCGTCAACCGGTCCGCTTCGACCACCTGATTGTAGAACCCCCATCGATCGGCTTCGGTCGCGTCCATGAACCGTCCGGTGTACAACAGCTCCGCCGCTCGTCCGTGGCCAATCACCCGCGGCAGCAGCGCGCACGCGCCCATGTCGGCCCCGCTCAGTCCGACCCGCGAGAAGAGAAACGCGACCTTGCTGGCCGGCGTCCCGATGCGAATGTCGCTCGCGAGCGCGATGGCTGCCCCCGCGCCGGCGCAGACGCCGTCGATCGCCGCGACGATCGGTTGCGGGCAGTGTCGCATGGATTTCACGAGGTCCCCCGTCATGCGCGTGAACGCGAGGATGTCGCCCATACGACCCGATTGCTTCATCTCGACGAGCGGGCCGATGATCTCGTGGACATCGCCGCCCGATGAGAAGTTGCCACCCGATCCCGCGATGACGACTGCCCGGACGTCGGTCACGTAGGCGAGCTTGCGAAAGGTCTCCGTGAGCTCGCCGTACGATTCGAAGGTCAGCGGGTTCTTTCGGTCAGGCCGGTTGAGCGTGACGGTGGCCACGCGCCCGGCGACGTCCCAGCGGAAGTGCCGGGGGCGAATGGTGTCGGTGTCGATGCCGATCCTGGACATGCGTTGGGTTGAGGCGAATGGTCAGCGCTTGGCAGGCACGATACCACGTCCCGAAGGCCCACACTATCCCTCGCGCCACGTTTCTTCGCCATCAGCGGGCCCGCACGGCGAGTCTGAAGCGCCATCTCTTCAAGTAGTCTTTCTTCGCTCGATCAATCGCTCGAGTTGCTGTTTGCCGGAGCGGTACTGCCACGGCCACCACTGGTCGGTGTACCCGAGCTCGGCGGCTGCGTGGAGGGTCCACGCCGGATCCGCCAGGTGTGGGCGCGCGAGCGCGACGAGGTCAGCGCGGCCGGCGGCGATGATCGAGTTCAGCTGATCCGGCTCGGTCACGTTGCCGACAGCGATGGTCGGGATGCGCGCCTCGTTGCGGATCCGATCGCTGAATGGCGTCTGCCACATGCGGCCGTAAACGGGCTTCGCGTCCGGCGAGGTCTGCCCGGTGGAGACGTGAATGATGTCGGCGCCTGCCGCGATGAACGCTTGCGCGATCCGCACGGAGTCTTCGCCGGTCACACCACCTTCCACCCAGTCCGTCGCGGAGATGCGCACGGACATCGGACGCTCGTCGGGCCACGCAGCGCGCATCGCCGCGAACACCTCTATCGGAAAGCGAAGGCGGTTCTCGAGTGGGCCGCCGTATCCGTCGCGGCGGCGGTTCGCGAGCGGCGTGATGAAGCTCGAGAGCAGATAGCCGTGCGCGCAGTGCAGCTCGACCATGTCGAACCCGGCCTCGATGGCGAGGCGTGTCGCGTGGACGAAGTCGTCGCGCACCTTGTCCATGTCGGCGCGCGTCATCTCCCGCGGTATCTGCATCGTGGGCCGATGCGGCAGCGCCGATGGCCCGATGACTTCCCAGTTGCCCTCGTCGAGTGGGATGTCCGTTCCTTCGAGGCCGAGCTTCGTCGATCCCTTCTTCCCCGAGTGACCGAGCTGGAGACAGATCTTCGCCGGCGAGCGCTCGTGCACGAAATCGACGATCCGCCGCCAGCCGGCCACGTGCTCCGGCGCGTACATCCCGGTGCATCCGTACGTGATGCGGCCCTCGGGCGAGACGCACGCCATCTCGGTGAACACGAGCCCGGCCCCGCCGAGGGCGCGGGCGCCCAGGTGCACGAGATGGAAGTCGTTAGGCACGCCGTCCTGGGCGCTGTAGACGTCCATCGGAGACACGACGACGCGATTCGGGACTGTCATCGCCCGGAGTTTGTAGGGCGTGAACATGGGCGGGACGGGAATCAAGGGGTCAGAGGTGTTGAAACCGGATGCATCCGGTTTCAACAACTCTGACCCCTTGACGCTGGCGAACCAACGTTCCACACCCTCCAGGTACTTCCGATCGCGAAGCCTGAGGTTCTCATGGCTCACTCGCTGGCTGCGCGTGAGCAGGCTGTACGCGAACTGCTCCGGCGGCAGGTGGATGTAGCGGCGCACGTTCTCGAACCACTCCATCGAGTTCCGCGCCGCGTTCTGAAGCCGCAACGCCTCGGTGCTCCGCTCGTCCTGATAGCGCTCGAGCGCCGTCGAGAGCGGCGCGGGTGTCGCGTTAGGCTGATTGAGGACCCGCGCGAGGGCGATCGCATCCTCCATCGCCAGCTTCGTCCCCGACCCGATGGAGAAGTGTGCCGTGTGCGCGGCGTCGCCGATGAGGACGATATTCTCGTGGTACCAGCGCGCATTGCGCACGATCGGGAAGTTGAGCCACTGCGACCCGCGGAGGTGCTGCATGTTCGTCAGCAGCCGGTGGCCGTCGAGCCACGGCGCGAACATCCGCTCGCAAGTCGCGATCGACTCGTCCGTGTTCATGCGGTCGAACCCCGCGCCGCGCCACGATCGCTCGTCGCATTCGACGATGAACGCGGACGTCCGCTCGTCGAATCGATAGGCGTGCGCCTGGTAGACGCCGCAGTCGTTCTCCACGAACGCGAAGGTGAACGCGTCGAACAGTCGCATCGTGCCGAGCCAGATGTACTTCGCGCCTCGGACGTCGATGTCCGGCCGGAAGTCCTCCGCGTGACGCCGACGGATGGCGCTATTCACGCCATCGGCGGCCACGAGCAGGTCGTAGTCGCCGAGGCCCATGCCAGCGAGGCTCCCCTCGTGACCAAGCTCGGTGTGATATCGCACGTCGACGTCGAGGTCGGTGGCTCGGTCGGCGAGGATCCGCAGAAGGGTGCGTCGGGCGATCCCGCTGAACCCGTGCCCGCCGGAGGTGATCGTGACGCCCTTCACGTGGACGTCGATGTCATCCCAATGCGCGAAGTGATCGGTGATCGCCTGATAGCTCGGCGGGTCGGCCTGGCGGAAGTTCTCCATGGTCTGGTCGGAGAACACGACCCCCCAGCCAAACGTGTTGTCGGCGGTATTGCGCTCGAGGACGGTCACCTCGGCCGCCGGGCTTGCCTTCTTCATGAGCAGAGCGAAATAGAGCCCCGCTGGACCGCCACCGACTACGACAACCTTCACGCGATTGGTCCCTTTCGAGTGGTGGATTCGGGTACGAGCGCATTCTAATGGTGACTCGCGGCCTGTGACACGGTCGACGCGATTGGTGTCGTCCTGTGGCCTGTGCACGCGGTGGGCGCTGGCGCGTCCTATATAGGAAGCAGCGGCGGTCGCCTCGGACCGGGTTGCGCCGCCGCCGCTCGCACCGGGAGGTCCAGTGCAACGATTCCTCTACTTTGCCGGCTTCACCTACATCGCCCTGTGCGGAGCCATCCTGTTCCGCGAGTCGCGGGGGTGGCCGGGCGTGGCTCACGTGAGCGTCCAGCACCCGGGCGAGGGGCCGGCCCCTGCGCCGATCGCGTCAAGCTCGGGAGCGCAGTGGTTCGCGGCCATGAAGCCATACTGCAATCCCGTCGAGGTGGACGTCCGCGAACGGTTTACGCCGCCGCCACGGACGAGCGACGGGGCGGGCTACGCGGCGGCGTGCTTTGGACTCGCGGGAAAGATCGACCGCGCCCGGACCATCATCGAGTCGATCCCGCCCGGCGACCGTGCCGCTGCGGCGAGCGTGCTATTCAACGTCGCCCATCCAGTAGCCGACGCCGGTGACGACCGCGCGTCGGGCCCGATGATGCAGCTCGTGCTCGAGTATTGGCCGACCAACTACATGGCCCTCTATCACGCCGGGATGTCCGAGTTCTCGCTGGGCCAGACCGCGGTCGCGGAGAAGCACCTGCGAGCGTTCCTGCAGATGTACAACGCAAGGGACGGGTTTACCTCGGCGGCGCAGGACGCGCTGGGGAAGATCGAGCAGACGAGGGTCGCCGGGACGCTGCGGCTGCGTCCTGATGTCGAGCGCGAGAACCCACCTCGCCCATGACGTCGGGCAGCTACCTCGCGGTCGGGTCGTTGTTCGCCGGGCGGTACGAGATCGGACGCGAGCTTGGGCGCGGCGGTGTCTCGGTCGTGTATGCAGCCCACGATCGGCAGGTGGGACAGGACGTCGCCCTCAAGCTGCTGGTTCCGTCGCCCGCCACCGCCAATACCGCACGGGAGCGGATGAGGCGAGAAGTGCACGCGGTGCGACGGCTCGCGCATCCGAACATCGTCGCGGTGTACGATTTCGTCGAGGATGGCCCGTACGGCGCGGTCGTCATGGAGCTGGTCGATGGTGAGGACCTCGACCGCCGCGTGCGCCGAGCCGGGGCGTTACCGGCGGATGAGGTTGCACGGATTGGCGCCGAGGTCGCCGGCGCGCTGGCCGCGGCGCATCGGCACGGGATTCTCCACCGCGATGTGAAGCCCCAGAACATCCTCCTCGCACGCGACGGGCGCGCCCGGCTCACCGACTTCGGCTCGGCGCGCATGGATGGTGAGGCGACCATCACGCGCACGGGCGCGGTCGTCGGGACGCTGGCCTACATGTCCCCGGAGACGGTGAGCGGCCGCCGCGGTGACGCGCGAGCGGACGTGTTCGCGTTAGGCATGACGTTGTTTCACGCGGTGGCCGGCCGTGTGCCGGACCGGCCGTCGCCCCACCTTCCGCTGCCCCCGTCGCCGTCGGGCCACACGCCGATCGCCCTCGGCGTTGATGTCCCCATCTGGCTGGCCCACGTCATCGCGCGTGCCACGTCTGCCGACCCAGCCGACCGCTACCCGACGCCAGTGGCGCTCGGCGACGCGCTTGTGCACCAGGACGCCGGGCTGGCGGCTGGTCTCGCGACGATGTCACGCGACCGGTGTGTGCTCTGCGGGTCCCTCGACATGCTCGGCACCGGCGTTTGCGCCGCGTGCGCCACCGGCAGCGCGGAAGCGGACGGGTACGTGTTCTTCATAACGCCACGTTCGACCGCCGAGCGCGACCTCGCCCTCGGAGCGACGGTTGACCTGCTCGGAGCTGACACGCCGACGGTGGTGCTCGCAGGGGTGGCGAACGGTACGCGACCGCTGATGCGCGTCCCCATGACGTCGAAGCCACGCGTGACTGAGCTGCTTGCCGCCCGCGGCCTCCGCGCGCGTGTGGTGACCTCTCGGGAGCTCTATCGGGCATTGCCGGCCGGGTTCGTCCTCGTGGTGCTGGGTGTCGTGGTTGCCGGGCTCGTGACCGGCGTGGCGACCGGCTCCAGTATCGGGGCGACGGCGATCCCGTTTGCGCTGCTGCTCACTGTTGGTGGGACGCTGTCGCTGCGGCATGCGGCGGTGACATCGGAGCCCCGTCAGTCAGCGTTAGGCGTGGCGACCCGGGGACGTGTCGTTGAGACGTTCGCGGCGCTTCCGCCGGGCTCGGCGCGGTCGCTCCTGGCCGACGTGGTGCGACGAGGCCAGTCGGTTCAGCGAGCGCTGGTGATGCGGCAGGATGTCTCGGGGACGTCCGTCATGGTGGAGGCGCTTCTCGTCGCTGCGTGCGACGCCGCACGCGATCTTGCCGCGATCGACGAAAGTCTCGCGCTGTTCGACCGTGAACGCGAGCGCGACGACGCGGACACGCGCTGGATCGAGAGCTACGCCGAGTGCGAGCGCACCCGCGACGCCGCGGTGCAACGACTACTCGACGCTGTCACCGTGCTGGGGCAGCTCGACGCGCAGTCAATGCGAAGCGGCGAGGACGTCGGCACTCGCCTGACGGAGCTGGTGGAGGAGCTCTCGAGCGAAATGACGGCCCGCGCTGCTGCTCAGGAAGAGATCCGCTCTCTCCTCAGAACCTGAGGCGCTGGGGCGTCGCTGCGGGCAACTTGCAGCACCAGCAAACAGCTTGCAGCACCAGCGAGGAGCGCCCCAGCGCTAGTCGGTTTTCCGGTCGTACGGAATGATGTGCTCCCACTCGCTTGAGTCGGACCGGGCGACCACGGCGACCACGGGCTCGACGTCACTCATGTTGAATACCTCGTGAGGAACGCCTGGCTCGATGAAAATGAAGTCGCCCGCTTCGTTCTCGATCACCTTGCGCAAACCCACCCCGTACTCGTGGCGCACGCGGCCGCGGAGGATGAAGAGCATCACCTCGAAATCCACGTGGATGTGCGCGTACGCCACGCCGCCCGGCGGGATCGTCGCGACGTTCATCGACAGGTGTTGCGCGCCGACGTTCTTCCCGGACAGCCCCGCGCGGTAGTGAATGCCGTTCCAGTCGCGCACGTTGCCACCGCCGCGAATGACGGAGATGCCTTCCCCACCCTCGACGAACTGCTTGAGGTCCAGCTCGGTTTCGGTGGTCATGATGTCGGACCCTCCTCGGTCGGTGTCTATCCAGGGAACCTAGCGAGCCGTGCGCGTCGTGCCATGTCTCGGCCAATGTCGTGCCATGTCTCGGCCAATACTGTGGGCATTGACGTTCTCGCGTCATGCGGTGAGCGCCAGCACGCGTAGCGGGCTCCCGCTGCCATTCACGAGCTTGAGCGGAGCGGCGATGACGATCGCGCCCGTCGGCGGAAGTAGGTCCAGGTTGCACAGGCTCGCGAGCCCGAATTTGCCTGCGCCATGCATAATAGTGTGATTGGGGAACGGAGGATCGAATCGACCCGCCTGGCCGGCATCGGTGCCAATCGTCTCGACGCCGACGCCGAGCACGTCTCGCTCGTGCGCCAGGATGCGTGACGTTTCCTGGTGGAAGCCAGGGGCATGCGGACCATCCTCACCGACGTTCAGGAAATCCGCCGCCGTCTTTCGCTGGCTCCACCCGGTGCGCAGCAGCACCCACGCGTTCCGAGGGATGCGGCCGTGCTCGCGCTCCCACCGCTCGAGGTCTTCGGGCGTGAGCAGATAATCCGCGTTCACCTCCACAGAGCGCGTCACGTCGATGACACATGCCGGTCCAATGAACCGCTGCGCGGGAATCGTATCGCAGGCGTTGTGCGGCAGATCCTTTCCGGTCACCCAGTGGACGGGCGCATCGAAGTGCGTCCCAGTGTGCTCCCCCATACGGATCGTGTTCCAGTACCAGCCGGGGCCCTTGCTGTCGTACCGTGAGATCACGTCGATCGACACGCCAGGCGACGGTGCGAAGATCGGCGGGAGTCCAATGACGGGCGTATCCGGACCGAGTGGCTGGGTGAGATCCACGACGCGCAGGCGGCCGGCGTCGAGCTCGGCGACGAGCTGCTGGAGCAAGCTAGACATCAGGGTGTGGGGTGCGAGGAACTGGTGGCGGCGGAATTCCGCAGCCACCGCTGAAACTCGAATCGATTCTCCAGCAGGGCGAGATCGGTGACGAACCCGGCCGGGCCCTTTGCGTCGACCTTTGCCACAATGGTGGTGAGCTCTTTGGCCGCGAGTGCTTCGTCGAACGTGCGGACGAACTCGTCGAGCGTGCTCGCAGTCGCGGTGCGGGGGATACCGGCCGCTTTCGCCATACCCGCAATGTCGCTCCCCGTGGAGGTCGCCGTCGGAAAGCCGCCGACCGAGAGGAGACTCTCGTTGTCGAACACGACGTGCACGAGGTTGGGGGGACGATAACGCGCGAGCGTCGTTAGGCCGCCAAGGTTCATCAGGATGGACCCGTCGCCGTCGAAAACGACGACCGACAGCTCGGGGCGTGTGAGCGCGACACCGAGGCCCATCGACGACGCCAGCCCCATGGCGTGCTGGAGATAGAAGAAGTTCGGCCGATGGCCGATGGCCTGCAGCTCGGCCGCGACGGCGCCCATGATCGTGATGACGACACGATCCTGGAGCCTGTCGTAGACGGATTTCAGTGCCTCGAGACGGAGCATGCGATCGGCAGTTGGCGGCGGCCAGCGACTAACTGACTTCTTCCCACATGAGATCTCGACAGAGCAACAACGCCACCGGCTTGTTGGCCGAGTATGCGAGCGTCTGCGCTTTGCGAATGCGATGGGCCACGTGGTCCGGGTGGTCCAGATACGCGAACGGAATCCGCAACGCCTGGAGAACGTGCTCGGTCACGCCGCCGCCCTCCGTCTGCCACGGATCCCGCTCGCCGAACTCGCCGCGGTGACTGATCAACATCAGCAGCGGAACCCGATACAGTTGGGCGCATGACACGATGCCGTTGACGGCGGCGAGGAAGCCGTGATTCTGCATCAGCATCGCGCTCTTGGTTCCCGCGAGGTACGCGCCGGCGGAGATACCTACTCCTTCCTCTTCCTTCGCCAGCCGTACGAGCACCATTTCCGGATCCTCGTCAGCCATCCGGATGAGGTGCACGAGCCACGTCTCGGGCAACGCGGAGACGAGCCCGACGCCGCACGCCTTGAGCGCGTCGTAGATGAGGCGGGAGTGATCGACTGAGACTGGCACGGCTGGGCGGTGAGCGTCGAATGGATCGAAGCTACCCCCCGGGCGCGCCGAGTCCAGTCGCGGGCCGCTCAGACGCCGCTGACCATCCGCAGCGCTTCGGTGAGGAGCCACCACACGCCGACCGTGAGGAGCGCGCCGGGAATCACCCAACGAATCCACAGATAGAGCCATTCGGGTACCGGCCGCTCGCTACCTGCGGACAGTGCCCGAATCGCTTCGCGCCGGTCCATCGCCCAGCCCACCGTCACCGCGGCAACAAGGGCGCCGAGCGTCTGCATCCCCGAGCCGAACGTTAGGTCCCACGGGACGAAGATGGCGTTGTTGAGCATCGGCGGAATCGCGACCACGAACACCACCCCGGCGACGAGCCACACCGCCCGGCGCCGGCTGAGTGCGGTGTTGTCGGTGAGGCCAGCGACGAGCACCTCGAATGCGGCGAGGCCCGACAGATAGCCCGCTCCCAACAGCGCGACAAAGAAGAGCAACCCGAAAAGCCATCCGAACGGAATCGCCGCGAAGACCTTTGGGAGCGTGGCGAAGATGAGCCCCGGGCCGCTGTTCGGCTCCAGACCCAGCGCGAACACCGCCGGGAAGATCGCCAGGCCGGCGAGCAACCCCGAGAACGTGTCGCCGAACGTCGTCCACCCCGCGTTCGCCG
>Ga0075421_100004256_pt1 | contig 17282 bp, 15 predicted proteins | sample SoiMetdeltSBSDD5_FD_75292 | JGI IMG/M metagenome (GOLD analysis project Ga0075421, IMG submission 75292) | Bulk soil microbial communities from a Populus tree surrounding site in Tennessee, USA - Soil MetaG P. deltoides SBSDD5 | ecosystem: Environmental > Terrestrial > Soil > Tree plantation...
CCCACGAAGGTGACGAGCACACCCGCCGTATAGATAAGGCCGTGCAGTCTGAGTTGCCTTGCCGACTGGCCGGCATGGTTGATGAGGCTCAGCACCTTGATGGACAGCACGGGAAATACGCACGGCATCAGGTTCAGGATCAGGCCGCCCAGCAAAGCCAACAGGGCGGCTTGCAGGATCGTCCCGAGCGACCCGATCGGCGCGGCAGTGACGATGGCAACGTCACCAAGCGCAAAGGCATGGCGAACCGTGCTGGCGCCGATCGCCTCGTCGATGACGAGCACGCCGCGTGCATCGTTCGGCGTTCCGATGGTGAGGGCACTGCGCGGCAACTCGAGGCTGAGCCCATCGGCGGTCACCGCCAACGTCTGCGGGTCAGCATGCCGGATCAGCGTCTCGGAGAATGGGAAGAACTGCGCGGAGCGGATCGCATCGCGCTGCAGGCCTTTGGCGGCCGCCTGCAGGGTCAGCGTGTCCGGCGTCACGTCCATACGCGCCGGCCATGGTGACATCTGCGGCAGCCTCGAGCGTGCAGCCTCGAACGCCGCGCCCGGGCCATCGTTGCTTCCGGCCGCGCTCGCAGCAGCTGCAGCGGGCAGCGTCAGCGACAGCTTCGCCTCGCCGGGAATGCATTCCTTCTCGCACACCAGCCAAGTGACGTGAGCGTTGATGGCTACCTCGCTCGACGGTGCCAGATCAGCCGGCGCGGTGATCTGGCTGAGAAGCGTGGTCTCGCCGTCGTAGCCATAGTTGGCAAGCGGGCCAACCGGAATGCGCGTGGGCGTCGGCCACTGGATTGGGCCGGCCGAAAAGCCCTGTGGCAACTCCCAGGTGATGCTGGTTGCCTCGCCCGAGTCACCCGGATTGCGCCAGTAGGTGTGCCAATGCTCCTTCATACGCAGCCGCACGCCGACCCAGAACGTTTGGCCGGGGGTGATTGCGCCAGGCTCCGCCAGCAGCTCAGCCTTGACCAGATCACTTGCAGGTGCCGCCGCGCGCGCGGGCTGCTGCCAGCCAAGAATGGACAGCAGGACAAACACAAGAAGCGGTGCGCTGCGCATGCGGCGCATCGTTGGCCTTTCCTAGGACGCGTGCGGCATGAGGTAGGTATTCGATAGGCTTGCGACAATCTTGCGAGTGGCGCCCAGGGGCCACAAGTCACACGCACTCACAATTGAGTGATTCCGCTCAAAAATCAGGCACATATGTCGCAGCACGTCAGTGCTGGCGCGGCTCGTCCAGCATAGCGAACGGTGCCGTCGTCTCGAAGGCGCGGCTGGCACGCAGAACCCGATCATCGGCACCGATCGGTCCTACGATCTGCAACCCGATGGGTAGACCCTGGCTGGTGAACCCGCATGGCACGGAACTGGCCGGCTGCTGGGTGAGGTTGAATGGGTAGGAGAAGGGTGCCCAATCGCACCATGCCGTGCCCCATTCGCCGGACGGCGGCACGAGATGGCCAACCTCGAAGGCTGGGAGCGGCAGTGAGGGCGTCAGCAGCAGATCGTAGGTCTGATGAAAGCGCACGAAGACGTTGTGCAGCTCGGCGCGTTTCAACTGTGCGCGCATGTAGTCGGTGGCAAGCGTGCCTGCGCCCTGTCCGGCACCGGCCAGCAGCCCGGGATCAGCCAGCTGCGCCGCGCGATCGCCGAACGCCTGCAGGGCCAGCGCCATGCTCGACCACCAGATGGTGTTCCAGGCCGGGATCGGGTCGCCGCCCAGTTCGGGGTCGACCTGCTCGACCTTGGCGCCGAGGCTCTCGAACGTGCGCACGGCTTTGGCGACCGCCGCCTCGATCTCGGGATCGACGCGCGGCGCATAGCCGAGCCTGGGCGAGTAGGCGATGCGCAGGCCGCGCACGCCGTCGTCTAGATTGTTGGTGTAGTAGGTCGCCGGCGCGATCCAGGCATAGACATCGCGCGCATCGGGCTGCGAGATCACGGACATCATGATGGCCGCGTCTGTGACCGTCCGCGTCAGCGGGCCGTGGTGGGCAATCGTGCCAAGCGGCGCTGCCGGGTAGATCGGCACACGCGCGCGCGTTGGCTTGATGCCGAAGCAGCCAGTGAAAGCAGCCGGAATGCGGATCGAGCCGCCGCCGTCCGTACCGAGCTGCAACGGTCCCATGCCGAGCACGGCCGACGCTACGGCTCCGCTCGACGAGCCGCCGGTCGTCATACGCGTATCCCAGGGGTTGCGCGTGAGGCCCGTCAGAGGGCTGTCGCTGGTGGCCTTCCAGCCGTACTCGGGCATGGTGGTCTTGCCGAGGAAAACGGCGCCGTGCTCGCGCAGGCGTGCCACCGAGGGCGAATCTGTTGTTTGGGTGGCATCCGAGGTCAGCTGGGAGCCGAAGCGCGCCGGCATGTCCGCAACGAGAAAGTTGTCCTTCACGCCGACCGGCACGCCGTCGACGAGCCCTTTGGGCGCACCCGTCATCCAGCGTGCCTCAGAGGCCTTCGCCTCGGCCAGCGCGCCATCCATGTCCACGTGAATGTAGGCATTGACGATCGGATTGAACTTTTCGATGCGCGCTAGTGTCGCCTTGGTCACCTCGACCGGCGACAGCTTCCTGTCGCGATACGCCACCAGTAATTCTGCCGCGGACCAAAGGGTGGGATCCGTAGAGGTGCTCATGTGCGTCAATGCCCGTTCGTCGTTGTCAGCCCGGCCCGAGCCCGGCACACCGCCGCGCCCCTGCGCCAAGGCGCAAGGCGATGGCTCGGGATCAGGGATATTCGCTGCACGAATTCCAGCATGACAAGCTCAATCTAGGTGATGCCATATACCGCCAGCACTGCCTGCATGCGACTGCGGGCGAGGTCGGGCTTGCGCAGCAGGCCGGCACGGTCCGCGAGCCGGAACAGCTCGGCCAGGTGCACAACAGAGCGCGCGCTCTGCTGGCCCCCGACCATGACGAAATGGTCCTGCAGGCCGTTGAGATAGGCCATGAACACCACCCCGGTCTTGTAGAAGCGCGTGGGAGATTTGAAGATGTGGCGCGACAGCGGAACGGTTGGCTCCAGGATGGCGTCGAACGTCTTGCGCTCGCCGGCGGAAAGCGCGGCGAGCGCAGCTGATGCCGCGGGCGCAATGGCATCGAAGATACCGAGCAGGGCGTCGCTGTAGCCCTTGTCGTCGCCGGCGATCAGCTCGGCATAATTGAAGTCGTCCCCCGTATACATGCGCACGCCCTTGGCGAGCTGGCGGCGCATGACGATCTCCTTGTCCTTGTCGAGCAGGGAGATCTTGACACCGTCGACCTTTGCCGCGTGCGCATTGATGATGCCGACGGCGGTCTGCATGGCCTGCATGTGGTCGGCATTGCCCCAGTAGCCGGCCAGCGCCGGATCAAACATCTCGCCCAGCCAGTGGATGATGACCGGCTCCCTGGCTTGGCCGAGCACGCGATCGTACACACGCTCATAGTCGGCCGGAGATTTGGCGATGCGCGCCAGCGCGCGGCTGGCCATGACGATGAGGCGGCCGCCGGCCTTTTCGATGGCGGCCATCTGCTCCTCGTAGCCGCGGATCACCTGGTCGATGGAGCGCACGCTTGCAGGATCCAGATGGTCGGTACCGCAGCCGCAGGAGATCAGCGCCGGGCGGCCATTGCCAGCCTCCCAAGCCCTGCCGGCTTGCACGGCGCGGCCGATCAGCTCGAGCGACGTCGGCCAGTCGAGGCCCATGCCTCGCTGGGCCGTGTCCATCGCTTCGGCGACGCCCATGCCAAGGTCCCACAGGTAGGCGCGATACGCCATGGTCTTGTCCCAATCGACCGAGCAATCGATCCAGGGATCGTTGGCGGCGCGTGCATCAGCGACGACGTGCGCGGCGGAGAACGCGATCCGATTGAAGGCAGCCTTGGCCCTGTCGGGATAGGCGCGGGGCTCCGACAGCACGAACGGCTCGAGCTTGCCGGAGTTGGTGGGCAAGTTGATCTTGAGCGAGGAAAGGATTGGTGCGTTCATGGCTATGTCCGTATTGATGGTGAGATCAGGTCTTTGGGCCATTGGCCAGTCGCGGCTTGCGGCAATATCCTGCGTTGTCCGCCCCGATCAGACAATCTCGAGCGGCCCGCTTGGAGCGGTTTCGATCCGCTGCACCAAGATCCATACCGCGCCGAAGCAATGTCAGGCCCCAAAAATTTGACCAGTGCCCGGGCATCGTCGTTGGACCCAGGTGTCTCAATCTCATCGAACAGTTCTTGGCTTGCCTTCGACCTCGCTGCATCGCGGGTGGCAGAGCTTGGCAACGCTGCGAGGTTGCGTAGTTCGAGCATTGCCGCTTGCACGGGTGCTCAAGCCTTCAGTTCCGGCACGTCGATCCAGCGGCGCTCCTTCCAGCTCCGCAGCGCGCATTCCACCAGCTGCACGCCCTTGGCACCCTCAAGCAGGTCCCACTTGTAGGGGGCGTCCTCTACCACATGGCGGATGAAGGCTTCCCACTGGAGCTTGAAGCCGTTGTCGAAGGCTTGTGTGTCCGGCACCGGCTGCCAGCCGCCATAGAAGTCGATGGTCTGCTTGACGTCGGGATTCCAGACCGGCTTCGGCGTCGCCATACGCTGCTGGATAACGACATCCTGCAGGCCCGCCACGGCCGAGCCATGCGTGCCGTCGACGTGCAACGTCAAGAGGTCGTCGCGGCGCACGCGCGTGCACCAGGAACTGTTCATGTGGGCGATGATGTTGCCCTCGAGCTGGAACGTGGCATAGGCGGCATCGTCGGCCGTGGCCTTGTAGCGCTGGCCGTCCTCGTCGATCCGCTCGGGGATATGCGTGGCACCGAGGCAGGACACGGATTTCACGTTGCCGAATGTGTTGTCGAGCACGTAGCGCCAATGGCACAGCATGTCGAGGATGATGCCGCCGCCCTCCTCGGTCCGGTAGTTCCAGGATGGCCGCTGAATTGGCTGCAGATCGCCCTCAAACACCCAGTAGCCGAACTCGCCGCGCACCGACAGAATGCGCCCAAAGAAGCCGGAGTCGATCAGCAACTTGAGCTTGCGCAGACCGGCCAGGAACAGCTTGTCTTGCACGACGCCGTGCTTGATACCCGCAGCCTTGGCCTTGCGCACGATGGCGACCGCTGCCTCCAAGTTGGTGGCGACCGGCTTCTCGCAATAGATGTGCTTGCCGGCATCGATGGCCTTAGCGAGCAGGGTCGGCCGCGCCTGTGTGGTGGCGGCATCAAAGAAGATGGTGTCGTCGGGGTCGGCCAGCGCGGCGTCGAGATCGGTGCTGTTGCGCTTGAGGCCGTGCGCTTCGGCGAGTGCCGAGAGCTTGCCGGCATTGCGACCGACCAGGATCGGGTCTGGCATGACGCGGTCGCCGTTCCTGAGCGTCACGCCGCCTTGCTTGCGAATGGCGACGATGGAACGAACCAGGTGCTGGTTGGTGCCCATGCGCCCAGTCACGCCATTCATGATGATGCCAAGCCGTTGCATCGCCATGCCGCTGCCTCCCGTGGTGTCGTTGCCACCAGTAACAGTCGATGCGGGCCGGCTGTCAACTTCGCCCGCCGTGGCTGCGGATCAGCCAACGGATGATGCGCTGGAACCAGGCGTCGTAGGGTGGGGTCATCAGGCCGGTGGGTGTGAGGCGGCTCTGCAGGAATACGCCTTTGGCATGGCTAAAGGTGTTAAAGCCGTCCCGGCCGTGATAGCTGCCCATGCCGCTCGCTCCAATGCCCCCAAACGGCAGTTCTTCCTGGGCAAAGTGGTAGACCGTGTCGTTGACGGTGGCGCCGCCCGACACCGTGGTCTGCAGCAGCTGGCGGATGCGGCTGCGGTCGGAATCAAAGTAATAGAGCGCCAGCGGACGCGGGCGCGCATTGACGTAGACGATCGCGTCTTCGAGGCGGTCATAGGCGATGACCGGAAGCAGCGGCCCGAAGATCTCGTCTCGCGTCACGGCCATCGCATCGGTCACGTCGGCAATTGCGGTCGGTGCGATCTTGCGCACGTCCGGCGAGCCGATGGCGCCTGCCAGTTCGCTCGCTGGATCGACCGTCTCGATGCGGGCGCCCTTGGCTCGCGCATCCGCGACCAGGCGCGCAAGCCGCTCGTAGTGCCGAGCGTTGATGATCGCGGTGTAGTCGGGGTTGTCGAGGAGGCGCGGATAGAAACCGGCGGCCGCTTCCCGGAACAGACGGAGGAATTCGTCGACTTTGCCGCGCGGCACCAGCGCGTAGTCGGGGGCGATGCAGGTCTGCCCTGCATTGAGCAGCTTGCCGCGCACGATGCGCTCGACGGCGGTCGGCAGATCGCAGTCGGCATGCAGCAGGGCGGGGGATTTGCCGCCCAGCTCGAGGGTAACGGGCACCAGGTTCTGCGCCGCGGCCGACATCACCGTCTTGCCGACCGCGCTCGAGCCGGTGAACAGAATGTGGTCGAAGGGCAGCCGGCACAAGCCCTCGGCCATCTCGGGTCCGCCGAGTGCAACCATCACCCGCTCGGCACCCAGTTCCTTCTCCAGCCGCTGCTTGAGGAGGGCCGACGTGGCCGGCGTCAGCTCGGACGGCTTGATGACGACGCGGTTGCCGGCGGCCAGCGCTGCCGCCAGCGGGCCAAGGCTCAGCTGCAGCGGATAGTTCCAGGTGGAGATGATCAGCACCACCCCTTTGGGCTGCCGGTGCACCTCGTTGCGGGCTGGCCAGAACAGCAGCGAGGTGCCGCGCTTCTCGGGGCGCATCCAGGCGCGTAGATGGCCCAGCGCGCCGCCCACCATAAGCAGGGTCGGCAAAACCTCGGCCATCAAGGTCTCGCTCGGCGAGCGATGGCCGAAGTCGCGCGCGATCGCCTGGACGAACTCGCTTGTAGAGGTGGAGATGGCGCGCCTCAGTGCAGACAGCACAGTGCGGCGCTCGGCCTCGGAGCTGGGTCTTTCATTGCGGCTCTTGTCGTGCATGGACCAGAAGCGGCGCTCAATGTCGGCCAGCTTCAGGCCCGCCACGTTGGCGGCTGTGTCCTGCATGTTCATTGCGTCACGTCGCGTTGGAGCCTTGCAGCGCTCATGCCCTTACCTAGGGCCTTCCCTGGTGCCGGACCATGGCAGCAGGGTGCGTCCACACGGCGCATGCGTGCTGGGCCCCCTGCTGTGCCGTTGATTACCTCGGGAACAGGCAGGGCAGGAACGGTTGCCTATTCTTGCCCCACGCGCGTGTCGTTCCGGCACCGATTGCCGGGCCGATCGGCCACACATTGGATAAGACCGCGGATCGTGCGATGCCGCCTATGCACATACTGCTCCGAGGAGACACCCTGCAGCGGCTCAGGATCGCGTCGGGGCTCGTCCTGTTCGTGTTTGCAGGCACGCATTTCCTCAATCACGCGCTGGGGCTGATCCACGTTGATGCCATGCATGCCATGCAGCATTGGCGCTGGGTGGTCACGCGCTCGGTGCCCGGCACCTTCCTGCTGGTAGCGGCGCTGGTTACCCATATCGGGCTTGCCCTCTACAAACTGGCGGCGCGTGCCACCTTGCGGCTGCCTGCCTGGGAATTGACGCAGCTCGGCCTCGGTCTGTTCATCCCCTTCCTGCTGTTCCCCCACATTGTTAACACGCGAGGCGCGCGCATCTGGTTTGCCGTCGAGGACAACTACCTCTACGAGTTGGCCCGCCTTTGGCCCGATGGTGCGCTGTTGCAGACCACGTTGCTGCTGGTGGTGTGGGTGCATGGCTGCATGGGGTTGCATTACTGGTTGCGGCTGACGCCCGGCTATCGTGCCGCTGCACCGGTTCTGCTGTTTCTTGCCATTGCCATACCGCTCGCCTCGCTCGGCGGGTTCATGGTGTCGGGCCGGTCGGTGGCTCTGCTGATCGAAAGCCCGGATCGGATGGCGCACGTCAAGCAGCTGACCAACTGGCCGAATGCCGCGCAAAACGACATGCTCGCCGGCTACCGAAGCACCGCCAGATGGGTTTTTGCGGGCGTGCTGATGGCGGTGGTCGCGGTGGTGGCGTGGCGCTGGCTGACGGCGAGTGCCGGACCCAGGGTCGCGATCCGCTACATCGGCGGCCCCATCATCAACGCGCCGCGTGGGCCAACCCTGCTCGAGATCAGCCGCATGCATGGCATCCCGCACGCCTCCGTGTGCGGCGGACGTGCGCGCTGCTCCACCTGTCGCGTGCGCGTCGAGGCAGGTTCCAGCAATCTGCCGGCACCGACCTTTCCGGAAATCATGACGCTCGACAGCATCGCCGCACCTGCAAACGTACGCCTCGCCTGCCAGATCCGGCCGCAACAAGCCCTGACGGTGACGCGCCTGCTGCGGCCGGGGCAGACCGGTCCGCAGGCTGCGGCCGTACACGAAGCCGATGCGGCGGGCGTCGAGAAGCTGCTCGCCGTCATGTTCCTCGACCTGCGCTCCTTCACGCGACTGTCGCAATCGCGCCTGCCCTACGATGTGGTGTTCATTCTCAATGAGTTCTTCGCTGCAGCCGGCTCAGCCATCCACGCCCAGGGCGGCTGGATCGACAAATACCTGGGCGATGGGTTGCTCGCAGTGTTCGGACAGACGCACGGCGTAGAGGTCGGCTGCCGCCAGGCCCTACGTGCAGCACGTGCCGTCGACTTGGCTCTCGACCACGTCAATGCCAAGCTGCGCGCCGAGATCGGCCGTCCGCTCGAGGTCGGCATCGGCATCCATGCCGGCCCGCTGCTGGTAGGGCGCATTGGCTTTGGCGAGACGGTCGACCTGACAGTGGTGGGCAACGCCGTCAACGTAGCGAGCCGGCTCGAAGCCTTGTCTAAGGATAAGGGGTTCCAACTCGTCGTGTCGGACGATGTTGCACGGCACGCTGGTAGCATGGAGAGCGCCGGCAGCCGCTTCACCGCCACCGTTCGGGGTATCGATGCTCCGCTCGAGGTGGTGGGGTTTGCCCGCGGACGCGACCTGCCGGCCACCATACTCACCGCCGACGAGGAGGAGCATGTGTCCTCGGTGAGCGTCGCCAGCAGCCGTGCTTAGGATCCCCGCCGCTCCAGTGCTACGGCGATGCCTTGCCCGCCGCCAATGCACAGGGTGACCAGGCCGCGCTCAATTCCATCACGCTGCATGGAGTGCAGCAGGCGCGTGATCAGCACCGCGCCGGTCGCGCCGATAGGGTGTCCGTGCGCGATGGCGCCACCCTCGACGTTGACGATGTCCTCCGGCAGACCAAGTTCCTTGGCCACAGCGAGAGGCACGGCAGCGAAGGCCTCGTTGATTTCGATGCGCTCGATGTCGGACAGGCGCCAGCCGGCGCGATCGAGTGCGATGCGCACCGCCGGCACCGGACCGAGGCCGAACAAGCCGGGCTGCACGGCTGCGATCCCGTATGCGGCAATGCGCCCCATGGGCGCCAATCCGTGCTTGTCGGCGAATGCCGTGTTGGCAACGATCATCGCCGCCGCGCCGCTGTTGAGGCCGGGGGCGTTGCCCGCCGTGATGGTGCCGGTCGGGCGAAAGGCAGGCCTGAGCTTGGTCAGGATGTCGATTGTCGTGTCGGGTCTTGGTGCCTCGTCAGTGGCAAATTGCACCATGCCCTTGCGTCCCTTGACCTCGACGGGGACGATCTCGCCAGCGAAGCGACCGGCGGCTTGCGCCGCCGCGAAACGCTGCTGGGATCGCGCGGCGAAGCGATCCTGATCCTGCCGCGAGATCTGCGCGCGCGTGACAAGATCTTCCGTGTGCCAGCCGGAGTGCTCGCCCGAGAAGGCGTCGTTGAGGCCGTCGGTCAGCATGCTGTCGAGGATTTGCGCCGGACCCATGCGGTAGCCCCAACGGCCGCCGCCCATCAGGTACGGCGCCCGATCCATATTCTCCATGCCCCCCGCAACGGCGGCGTCGACCTCGCCCGCGGCGATCTGCTGGGCCGCAGTTACCACCGCCTGGGCGCCGGAGCCGCATACCCGATTGACGGTCATGGCTGGCACCGACACAGCCAGTCCGCCGCCGATGGAAGCCTGGCGGGCCGGGTTCATGCGGTTGCCGGCCTGGACGACGTTGCCCATGATGACTGAGCCGATCGAGCCCGGATCGAGCCTTGCTCGGCGCAGCGTTTCGCGCACAACCGTTGCGCCAAGTTCGGTTGCGGGCGTGTCCTTCAGCGTGCCGCTGTAGGCACCGATAGCTGTGCGCACCGGCTGAGCGATGAGAAGCTGATCGGATGATGATCGGGACATGTTTGAACTCCTGCTCAATGCGTCGACCCGCGTCATGCGTTTGGAGTTGCCTAGCCGGCAGACAGGGGTGCGTTTGGTGTCAAGGCGCTCGTGCTTGCGAAGTAGACCGGGGGGTCTGCGGACAGGCCGCGGTGCACCTTACGACTGATCTCGTCGGCGAGAACTTGGCCAGCACCGCGCTCGAGGGCGTCGAGCGTCACTTTGACGATCGCCTCGGGCGAACTCTTGGGCTGCTGGACAGAGCGGGCGAGATCGGTGTCGATGAACCCGGCGTGCAGACCGAGAACCTGGGTGCCTTGTGGTGCCAGTTCGATGCGCAGCCCGTTGGTGAGAGCCCAGGCCGCTGATTTCGAAGCGGCGTAGGTCGCAAGCCTTGGGCCGTTCATCCAGCTTGCCACCGACAAAACATTGATGATGGCGCCCCCTCCGTTGCTGGCCAGCACCGGGGCGAAGGCGCGTGCCATGCGCAGTGGCCCCATGAAGTTGACCTCGAACTGCTCACGCGCCGCATCGACAGCCCCTTCGGCAAGGAAGCCGCCAGGCCTGGCAATGCCGGCATTGTTGACTAGCAGCGTAACGTCGCCGGCTGCGCGTGCCGCGGCGACAACCTCCTCGTCGTGGGTAACGTCGAGTTTGAGGCGGACGACGCCTGGCAGCTTCACCGCGTCCGGATTGCGCGCGGCGGCATAGACCTTGCGGGCGCCCCCCTCCAACAGCGCGCGAACGAGGGCGAGACCGAGACCTCGGTTCGCTCCTGTAACCAGCGCAACAGCTCCAGCAACCTTCATGGTCCAGCTCCTCTGGCCGTGCGCCCGCATGCGGCGCCATCATTCATGATGATCATCATGCTTGCGCTTACATGATCCTCGTCATATTTGGAGTCAAGGACGATCGTGGACGGTCGCGTTCACGTTGCCAGGAGGACACCTGCGTGCGCTATCCCGCCAGTGAAACTGCCGAGAAGCATGAAAGGATATTGAATGAAGCAGCCAAACTGTTTCGCGAACGCGGATTTGCGGGGGTGGGCGTAGCCGAGATCATGCAGGCGGCGGGACTGACGCACGGTGCGTTCTACGCGCACTTCAAATCCAAGGATGACTTGGCAGCCGAGGCATTGGTTCGGGCGTTTTCGCAATCTAGCGATCGAGCTTACGCGGCAACCGCCAACGCGATGGAGGCCAAGCAGGTCTTCCTGGAGCGGTACCTGAGCGCCAAGCATCGCGACCGTCCCGGCGCCGGCTGCGCCATTGCCGCGCTTGGCGCCGAGATCGCACGCAATATGGCCGTCCGCGCGCCATTTACCGAGCAGGTGAAACGCATGATTGCAGGGATGGCAACGAGCTTCGGCCGGAAGCACAAGGCCTCAGCGCGTCAGAACGCGATGCATCTGCTATCGGCGGTCGTGGGCGCGCTGATCCTGGCTCGCGCCGTGGACGACCCCAAGCTCTCCGACGAGATCCTCGCCAGCGTGCGCGAACGGCTCGCTTCGACATGAACGTGACCGCGAGCGCTGCGAAGTGCTAGGTCAAGGCCTTTGCGCAGGAGATGCTGCTGACCGCCGAGGGGACCGCATGCCAAAGATCGACCTTGCCGCCGTGCCGCAACGCAAGGGGTCGGGCTATCCGCCGCCGTTCGATGCGCCGTGCGCCAACCGCGTGCGGCAGCGGCTGGGTGAGGCCGGCAGACTTAAGGATTTCGGGGTCAACCTGATGCGCCTGCCGCCGGGCAACTGGTCGAGCCAGCGGCACTGGCATTCGCACGAGGACGAGTTCGTGTATGTGCTGGAGGGTGAGGTGGTGCTGATTGAGGATGGCGGCGAGACGGTGCTGCGTGCAGGCGATTGTGCAGCCTTTCCCAAAGGCTCCGGCAATGGCCATCACATGATCAACCGGTCCGGCGCCGTGGCGGTTTATCTCGAGGTCGGCTCGCGCCAGGCCGCGGATCTTACGACCTGCTCCGACATCGACATGATGAGCGCCAACGCCGACGGGCGCTTCGTGCACAAGGACGGCACGCCCTATCCGGGGCAGTAGTTGAATAGCCATAGTCTTGCTGAAAAAAGGGTCCCCCCTCCCCATGCCGCTGAAGTGGCCGGGGAGGGGGCTAGGGCGAAGGTGCCGGAGGCGCGCGGGGAACGCCTATCCTTCGCCCCCGACCCGCGCCGTCGTCGTCATGCAGGACGAGGCGCAGGAGGGTTCTGCATCAGGCGTCGCAGCGCTTCAGGTCGGCCGGCGCGCGCCGCCAGGTCATGGTCTCGCTTAGGAACTTGCTGCCCATGTAGCCCATGACCTTCAGGCGATCGCCCATCGGCGTGATCTCCACGTCGTAGCGGCGGTCCTCGTCGACGTCGTAGATCCAGCCGTTGTCCCACTTGCCGCCGCCGACTGGCTTGACGTTGCCGATCACCTGCTTGCCACAGGTCTGTCCGTGTGCTGCGTCCTTCAGCCAGACGACCTTGCCGCATAGCAATGCGCCGCAGTTGCTGATCTCGACGGCGCCGCGGCCGGTGTGATCGATCCACACGCCGGTCGGCTCTCCACCGGCGGACGCGGCGGTGGCCGCGGCGATGCTGGCTGCGAAGGCTGCGGCCTGCGCGATGCGGGTGATGAAGTTGGTCATGGCGTGCTCCTTGTTGCTGCTCTGCTGCGATTCGGGTCCGACCAGACGTGCGTGCGGTTCGGGGTGCTCAAGTGTGCGCCTGTCGGCGGCGTGCGGCTGTTCCAGGGGGAACAACAGCGGCAAATTTTCATGCGGCCTCGATCAGGTCGAACTCGCCGCGGGCACTGGTCGGGCGGCGCCGCGCCCGGCTGGCGATGCGGCCGTCCTCGATGCGGATCATGCGGTCGCCGTATTCGAGTGTGCGGTGGTCGTGGGTAACGACCAGCACGGCGCGGCGCGTATCCTTGGCGACCTCGGCCAGCAAGGCCATCACGGCCTTGCCGTTCTCACTGTCGAGGGCGGCGGTAGGCTCGTCAGCCAGGATCACCGATGGCGAGCCAGCCAGCGCACGGGCAATCGACACACGCTGCTTCTCGCCGCCCGACAGCTTGCTGGGCGACACGTGGGCGCGGTGCGACAAGCCGACCGCGTCGAGCGCCTCCCAGGCGAGGTAGGGGGCGTCCGACAGCGAGGCTCCGCGCAGGTCAAGCGCCAGCATCACGTTCTCGAGCGCGGTCAGCGTCGGCACCAGGTTGTAGGCCTGGAACACGAAGCCGACGTGCTTGCGCCGGAGATCGGCCATGCCCTCGGCATTGAGGCCCTTGGTGGGGATGCCGGCTACCCGCAGCGAGCCGCTGGTCGGCGACAGAATGCAGCCGAGGATCGATAGCAGGGTGGTCTTGCCGCTGCCCGACGGCCCCATCAGTAGGGTCAGCTCGCCGGCCATCAGGTCGACATTGACGCCCTTGAGCGGCATCACGTCGCCGGCGCCGGAGCGATACACCTTGGTGATATCGCGAGCCTCCAGCATGGTGATTCCTGAGTGTGTCATGGTCTTCGTCTCCGAGAGAGTTCTGGCGGTCAGCGGCTGAACACCACAGCCGGGTCGATGCGGATCACTTTGAAGATGGCGCACATGGCGGCGAGCACGCACATGCCGACGGTCAGTCCGAACAGCATGCCGGCGAGGCCCGGCGTCATGACGATCAGAAGGGTCGAGTCCTGCGAGGCCCAGATCACCACCAGGCTCAGCACCATGCCGAGCAGGTAGCCGATCAGCGCGCTGAGCACGGCCTGCATCAGGATTACCTTATTGATGTAGCCGGCCGACGCGCCGAGCGCCCGCAGGGTCGCGAACTCGTTCAGGTGGTCCTTGGTGCTGGCGTACAGCGTCTGGGCGACGATGACGATGCCGACGATGATGCCGAGCGCCGCGCCGGCGATCAGGGCCGCGCCGGCACCGGTCTCGAACAGCCAGTAGTCGAGGCTACGCTTGCGGAACTCGGCATGGGTCAGGATCTCGGCGTCGGGCAGCCGGTTGGCCAGGGCCGCCCGCACCGTCTCGATCGACGCGCCGGGGGCGACGTTGACGAGCGTGTAGGAGGACTGGTCCGGCGAGGCGGCAAGCAGTGTGCGGGCAGTAGAGAGCGTCGTGAAGACATAGGGCAGGGTCGTGAAAGAACGGATGCCGGTGGTAACCGCCTTGACCACAACCTCCATGTTGTTGATCTCGGCGCGGTCACCGAGCTTGCCAATGCCGAGCTCACCGAAATAGGTGCTGTCGATCGCCACCGCCGACGGGGCAATGAGTGCGCTGGCGCTGCCTTGCGTAACGTTCCAGGGCAGGGCACTGCCGCGCGTGATCTCAGAGCCGACCAGCAGGGCGGCCGTCGACCCACCCTTGGACTTGCGCCAGTTGACGAAACCGACGGCGAGTTCCTCGACGCTTGCAACGCCAGGCGTGGAGAGTACGGCATGACGCTCACGTCCAGAGAGCAGAGAGGGATCGTCGAAGCTCTTGGTGCCGAGCGCGACCACCCACAGGTCGCCTTTCGCCTGGTCGAGCATGGCGGCGATACGGTTCTCGGAACCGAGGTAGATGCCAAACTGCACGGCCACCAGCACGACCGAGAACACGATGCCGACCAGCGTCACAATCAGGCTGAGGCGGTCATGAAAAAGATTGCGATAGGCGAGTTTGGGGATCATGGGCATCGCCTTGCCCCTCCTGCCGGCCGGAATGGTCCGGCCGGCAGACACGCCCGGGTGGGCGATGGTTGCTGTGTTGGCAGGCACTCGCATGACTTTTCTCCCAGCTCGCTCTTGTGCTAGCGCCCGGCAAGGCGCTGCTGCTCTCTCAGTGCTCACTCAGTGCAGGGCACCGACACCATCTCGCCGACGCTCGGGAAGTACTTCTTGCACTCCGATGTCTTGGCGGGCGTCTCGGTGTTCGAGGTCACCACCCTGGCGACGGGCTTCTGGACCGGCTCAGGCTTCAGCTCGGCCTGCTCGACCTTCTCAGTCTTCGGCTCGCTCACGGCCTTGGCGGGCTTGGCCTCCGCCTGCTCGATCTTGCTCGAGAACGCCTTGATGCCGTCGCAGCTTACCTGCTGCGGCAGGCCGCCCGTCGACACGCCCCAGCCGGAGGTCGTCTCGACCCAGCGTGCGTCACCGTAGAACCACGAGCCGCTCTTGAAGGAGAACGATTTGTCGCCCGACCAGCACTGGGTCTTGCCGTCGAACCACACCTTGCTGGTCGGATCGAACTGGCGGCCCTGGGCGTCCGAGTACTTGGCGGCCGGAGCCGGCTTCTCGACGTACTTGACGACCTGCTTGACGATCACCTTGGGCTTGCGGCGGCGCACTACGTACTGTTCCTCGCTGCGATAGGCGCGCTGCTGGAGGGCAAAGTGGTGCAAGCGGAAGTGCATGCGGTGACCGCCCCGACCGCCAGCCTCGGCCGTCGTGGTGATGAGGGTGCTGGAGGCTGCGGCGATGGCCGTGGCTGCCAGCGCGAGGGTGAAGTGCTTGTTCATTGGATCAGTCCTTTCGCGTTTGAAGTGTTGTTCAGTGAGTGGATCGTGCCGGATGTGGCCGTTGGCGGCTGTTCCCCGCGGCACAGAGCGGAGAAATTTGCGAATTGCCCTTTTTTGCGGGTGCCGGTCAGGCTGCCTTGAAGGCCGGTGCTGCAACGCGTGCTGATGGCTGGCCGACGATGGCCTTGGCGACGCTGGCGACGAACGCCGCGGTGCGCTCCACCTCCCGCTGACGCTGGCGGTCGACGGTGCCGACGTGATAGCTGTCGTCCAGCACCACGGCGTCGACTAAGCCTTTGAGATTGCGCTGCAAATACCAGGCGTTGTCGAGGCCGGCGTGGTCGTCCTCACGCGGGAGGATGATCATGGCCGGCTGGCGGATGTTGCCGATCTCGGTGCGCACAGCTTTGACCAGCCGGCGGTGCTCCAGGACGGCGCCGCCGGGCATGCTCGGCAGGCCGGCGGCGGGGCTGTCACGGTTCAACGGGGCGTTGTGGATGAAGTCGCGGATGCGCTCGTCCTTGATGCCGTGCGGGTGCAGCTCGGTAAAGCCGATCAGATTGGCGATGGGCTTGCTGCAGATGATGCGAAACAGGCGGGCGTACCAGGGGACCAGCCAGCCGTTGCGCCACAGGGTCGGTGCCAGCAGGGCCGTGCCCTGTACCTTGTCGGCATGGCGGGCGGCCAGCAGCAGGGCCAGCATGGCGCCGGTCGACAGTCCAGCGACGATGACGACGTCGCACTCCGCGCGCAGGCGGACAAGCGCCTCCTCGGCACTGGCGTACCAGTCCTGCCAGGTGGTTTGCTGGATGTCGGCCTCGGTGCCGCCGTGTCCGGCGAGCTGCGGGCAATACACCGTGTAGCCGGAGCGGGCGAGGCCGTTGGCGAGAAAACGCATTTCGGCGGGCGTTGCGCACAGGCCATGCATCAGGAGCACCCCGGTGCGGCCACCTGCAACGTAGTAGCTCTGGTCCTTGATGATCATCTCACGCCGCCCTGTTTGCTTCGAGTTCGCTTGCTCGGACCCTATGCGGGTGGGCGGACCACTTGCTGTTCCCGGCGTAACAATTGCTCGAAATGAGCCAAGCCGTTGGAACCAAGGGGCAGCTGCCTTCGTTCCGCCTCGCGAATCAGTTCGTAGTGAGACGAAATCGCAAAGGGGAGGATGTCGTGCGCACTCAACGGGCTCTGAACAGAACGCTGGCAAAGCAGAACCCCGAGCGTGCCTTCGGCAGCCCGTTCGAGATCGTGGGTGAGAAGCTGTTCACCAAGGGCGAGAAGATCGCCACACTCAACCGGTGGCGGCAGAGTTTGTTGAAGGAACTGGATGCTTCCGGCGAGGGCATGCACACGTACGGAATATCGGCCGAACGTGCCCGTTTGCTCGAGCAAGTCGAGGCCGCCCGCAATCAGTTGGGTTAGGCGCCACCATCCTTCCTGCCCGCCCAAGCCGGCGTGCGGCTCACGCCGCGTCAGCGACGCTTTCGAGAGCCTCGATATCGCAGATGTAGCCCGACCCCTGCCTGGTGCTGGCGCCGGTATCCTCCAAGAGGGTGAGGCGATGTTCACCTTGGCCGGGAATGTTTACCTTGGCCGGCTGGCGCCGATCCAGAGGGCGAGTTCACCCTGAGACATGCCGAG
>Ga0075421_100004258_pt1 | contig 17275 bp, 12 predicted proteins | sample SoiMetdeltSBSDD5_FD_75292 | JGI IMG/M metagenome (GOLD analysis project Ga0075421, IMG submission 75292) | Bulk soil microbial communities from a Populus tree surrounding site in Tennessee, USA - Soil MetaG P. deltoides SBSDD5 | ecosystem: Environmental > Terrestrial > Soil > Tree plantation...
ACGACCGCATCGCGTTCGCCGGCGTCGGCAAGTACAACGAGTTCGAGAACCTCCGCATCGCCGGCATCCGTCACGCCGACGTGAAGGGCTACTCGTACAGCCGCGGCGACGTGACCGCGCGCGCGCTCGCCAACGCCTATTCGCAAGCCCTCGGGAACATCTTCACCCAGGACATCAAGCCGTTCGAGGTCGAGGTGCTCGTGGCCGAGGTGGCCGACGGCAACCACGGCAGCAAGAACGAGATCTACCACATCCTCTACGACGGCACGATCGAGGACGAGCACAACTACGCGGCCATGGGAGGCCAGGCGGACGAGATCCGCCGCTTCCTGAAGGACAACTACAAGGAAGGCCTCTCGCTGGGGGATGCCGTCCAGCTCGCGGTCCGCGCGCTCAACGTGACCCAGAACAAGACGCTCACCGCGAAGGACCTGGAGGTCGGCGTGCTGGACCGGACCAAGACCCGTCGCAAGTTCCGCCGGCTCGCCGGCGACACGCTCGCCCAACTCCTGGGCACAGCTTCCTAGCCCGTGCTACGCTGAGCGCAGAATGAAGCGTCGGATCTTTGGCCTCGAGAACGAGTACGGCCTCACGTGCACGCTCAACGGTCAGCGCCGCCTGTCGCCCGACAACGTCGCGCGCTACCTGTTCGAGAAGGTGATCCCGGGCGCGCGGAACGCCAACGTGTTCCTCGAGAACGGGGCCCGGCTCTACCTGGACACCGGCTTCCACCCCGAGTACGCCACCCCGGAGTGTGACGACGTCGCCGAGCTGGTCATCCACGACAAGGCCGGCGAGCGGATCGTGGAGGACCTGCTGCACCAGGCCGAGAAGCGCCTGCGCGAGGACGGCATCTCGGGCTCGATCCTGCTCTTCAAGAACAACACCGACTCGGCCGGCAACTCATACGGCTGCCACGAGAACTATCTCGTCAGCCGCGACGTGAGCTTCCAGCGGCTGGCCGAGGCGCTCATCCCCTTCTTCGTCACGCGACAGATCTTCGCCGGCGCGGGCAAGGTGCTGCAGACGCCGCGCGGCTTCCACTACTGCCTGAGCCAGCGCGCCCAGCACATCTGCCAGGAGATCTCGGGCGCCACGACGTCCTCGCGCTCGATCATCAACACGCGCGACGAGCCGCACGCGGACGCCGAGCGCTATCGCCGCCTGCACGTCATCGTCGGCGACTCCAACATGTCGGAGTACGCGACGTACTTGAAGATCGGGACGACGGCGCTCGTGCTGGACATGATCGAGGACGGCTTCTTCGACCGGGACTACTCGCTCCAGTCGCCCGTGCAGGCCATCCGCGACATCAGCCACGACCCGACGCTGCGAGAGACCATCAAGCTGAAGGACGGCCGGAGCATCTCGGCGCTCGACCTCCAGCTCGAGTATCTCGAGTACGCGACGCGCTACGTCGAGTCGATCCAGGCGGACGCCAACACGAAGGACGTCCTGCAGAAGTGGACCTACGTCCTGGAGACGCTCCAGACCGATCCGATGCAGCTCAACCGCGAGCTGGACTGGGTCATCAAGCGTGAGTGGATCCAGAGCTACATGGACAAGAACCGTCTGTCCTGGCGCGATCCGAAGATCTCGCTGATGGACCTGCAGTATCACGACATCCGCCCGGACCGCGGGATCTACTACCGGCTCGCCGCGCGCGACATGGTCGATCGCGTCACCGACGACGAGACCATCGAGGCTGCGAAGCACCGTCCGCCGCAGACCACGCGCGCCCGCCTGCGCGGCGAGTTCATCCGCCAGGCGAACCTCAAGGGTAAGGACTATCGCGTGGACTGGGTCTACCTGAAGCTGAACGACCCGGAGCGCGAGACGATTCTCTGCAAGGACCCCTTCCAGTCCCACGACGAGCGTGTCGAGCGGCTGATACGAAGCTTTTGACCCGGAGGGGGACTTCGTCCCCCTTCCGGCGGTCGTCGCAAGCCTTCGGCTCGCTCCTCCCTGCCTCCCCCTAGGATTGCGCGGGCAAAGCCCGCGCTCGGACCTGCTGTCATCCGCCCGGAGAGTCTGTATCCGTCCCTGAGATTGACGTTGTCCCGTCCGCCTGCCATGGCTATCGTCTCGCTCTGATGGCGTCGACCACCGCGACATGAGCTCCCACGACGGCGCGCCGCCAGTCGCGGCCGTGGGCGCAGTGGACCGCCTGGTCCGTGTCATCGACGGTGTCAGCACCGGGGCGGGGTGGGTCGCCGGGTGGTTCATCGTCCCCATGACGCTGGCGGTGACGTACGAAGTCATCGCCCGGTACGCGTTCTACGCGCCGACCAAGTGGAGCTATGACGTCGGCTGGATGCTGTACGGGGCGCAGTTCATGCTGGCCGCGGCCTACACCCTGCTCAAGGGTGGTCACATCCGGACCGACGTGTTCTACGAGCGGTGGTCGGCGAGGACACGCGCCACCGTCGACGCCGCCTGCTACGTGCTGTTCTTCTTTCCCGGCATGCTGTGCATCCTGTACGCGGGAGCCGTCGAGGCGCGGCAGGCGTGGGAGATCGGCGAGCGCACGGGGCTCAGAATTTTCATCGTGTCGGTACCGATGTACGCGCTGAAAGGGGTGATCCCCCTCACCGCGGCCCTCCTCCTGCTCCAGGGTGTGTCCGAGCTGATCCGATGCGCCCGCGTGATCCGAGCCACCGCGCGGTGAGCCCCGAGCTCCTCGGCTTCGTCCTGCTCGGCGTCTTCTTCATCGCGATCTTCGCGGGATTCCCCATCGCGTTCACGCTCCTGTTCCTGTCGCTCGGCGTCGGCTATCTGGCCTTCGGCGAGGTCGTCTTCTACCTGAGCGTGCTCCATACGATCGGGCTCATGAAAGAGCAGGTCCTCGTGGCGGTCCCGCTCTTCATCTTCATGGGCTACCTCCTGGAGGAGGGCGGCCTCATGGAGCGGCTCTTTCACGCGCTCCGCCTGCTGTTCGGGCCCCTGCCGGGCTCGCTCTACGTCGCGGTGCTGGTCACCGCCACCATCTTCGGCATCGCCGCCGGCACCGTGGGCGCGACGGTCGCGGTCGTCGGGATCATGGCGGCGCCCACGATGATGAGAGCGGGGTACAGCCCGCGCCTGTCGGCCGGAGCGATCACCGCCGGCGGCAGCCTCGGGATCCTCATCCCGCCCAGCGTGATGCTGATCGTGATGGGGCCGATGATGGGCGTGCCGGTCGTCGACCTTTACGCGGCGTCGTTCGGCCCGGGCTTCCTGCTCGCGGGGATCTTCGTCGTGTGGACGCTCGTTCGCTGTGCGATCGATCCGCGCCTCGGGCCACCGTTGCCGCGCGCAGAGCGCGCGCTCCCGCTCGGCGCGCTGCTGGTCGAGCTGACGCTCGGGATGCTGCCGCACGTCGTCCTCACGGTGGTCACGCTGGGACCGATCCTCGCCGGCATGGCCACGCCGACGGAGGCGGCCGGCGTGGGCGTCGTCGGCACGGCGCTCATGGCCGTCGGCTATCGAACCCTGTCGTGGGAACGGCTCAAGCGGGCGGTGATCCTGACCGCCGAACAGTCCAGCATGATGTTCTTCCTCGCCGTCGCCTCCAACATCTTCGGCGCGGTCTTCACGCGACTTGGCTCGGCCACGCTGATGACGGAGAGCCTCCTCGGGCTGCCGCTCCCTCCGACGGGGACGCTGCTCGTCGTGATGCTCCTGATCTTCCTGCTCGGCTGGCCGTTCGAGTGGCCGACGCTCGTCTTCGTGTTCGTCCCGCTGCTCCAGCCGGCCATCATGAAGCTGAATTTCGACCCGCTCTGGTTCGCGGTGCTCGTCGCCGTCAACTTCCAGACGACGTTCCTGTCCCCGCCGCTGGCGACCGCGGCGTACTACCTGAAGGCGGTCGCGCCGGACTGGACCCTGACGGACATTCACTGGGGCATGGCGGAGTTCATGGTGCTCCAGATGATCGGGCTGTTCCTGGTGATGGCGTTCCCCGCGATCGGGTTGTGGTTCCCGCACTGGCTGTACGGGAAGTGAGTGATGGCGCGCCTTCCGCCTCCTACAGGCGGGACATCACTCGCTCGGCGAAGTCCTCGATGATCCGGTACTGACGGTTCAGCGGGGGGTAGAGCATGATCTGTCGCAGACCCTCACGCTCGAGCGCCTTCACCTGCTCCGCCAGCTCCTCCGCGGTCCCCGTCAGGCACGTCGCACGAATCAGATCCGCGGTGACGAAGCGCGCCTCCTCGGGGTCGACGAAGCTGTAGTGGCTCGCATGCAGCCGCTGATGGCGGATCTCCGGCGGTGACTCGTTGAGCCACTCCAGGTAGGCCTTCCAGACCGGACGCGCATAGGGCGGCGGATCCTCGCCGGTCTCCAGATGACGCGCCACCAGGTAGTGCAGGCCCGTGATCACCGCCGCACCGTGCTCGGCAAGCATGCGCTCGGAGTCCGCGCGCTCGCCCGGCGCCAGCATCGCGAGGTTGACCATCGCCGACACGTAGAAGTCCGCGGCGAGCGTCCCGCCGGCGCGCTCCGCGCCGCGGCGCGCGTTGGCCAGCATCTCGGGCAGCGAGCCCCCGCGCGGCAGCCCGGAGATGAGCCCGTCCCCCAGCTCTCCGGCCAGCGCCTGGGCTTTCGGGCCGAACGCCGCGATGTACACGGGAATCGGGTGCTCGACGTCGACGAACCGGTGCTCGCGCATCTGGAAACGGATGCGGTGCGTCTCGCCATCGACCGTGTGCTCGACTTCCTCTCCACGCAGGAGGCCGCGCACCACGCGCACGTATTCGCGAAACGGCGCGAGCTTCATCGGGCGCTGTCCGAGCATCCGGACGGCCGTGTGGCCCGTGCCGAGCCCGATGATGCAGCGTCCGGGCGCCAGCCGGTTGATCGTCGCGATGCCGTTCGCCACCGCGGGCGCTTGGCGCAACGCCGGGACGTTGACGCCGGTGCCGAGCGTGATGGTGCGAGTCGCCTGGGCGGCCAGAGCGAGCACGGCCCAGCAGTTGGAGCGAATCATCGGACTGTCCGTGACCCAGACGTGGCTGTAGCCGAGGTTCTCCGCATGCACGATGTAGCCGATCTCGTCGACCTTCGCGGTCATGATCCCGAAGTCCATGCGCGCAGGATACACGGGTCGTCTGCGTGCCCTGATCCTGTCGAGAATCTTGTCGATCGATCGCAGGCGCCGCGACACTGCGTCGCAGGGCGTTGAGAAGGCTCGCCGATTGACCCGCCGCGCCCTGGCACGCAAAATGGACCGCGCGACGGCCCGAGAGTCGCGGAGGCCCACGATGAGCGAGCGACGGGAGTACCCGAGGTTCCCGGCAGCGTGGCCGGTCGAGATCTCGGTCGAGCAGTACTTGCTCGTCGGGCGGGCCGTGGACGTGAGCGAATACGGCATCTGCGTGGCTTCCGCGCCGAGCGCTCTCCTCCGGGTGGGCGACTGCTATCGGGTCGAGGTGCTGGCGGGGGACGGCGCCCGGCTGACAGGCACCGGGGAGGTTCGGTACATCGGAGAGGATCGATTCGGCCTCAAGATGCATGAACGCCTTCCCATGGAGTGACGCCGACAGCGCGTGAACTTGACGCCGAGCACGCGTCGGGCCTAGGGTGCGACGCGAGGAGGCGGCCATAAATCGACCGGTCACCGACGTCGTGGGCGTCCTTCGGGAGTCCTTCCTCTTCGGAACTCTCGATGCCACGGTCCTGCGTGAGCTCGAGACCGAGATCGACCTGCTCAACGTCCCGGGCGGTGACACGCTCATCAGGCAGGGCGACGTCGACGACTGCCTCTACGTCCTCCTCCACGGACGACTGCGCGCGCTCGTAGAGCATCCAGACCTCGGCCCCGAGGTGGTCGGCGAGATCGGCCGCGGTGAGAGCGTGGGCGAGATGGCGGTGCTGACCGGCGCCCCTCGCTCGGCGACCGTGCGCGCCGCCCGCGACAGCCAGGTCCTCCGGCTTTCCAAGCGGGCGTTCGAGCGGTTGCTCGAGCGCTCCCCGACGGCCGCCACGCACATCGCGCGGATCCTGGTCAATCGTCTGCGTCAGACCCTGCACTCGAGCGCGGCGCCGCGACCGCCGTCAACCATCGCGATCGTCCCGGCCAGCAAGGACCTCGCGCTCGCCGACTTCGCGCGCGCGCTGACCGCGAGCCTCGCCACGATGGGTCGCGCGCAGCACGTCGACAGCGCGAGCATCGACGAGCATCTCGGAGGGCGCGCATCCCAGGCCGGCATGGAGCATCCCGACAGCCCGCGCATGCTGGGCTGGCTGAACGAGCTCGAAGCGAGGAACGCGTTCGTCGTCTACGAGGCGGATCCCGACCTCACCGCGTGGACGCGCCGCTGCCTGCGTCAGGCCGATCGCGTCCTCATCGTCACACGGGCGGGCTCCGAAGCGAGTCAAGGCGATACGGAGCGCGAGTTCTGGCGGGTGGATGCGCTGGGCCGTGCGGAGGCCGAGCTCGTAGTCCTCCACGAGGCCGAGGGCGGGCCCACGCGGACCGCGCCCTGGCTGGCGGAGCCCCGGCGGTTCGTGCTGCATCACCACGTGCGCATCGGGGTCGCCGCGGACGTGCAACGGGTGGCGCGCCTGCTCGCCGGTCGCGCGGTCGGTCTCGCGCTCGGAGGCGGCGGCGCCCGGGCCTTCGCGCACATCGGCGTCATCCGCGCGTTCCGCGAAGGCGGCATCCCCATCGATCTCATCGGCGGGACCAGCATGGGCGGCGTGATGGCGGCCCAGGTGGCGGCCGGGTGGGACGTCGAGACGATGATGGAGGCGAGCCGGCGCGCCTTCGTCAAGTCGGGCTCGCTCTTCGACTACACGCTCCCCTTCATGTCACTGATCGGTGGCCACCACTTCATCCGTCTGCTCGGCGAGATGTTCAAAGACGTGCGGGTCGAGGACCTCTGGCTGAAGTACTTCTGCATCTCCACGAACCTCACCCAGGCGCGGATGGTCGTGCACGACACGGGACCGCTCGCGCGCTGGCTGTGCGCGACGATCTCCGTGCCGGGTCTCGCGCCGCCGGTGTTCCACGCGGGCGACCTTCTGGTCGACGGGAGCCTGCTCGACACCGTCCCCAGCGACGTCATTCGCCGCTTTCGCCGTGGTCCGGTCGTCGCGGTCGACGTGACGGCGCCGGTCGACGTCGCGGTGGATCCCGTGTACGGCACCCGCGGCGTCAATCCGACGGCCTGGGAAATCCTCTGGGATCGCGTGAACCCGTTCAACAAGAAGCGGCTTCCCAGCATCTACAAGATCCTGCTGCGCTCCACCATGCTCAGCAGCGAGGTGGAACGGATCCGGGCGGACGCCGACCTCTACATTCGTCCGCCGGTGGAACAGTTCGACCTGCTCGAGTGGAAGTCGTTCGACCGCATCGTCGACCTCGGCTACCGCACGGCGTGCGAGCAGCTCACGGAGTGGGCCCGCTCGGGAGGCGCTCCCCCGCGCCTGCTGTGAGGGGCCGGCTCAGCGGAGCGCCGCGCGAATCGTCCTCGGCAGGAGCTCGACGTCGGCGAGGGGCTTGCTGAGCACGGCCGTCGCGCCGAGTCGCGAGGTGATGTCGCGATTCACGACGTCGCCGTACGCGGAGAGGATGATCACCGGCAGGCTCTTCCAGGCATCGACCTCGCGGACGGCCGCGAGGAACTCCATCCCCTGCATCGTGCCGCGCGGCATGACGAGATCGAGGACGATGAGATCGGGCACCGTCGAGCGCAAGACGTCGAGCGCGTCCTCGGTCAGCCCGACCGCGAGGACGTTGAACCCGGCCGCCTGAAGCACGGCGACGAGGACCTCGCGAACCTCCTCGTCATCGTCGACGACCAGGATCGTCTTCTCCGCCGAGACTGACATCACGCGCGCCTCTCTGGGGCAGTGACTGCGCTACGCGTTGGCCCCGGCCTTTGACGTACTCTGAGTAACCGAGTGGCTGCTGCTCACGCTCTCGAAGACGCGGCCTTCGATGAAGAGCTCCAGGAGGGCGGCGTCGATCGCGCCCGCCCGGCGCTCGGCGTCGAGGATCGCGAGCGCCTCCTCCAAGGGAAGCGCTTTCTTGTACGGCCGATCGCTCGCCGTCAGCGCATCGTAGATATCCGCGATGGTCATCATCCGCGACTGCACGGGAATGTGCGCGGCGTCGGCGGCCTTGGGGTAGCCGCGCCCGTTCAGCTTCTCGTGATGTGAGCCGGCGATCTCGGGCACGCGGCGCAGCTCCGGCGTCCACGGGATCTGCTTGAGGAAGTGGTAGGTGTGCACCACGTGCTTCTCGATGTCCCGGCGCTCCTGGTCGGTGAGCGTCCCGCGCGGGATGGCCAGGATGCGCGCTTCGTCGGGCGTCAGTACCGTGCGGGCAGCCCCCTCCGCGTCGGCCCACGTGCGCGCGGCCAGGCCCATGATCTCCGCGGCGAACTCCGCTCCGGAAGGCGTCGGCTCGTTGGCCGTGGCGACGAGGTCCAGCTGGCGGTCGAGCTCTCCCAGCGCGGCGCGCAGCTCCGCTTCCACGCGGAGCGCTTCCGCGTGATAGGCCTCGCGGCTTCCGTCGAGGGCCAGCGTCAGCTTGGTCTGCGCGGCCCGCAGCGAGAGGTCGCGCTTGAGCAGCTCCACGCGGTACCGAATGCGCTCGAGCTGCGGCGGGTAGAGCTTCTTCGCCTTCACCAGCACGTGTTCCCGCACGCCGACCTTGCCGAAGTCGTGGAGGAGCGAGGCGTAGCGCAGCTCCATCATCGCATTCGCGCTGAAGCGCACCGCGGCGTACGGCCCGGTCGTACAGCGGTTCACGATCTCCGCGAGGCGCCCCGCGAGCTCGGCGACACGGAACGAATGCCCCGACGTCGTGGGATCGCGCACCTCGATCGCGGTGACCGACGCCTTCACGAAGCCCTCGAAGAGGTCGTGAATGGAGAGATAGAGCCGGCGATTGTGCACGGCCACCGCTGCTTGCGAGGCCAGCGAGCTCGCCAGCTTCTCCTGGTGCGCGGTGTAGGGCCGCACGTGACGCTCGACGTCGGCGGCGGTCGGGAGCGGGCCCTCCCACTCGGGCTTGCAGTTGATGAGCTGCAGCGCGCCGATAGTCTCGCCCTGGGGCGTGTGCATGGGGACCACCAGCATCGATTTGCTGCGGTAGCCCGTCTGCTCGTCGAACCACCGGTTGATCGTGAATGGCGAGCCGGGAGGCGGAGAATACGCGTCCTCGAGGTTCACGATCTGGCCGGTCAGCGCCACGTGCCCCACGACGCTGCCCTGCGTAAGGGGCAGTGTCACCGTCGAGAACGGCATGGCGACGCTATCGTTCTGCGCGAGGGCAAAGCGCAGATGGGTGGTGCCGTCCGCGCCGCCCTCCACGAGATAGAGGGAGCCCGCGTCGCTACTCGTGATGCCGCGCGCCGTCGAGAGGATCGTCTCGAAGAGCACGCGAGGATCCTGCTCGGACGAGAGGCGGATCCCGACCGCATTGAGCTCGGAGAGATCGCGCTCGAGCTTTGCCGTCTCGGCGGCGGCTTCCAGGTCGGCAAAGGCGTTCGCCACCGTGCGCGCGAGCATCGCGGGCGGAGCGCTGGCGGGCAGCACGGCATACCAGGCATCGGGCCATGGGCCGGTCGCTCCCGACTCGACGAGGCCGATCAGACGGACTTCCTCGCCGCGAGCGGGCGGGGAATACGACGTGTGTTCGTCGACGAGCACGACCGCCTCGCCGAGGATTCCTTCGACGGGCACAGCCGCGATGGCATACGCGTCTGCCAAGGCAGCAGCTGCCACCGCCGCGGCAGCGCCGTTGTGAAGCAGACGCCGACCCATGGCGCCAATCTTGGGGCTAGCGGGGTTGCGAAGTCAATGAACTCCGCGTAAACAAGACGGAACTTTCCGGTTTACTCCTGTGTTAAATTCCTTTTCGATTTTTACACTGTGACCGTCGGAATTCTTTTCGAGTTGGCGGGTCGCGTTCGAGAGCGGGATATCGAATTCACCAGTTTCAATGACTTACGGTGTGGCACCGCCTATGCTGCGGGGCTTCACAATGCTACGCGATAGGTCTGAAAACGGATACGCCCGAGGTCTCAGGACGGGGACGACACTGAGGGACCGAATGGCCCGACATCTGTTCATAGTTTCGAGGCATCACGTACGGCTGTACGACTATCTTCTTGAGCGCTTTCAGGATGATACGAACGTACAGGTGGTCCTGGACCGCCGCGCCACAGCGGAGCGACGCGCCGCTGAGCGTGAGTCGGAAGACCGCCGACAGAGCCGTGCGGCGGATGACGATCTGAAGCTACGATCACACGTGATCGTCACCCGCGACGAGTAGCACACCGGCGCACGCTACGAGGCGCCGAGGTCTTTGAGCGCCTTTCGAGCCTCCGCCGCCTCAGGGAATCGCTCGTCCAGCTGAAGTGACCGCTTCAGGGCGGCCACCGCATCCTCCTTCTTGCCCAGGCGGTAGTACGTCATCCCCAGATGGTAGTGAATCGGTGCGATCTTCGCTCCCAGCTCCGCCGCCTTCTTCAGGTGCGGCTCGGCCTTCGCGTATTCCTTCCGCTGGTAGTGCACGAACCCGAGGGTATCGAGGATCACTGGCGACTGGGGAGCGAGCTCGACCGCCGTCTGAGCGAACGTCAGCGCCTCACCCAGGTTCTCGCCGCGACTCGCCTGAAGGTACGCGAGGTTGTTGAGAACCGGCGTGGACTTCGGATCGAGGGCCAGGGCCTTGCGATAGGACGCGATGGCCTTGTCGGTCTCCCGCGCGCGCTCGTACACGGTTCCCAGCGCGAAATGCGCGGCGGTGAGCTTGGGATCCAGGCGCAGGGCCGTCGTCAGCGCCTCCGTGGCCTGGGCGGTATTCCCGCGTTGCAGGTAGAGGTCGCCCGCGACGAGATAGGCGCCCGGCAGCTTCGGCTGGGCCGCGATGACTTCCTTCACGCGAGCCAGGCCCTCATCCACGCGCCCCAGCCGCGCATAGAGACCCGCCAGCCGCAGCTTGAGCCCGGCAATCGTCGGATTCACGCGATGCGCGGCCTCGAGGTGCTGCAGCGCGAGCTCTCGGTTCCCCTTCCGCTCGTAGTAGTCGCCGAGCATGATGTTGGCCTGCACGTTCGTCGGCTCGGCGCGCACCACGGTCTTCAAGAGCTCGGCCGCCTCGTCCGGCTTGGACTCCCGCGCGCGCATGACGGCGAGGGCCATGTTGGCAGGGACAAAGGCCGGCGCGGCTTGAAGAATCTTGCGGTATTCCTCTTCCGCTTCCTTCTGCTGGCCCTTCATGAGGTACGCGCGGGCGAGCGAGTTACGAACGGCGATGTTGGTGGGATCACGCTCCGTGGCCGCTTTCAGCTCGGTGACCTGCTGGGCCAGCAGCGCATCATCGGGCTTCTGACCGGAGATCCCGGCCAGCTCGATCTTCACCTGTTTCGCCGTCGGGTCCAGCTCGACGGCCTTCTGGTATTCGCGACGGGCGCCCTCGGCATCGCCTCGCAGCAACAGGGCGCGCCCGAGGAGGTGGTGGCTTATCGCCACGTTGGGATTCGCCTCGTTCACCTGGGTGAACTGCTTGATCGCCTCCACGGTGTCGAACTTGGCGAGGTACGCCACGCCGAGGAGGATGCGCGCCTGTAGGAGATTCGGCTCAGCGGCTACGAGAGGCGCGAGGCGGGCGATCGCGTCGTCGGTGCGTCCTCGCTTGAGGTACAGGTCGGCGAGAAGGAACAGGAGATCGCGCGACTCCGGATTCGCCTTGAGCGCGGGTTCGATCGCCCCGATGGCCTGGTCGTAGCGCACCTGCCTCGTGTAGACACTGGCCAGCGTCATGGCCGCCGGCACGTCACCCGGACGGTCGGTGAGAACGCGCTGCAGCTGCGCGACGCCCTCGGTTTCCTTCTTGGAGGCCAGATACAGCCGAGCAAGGTTGAACCGTGCCGCGGTATGTTTCTCGTCAATCGTGATCGCCTGCTTGAAGGACGCTTCCGCCTTGGCCATGTCCTTCTTCTGGGCGTAGAGGCGTCCAAGCGTGACGTGGAGCTCGGGATTCTTCGGGTCCGTCTTCACGGCGCCCTGAACGAATTGAATGGCCTCGTCGAGGCGGTTCTGCTGGACGAGTGACGCCACTTTCCCGCTGACCGCCGGCGAATACCCCGGAGTCGTTTGCAGGGCGCTCTCGTACTCCTTCAGCGCTTCTTCCGGCTTCTTCGCGGCGTCGTATACGTTGCCGAGCGCGACCCGGCCCGGCGTGAACTTCGGATCGACCTCGACGGCCTTGGCGTACATCTCCTCGGCCCGCTTGAGGTCGCCACCGCTGGCGTGGACCGATCCCAGCAGGCCGTACGCCTGCGGATTCTGCGGGGCGAGGGCGATGGCCGCCTCGGCAGCCTTCTGAGCGGCGTCACGCCGTCCAAGCATCAGGTAGGCGCGCGCGAGCTGAATCTTGTGGTCCGGAAACTTCTCCAGGGGTTTGGCGACCCGTTCGAGCTCGCGCAAAGCCTCCTTGGGCTGGCGCGCGCTCAGGAGCGCCGTTCCGAGGCTGAACGGCCCGAGCGGATTCGTCGGAGCGCGCTGGACGAACTCCCGGAACTGCTCGACCGCTTCGTTCGGACGATCGAGTCGGAGCGCGGCGTGTCCGAGAAAATATCGCGCAAGCGCGACGTCGGGAAACGCCTGGACGAGCGGCCGGAGCGTCTGCAGAACCTTTTCATTCTGGCCGTTCCGGAGATACAAGCCGCCGAGCGCGAGCACGACGCGCGCGCTCCGCGCCTGCGCCGAGAGCTCCTCGAGCTCCTTGATCGCCTCGGGCACCTTCCCCTCTTTGACCCGCACATCAGCCAGGGCGAGCCGCACCTTCGGGTTCTGTGGCTCGGCGCTCTTCGCCCGCTCGAGCGTCTCGCGTGCCTCGGCCACCTTTTGCTGGCGGAACAGCGTATTGCCGAGGCCCACGAGCGCATCGCCGTACTTGGGCCGCTGGGCCAGCGCCGCGCGGTAGGCCGTCTCCGCTTCGGGGAACCGCTCGAGAGTCGCGAGCGTATCCGCGTACACCTTCTGGACTTCAGGGGTAGGCGACCCGGCCGCCATCACTCGATTGAGTACGTTCAGCGCCTCTTTCGATTCGCCCTTGCCCTGCATGACCGCACCGCGCACGTAGAGAGCTCCGAGATCCTGAGGGGCGCTCTGTTCGATGGCCTTGGCTTGCTCGAGCGCGCTGTTCCAGGCCTCGACGTCGATGTAGAGCTGGGCGAGCTCGAGCCGCGCCGGGACGTTCCCGGGCTCGAGATCGACGAAGCGCCGCAGCTCGCGCGCGGCATCGCCGTTCCAGGATTTCGCCCGGTAGGCGCGGCCCAGAGCCTGCGCGGCCGGCGCGAACTTGGGGTCGATCTGGAGGGCATTCTTGAACTGGAGGATGGCCTCGTTATGCTTCCCCTCGGCGGTGTACTTGACCCCCCGCTCAAGGTATTGCTGCTTCTTGACGTTCGGGTCCTGGGTGCAGGCTGCCGCCAGGCACCCGACCACCAGCCAGAGGACGAAAGCTCGTTTCATGACCGCTCCTTGACCAAAAGTAGAGTAGGGCGTCCGTCCGGGAGGCGCAAGCACATTCCCGGTTGCGCCACTCTGGTGGTGACTTTCTGAGCACCCGGGCGTTTTGTCTGGGCCAGAAGGAACCGATTGCCCCCTTGGCTGTGCTCCTACTGATTGAAAATATGAGCCTTTCCACGCCGTTATCAATTCCTCCTTCGATTGGTACTGGCGTTGCTGCACTACCCTGGGGTGATCGCCAACGGGATGTCGAACGGCACGTTCTCGGAGGGCGACGACCCCGTTTTCGGCGCCAGTGCCAGGATGCGCGACCTGGGTGCGACCGCCCGCCGGATCGCCGCCCTTGCCACACCAGTTCTCGTCCGGGGAGAGAGCGGTGTGGGAAAGGAAGTCGTCGCTGCGGCCATCCACCGCTTTTCCGATCGAGCTACGGTGAAATTTGTCAAGATCGCCTGCTCCTCGCTCCCGGCCCACCTCCTGGAGGCCGAGCTCTTCGGTGACAATGGCGGCCGCACGGGCAAGGTCAAGGAAGCCGAGGGCGGCACCCTGTTCCTGGACGAGGTCGGGGACGCATCGCCCGCAGCCCAGGCGAGGCTCGTCAACGTGCTCGATGGCGGCGGGCTCAACCCGCGGCTGATCGCCGCCACGAGCGCCGACATGTACGGCCTCGTGGCCACGGGCCGGTTCCGCGGCGACCTCTACGAGCGCCTGGCCGTCGCCACCCTCGATGTGCCCCCGCTCCGCGAGCGCCGCGAGGAGATCGACGGGCTGGTCCACGGCTTTCTCGAACGGTTCAGCCGGGAGTTCCATCGCCCCCGGCCGACCATGTCGGACGCGATGGCCGAGCTGCTGCGCAGCTACGACTGGCCGGGGAACGTCCGCGAGCTCGAAAACATCGTCAAGCGGTGGGTCGTGCTCGACATGGAGGAGCAGGTCCAGGAGGAAATCGAAGCGCGGCGCGAGGCGGCCCGGCGCGCCTTCCGGGCCGTGAATGGACGCAGTCTCGGACTCCGCGACATCGCCCGTCAGGCCGCCCGTGAAGCGGAGCGGATCGCGCTCCAGGATGCGCTGAATCGCTGCAACGGCAATCGCGCCGCCGCCGCCAGGCAACTGAAGGTCAGCTACAAGACCTTGCTGCAGAAATTGGCGGAGACGGGGCTGTCCGATGCGCCGAGGCTCCGGCGCCTGGTGACGGACTGAATGGCGTCTTCTATCTCTTGCAACGAGGGGCGGACCATGCAAGCATGCATCCCCTTGGGGAACGCATGCTCGTAACCGTTGTCGATGAAACGCTCGCGGTCACCCAGGCGGCCCGGCGGGGGCTCCCCTCGCCCGACGTCAACACGGTCTTCGCGGGGTCGCTCCACGAGTTGCACCTCGTCCTCGAGGCGAGTGGGCAGCCGGACCTGCTCATCATCAACGTGGCCGGGGAAACCACCGGCTGGGAAGCTGTCGCGCGCATCCAGCGCTGCGGCTATCGCGGGCCGGTCCTGGCCTTCGTCGACAATCTCGCCGACCCGGGCGCGTTGAGCCTGGGCCAGCTGCGAACGGTCGAGTGCGTCGTGCGTCCCAGCTCTGCCGCCGCGCTCGAGGAGGTTCTGCGCCGCGCCATCCTCGGCCCGGCCCTCACCGTCAACGGAAACGGCGCCGAGCCGGCCCCGTTGAGCTTTCACGGCATCGTCGGGCGCTCGCCAAAGCTGCTCGAGATCTTCTCGCGCATCGAGAAGGTGGCGGCGGGCGACGCCAACGTCTGCATCTGCGGTGAGAGCGGCACCGGCAAAGAGCTGATCGCGCGCGCCATCCACTACGCGAGCCCGCGGCGCGATCGGCCGCTGATCACGCTCGATTGCACCACGATTCCCGAAGGGCTGATGGAGAGCCATCTCCTCGGCCACGTCAAGGGCGCGTTCACCGGAGCCGTGGAGCAGCGCGAAGGCGTGTTCTCGCTCGCGCACACCGGCACGCTCTTCATCGACGAGCTCTGCGAGCTCAACCCGGTCCTGCAGGCGAAGCTCCTGCGCGTCGTCCAGAACCGCGAGTTCGTCCGGGTCGGTGGCACCAAGCCGATCCGTACGGACGTCCGCGTCATCACGGCGACCAACAAGGACCCGAAGCAGCAGGTCGAGAAGGGCCTCTTCCGCGAGGACCTCTACTACCGCGTTGCGGTCTTCATGATCAACGTGCCGCCCTTGCGGGACCGCAAGGAAGACATCCCGGCGCTGGTCGAGCACTTCCTCGGGAAGTTTGCCGCACTCTACGGCAAGCCCATCGTCGGGCTCGATCGCAAGGCCCTGAAGCGGCTCGTCGAGCTGCCCTGGCCGGGGAACGTCCGTCAGCTCGAGAACTTCCTGGAGCAGGCCTTCGTGCTCGCCGAGGGCACGAGCCTCACCGAGCGCGACCTCTTCGCGAACGAGGCGGCGGCGCTGGCGCCGGCGGCGTCGCTCCCGGTGACCTACGAGCCGGGCCTTCCCCTGCGCGAGGTCGAGCGGCGGCACATCCTGCGCACGCTCCAGAAGGTGGGCGGCAACCGGACCGAGGCGGCCAGGCAGCTTCGCATCAGCCTGCGGTCGCTGCAGTACAAGCTCAAGGAGTACGTCGCGGAGGCCAACCCGACGGACTCCAACCCCGCTCGGGAAGTCTCACTCTAAGCCGCCGATCTCACTAGGGCTGGCTCCGGGGGTCATTGTAAATTGAGGCCAGGTATGGCGCCGGCCTGGCTCGCGATCCTCCTTGTACTGGTACCCGGCGTCGCGGCAGCGCAGTACATCCGCCCCCCCGCCCTCGAGCCCGATCCGGCGATCATTCAGAGCCCACGCACCCCGCCTCCCATGACGATTCCGTCAGCGCCCGAGCTGGCGCCCGAAGCACGACCGGATCTGCGGCTGCAGTTGCCCGGACCGTCGCCGGAGGCGGTGCGACCAACCAAGACCTTCGACCTGAAACCGACGATCGGGATCTTCGAGGACTACACCGACAACTTCAACCGGACGAGCCAGAATCCGACCGCGAACTTTCGGACAGGGATCACCCCCGGACTGGAGGTCCTGCTCGATCGTGGGAACGTCACCGGCCGGGCGTTCTATCGGCTCCTGGCCTTTTATGACAGTTCCAGGGAGGAGTTCGGCACCCACCACGAGCTCAGCGGTCAGGTCTCGTGGCAGGCGACCGCGCGACTGAAGTTCACTCTGACCGAAGCGTTCGCGCAGAGCGACGAGCCGGATCAATCGGACCGTCTCAATCTCAATGCCGGCGGCGGGCGACGAGAGTTCTCGCGCAATCTTCTCTCGCTCGGCAGCGAATACTCGATCGGTATCGTGGAGACCAAGGCGTACTACCGCCTCTCCAACTTCGATGCGGACGACCAGACCACCAGGACCCACAACCTCGGCGGCTCGGCCGCGTTTCCCATCGGGCGCATCCACATGCTCACGCTGGGATACGACTACATCGACAGCAAGACCACGCAAGGGCGCGGTGGTTCGACCTCAACCACGGGCTTTGTCCAAGGGGACACGACCACGACCGGGTCGGAGATCACCGCGTCGTTCTCCCGTGATATCAATCCCCGTCTGACCGCGGGCATCTCGGCCGCCTTCGCGGACCGCGATCAGACCACGTCGACCGGCACGGACAACTTCCGGCGATGGAACGCATCGTTCTTCAATACCTACGTCATTCCCGAAAAGATCGTCATGCGGGGCAGCATCGGCATCGCCCAGCTTCAGAGCAAAACCTCGAGCGACAAGCCCATATTCACGAGCAACACCAACATCACGTACTGGCTCGGCTCGACGATCTTCAA
>Ga0075421_100004260_pt1 | contig 17269 bp, 11 predicted proteins | sample SoiMetdeltSBSDD5_FD_75292 | JGI IMG/M metagenome (GOLD analysis project Ga0075421, IMG submission 75292) | Bulk soil microbial communities from a Populus tree surrounding site in Tennessee, USA - Soil MetaG P. deltoides SBSDD5 | ecosystem: Environmental > Terrestrial > Soil > Tree plantation...
CCGCGACGCAGGCGGCGGTCCGGGACGACGACGCCAACAGCTACCTGCCGTTCACCGGGAGCCTCGCCCTGCGCGAGCGCGTCGCCGCGCGGCTGTCGCGGCAGACCGGGCAGGGCTACGGCCCGGAGGATGTTGTCATCACGGCGGGCGGCACCGAGGGGGTGCTTGACGCGCTGCTGGCGACGACCGACCCGGCCGACGAGGTGATTCTGACCGACCCGACCTACGCGGGCGTCATCTACCGCGCCCGGCTGGCCGGGGCCGAGACCCGGTTGGTCCCGTTCGTCGCCCGGGGCGGCGGCTGGCGGCTGGACCTCGACGCCCTGCGCGCGGCCGCCGGCGCCCGGACGCGCGCGCTGGTCATGATGAGCCCTTCGATGCCCTCGGGCGCGTTCCTCGATCGGGGCGATTGGGAGGCGGTCGCCGCGGTCTGCCGGGAGCGCTCGGCATGGCTGATCAACATCGCGGCCATGGAGCGGATTCTCTTCGACGGCCGCGAGCTGATCCACCCGGCGGCGCTCCCCGGCATGGCCGAGCGCACGCTCACCATCGGCTCGGTCTCGAAGGAGTTCCGCATGATCGGCTGGCGGATCGGCTGGGTTGCGGGGCCGCCGGAGATCATCTCTGACGTCGCGCGCGTGCACATTTACAACGTCGTCACCCCGCCGGGGATCGCCCAGGCCGCCGCGATCGCGGCGCTCGAAGCTCCAGCCGAAGACTTCGCCGCCTGCCTGGCCGAGTGGGAGCGGCGGCACGCGACCGTCGTCGAGCAGTTGCGCGGGCTGCCCGTCATCCCGGCCGCCGGCGGCTGGTCACTGCTCCTCAACGTCGGCGAGCTCGGTTACGATTCGGCGACTGCCTCGCGCCTCCTGCTCGAACGGGGCCGGGTCGCGGCGACACCTATGCGCCACTGGGGGGAGCAGAACGGCGACCAATTCATCCGCCTGGTCTTCAGCAACGAGCCGGTCGCGCGCCTCGAAACGCTCCGCGACCGCGTCACCCGGGCCTTATAAGCGCTAGGTAGGCGGCGAGAGGCAACGTGGCACGGTTCAAAGCGTCGTGGGAGAAACACGAATGCGGATGCCAGCAGGCCACCGAGCAATGGTCGTAATAGAGAATTTCAGTTGGGTGAAGATCAAAAATTAGCCACCGAGGCATCGCAGACGTAGAGCCTTGCTGAATTCTTCTCTGTGCCTCTATGTCTCGGTGGCTACGTCTTCGACCCACGCAACTACAAACCGCAATAGGCTGCGCGTACGTGCCCACGAAATGCGCTTCAACACTCGGTTATTTGTCATCTTATGGTTAGCTGGCTTGACGGGAGTTCTCTCGTTTTTGCTGATTGACTTGGATGCGCTGATAGCAATTCTGCCTGTTCCGGCGGGAACAGAGATTCCGACGATTACTCCGGCACTGAAACTTTTGAGCTTAGTTCAACCAGGAGTTATTTTGTCGGTTGCAGTTCTGGTCGGAATTGTGCTTGCTTCAAAAGTCGGGTTGTCGTCGCCGGTGGCAGAAGCGGCGGCGGGTGGCGGCAACTTAGCCTCAGCCTTCAAGCCGCAAGTCATTCCGGGCACCATCGGCGGTTTGGCGGGCGGTGTTGCCATCGTCTTAATCGCTGCGGTGTCGAAACCGTTTTTGTCGCCTGAAGTTGCGGCGCGCATCGGCGAGTTCGGCAAATTTCTTCCGCTTCCGACGCGCCTGCTTTACGGCGGGATTACGGAGGAATTATTGCTGCGCTGGGGATTGATGACGTTGCTGGTGTGGGCGGCGTGGCGGCTTTTTCAGAAACGACAGGGCAGACCGAAGCCTGTTTATTTTGTTAGCGCGATTCTGATTTCATCGCTGGTGTTTGGCCTCGGTCATCTGCCCGTCGCTTTTATGTTGTTTCCCGAAGCGACGCTTGCTTTGACACTATTCGTTATCGTCGGCAATTCAGCTTTCGGCCTGATTGCGGGTTATCTTTACTGGAAGAAAGGGCTTGAATCGGCAATGCTGGCTCATATGTTGGCGCACGTTGTCATGTTCACGGCGAGTTATTTTGGAGCCTATTTTTAAGTTTGCCGTTTATCGCTCTGCCACGCACGGCGGCACAACAAGTCATTGGACGCGAGAGCGAAACAGCGACTTTGTTCGACGTTGTGATCCATGCCGGTCCGGCACATCCATGCCACATCCGTACCGCGCGCGGCCGATTAATCGATCCGCAGGATGATCTTCCCGAACTGCCCGGCCTCTTCCATGCGGCGGTGCGCCGCGCCGGCCTCGGCCAGCGGGAAGACCTGGTCGACCACCGGGCGGAGGCCGCCCTCGTCGTAGAGCCGGAGCATCTCGGCGAACTCGCGCGCCGTGCCCATGGTCGAGCCGAGCACGGTCAACTGCTTCCAGAAGATGCGCCGCACCTCGAGCTGCTTGACCGACCCGGTGGTCGCGCCGTAGGTTGCCAGCCGCCCGCCGGGCTTGAGAATCTCAACCGCCTTGGCGAACGTCTCGCCGCCCACGCTGTCGATGACCACGTCCGGCCCCGCGCCCCCGCACAGCGCAGCGACCTCTTTGCCCCAGTCACCGGTACGGTAGTTGACTCCGCCGTCGGCACCCAGCTCGCGCGCCCGGGCGAGCTTGGCGTCGCTGCCCGAAGTCACCAGCACGCGAGCCCCCAGCCGCTTGGCGATCTGGAGCGCGAAGGTCGAGACCCCGCCGCCGATGCCGGTCACGAGCACCGTCTCCCCCGACTGGACCTGCGCCCGGGTGACGACGGCGCGGTAGGCCGTCAGCCCGGCGAGCGGGATTGCCGCCGCCTCCTCGAATGAGAGCGCCGCCGGCTTGGCATGGACGTTCGCCGCCGGGACCCGGATCATTTCGGCATAGGTCCCGTCGTCGGGCAGGCCGAGGATGCGGAAGCTTGCGCCCTGCGCCCGCTCGTCCGCCCCCCAATTGAGGCACGGGTCAATGACCACCTCGCGCCCGACGAGCGCCCCGTTGGCCTCGGCCCCCGCCGCAGCCACGACACCCGCCCCGTCCGAGCCGAGCACTACGGGGAAGGCGATCCCGGGATAGAGCCCGCGCCGGATGAAGACGTCGCGGTGATTGAGCGCCGCGGCCCTGAGCCGGACGACGACTTCGCTCGGCCCGGGGACGGGGTCCGGGATCTCCTCCAGGCGCAGACTCTCGGCCTCGCCGAGCTCTCGCAAGACGACTGCTCTCATGCCTTATTGCCTCCTGGCGCCAACGCCGCGCGCAGCGCCGCGGGAATCTCCACCGGCTTGTCGTTCTCGACGACCACGACGGTCATCGAGCCTTCGACGGCCAGCTCCTGTCTGGCCTCGTCGGCGTAGACCTGAAAGTCGAAACGGATCGAAGTGTGCCCGAGCTTCCCGACCGCGACGCGCATGACGAACGGCGCGCCGAGCGCGAGCACGCGCCGGAACGTGGCCTCGACGTGCACGCGCGGGAAGTCGTAGGGGCCACGGCGCGCCCCCTGCGCGAAGCCCGCGCGGGCCATCAACTTGGCCTCGCCCTCCTCGACGTACTCGAAGATCCGCGGGAAGTGCAGCCGCCCCGCCGCGTCCGCATCCGCCCACCGGATTCGCCGTTTCAGTTCGACCGCCTCCATCGCCCCCGTCCCCCCTCACTGCGCGAGCTGCGCGACGACCTCGTAGAAGAAGCGGACACCGTCGACGAACGCCTTCCGGCCGATCCGTTCGTCATTGCCGTGGTAGCCGCCGCCCAACTCGCGTGGCGCCGCGACGAAGGGCGAGAAGCCGTAGCTATGAATGCCAAGGTCGCGGAAGTAATGACTGTCGGTGAAGCCGGCCGTCACCGGGAGGGTGATGATCGCCCCGGGGTAGCGGCGCTTGGCAGCGGCAGCGAGCGCGTCGTAGAGCGCCGTCTGCACGGGCGAGGCCTGGGCCTCGAAGGCGAGGACCGGCTCAATCTTGATCGCGTCGTCGCGGATGACGCCGCGGAGCTCGCCGAGCCAGCGCTCGAGCTTCTCGCCCGGGACGAGCCGCGTGTCGACCTCGGCCTGCGCCGCAGGCGCGATGACATTGACCTTGCTGCTCCCGGCGAGCATGGTCACCGAAATCGTATTGCGGATGAGCGCGCGCGACGCCGGGTTGAGCTCGAGGTGGCGCAAAAACTCCGGGTCCTCGATCGCCTCGCGGACGTTGGCGTATTTCTCGCGCAGGGCCGGGGCCGCGAGCGGCGCCGCGGCGCGGAACGACTGTTCGACCGGCGGCGTCAATTGGACCGGCGGTGTGTAATCGAGCAGGCGGTTGAGCGCGCGCAACAAGCGGTTGACCGCCGAGCCGGGAATCGGCACCGAGGCGTGCCCGGCCGGCCCGGTCGCCGTCAGCCGGAGCCAGGCCGGAGTCTTCTCAGCGGTCCCCAGCCCGATCGCCTGCGCCCGCCCCTCGGCGTCGACGGTGTTCCCCCCGCCCTCGTTGAGCAGGAACTCGGCCCCGGCGACAAGCTCCGGGTGGTGCTTGGCGAACCAGCCCGCGCCCTCGCGCCCCCCGGCCTCCTCGTCCGCCGTCGCCAGAAAAATCAGGTCGCGCTTGAGCGGGGTCTTGAGCCGCTTGGCCGCGAGCAGCGTCGCGAATTGCGCGATCCCGAGCGACTTCATGTCCATCGCGCCCCGCCCGTAGATGAAGCCCCCCCGCTCGACGGCGTCGAAGGCGGGCACGGTCCAGTACTCGGGGCTGTGCGGGACGACGTCGGTGTGGTTAAGCAGGACGAGAGGCCGGCGGCTGCCGTCGCCCCGGACGCGGGCCCAGAGCGTGCCGCGCCCCGGGGACGGCTCGAAGACCTGGTGCTCGATGCCCTCGCGCTGGCAAACCTCGGCGAAGAAGCGGGCCGCCAGCGTCTCATTGCCCGGCGGATTGGTGGTGTTGAGTTTGAGGTAGGCGGCCAGGAGCGTCAGGGCCTCGTGCTCGAGCGCCCCTGAATCGGCCAGCGCCGGGGCCGCGATGAGGAGCGCCAGGGCGAATGCGCGCAGTGCGAGCATGTGTTGTCTCCGGTGCGAGTCGGTTGAAAACCCGGCCATCATAGCGGGTCGCCCGCCGCATGACAACCGTTGACGCTGCCCCCGCCACCGGCGTAAAATCCGCGTTTTCCAGATCCGGGCCCCGGAGAGACTTGACCCATGCGTCGTGACATCACCAGCTGGTATTCGGAGAGGCTGTTCCAGGAGATGCCGCTGGTGGCCTACGGCCACTACGGCCCGCCGGTGCTCATGCTGCCGACGGCGGCGGCCGACTTCCTCGAATACGAGCGCTTCCACCTCATCGACTCGGTCAATTGGTTCCTCGAATCGGGCAAGACGAAAATCTACTCGGTCAACAGCGTCAACCGACTCGCCCTCCTCAACGACCACGCCTCGCCGGAGGAGAAGCTCTCCTGGCTCAACCGCTACGACGGCTACGTCACCGAGGAGGTGCTGCCGCTGATCCGCAGCGACTGCCGCGACGGGGGGGCGCTGCCGATCCTGGTCGGGATCAGCCTCGGGGCCTACCTCGCCGGCGACATCTTCTTCCGCCACCCGGATTTGTTCGGCGGGGCGATTCTGCTGAGCGGAAGCTACGACATCCGCGGCTACATGAGCGGCCACGACGGCGAGGGAGTCTACTTCCACAACCCGGTCGATTACCTGCCGCGGCTCGAGGACGACTATTACCTGCCGATCCTGCGGCATGGCGGCCGCCGGATCATCATCTTCAGCGGGCAGGGGGCGTATGAGGCGCCCGACCGCTCGCGCCGGCTCTCGAACATCCTCAACGCCAAGGGCATCCCCCACTGGCTCGACGTCTGGGGCCACGACGTCAACCACGACTGGCCGTGGTGGCGTCAGGCCATGCCGTACTACTTCGGCAAGTTATTCGGCTGACGCACCGAGGGATGGGCCACGGATGACACGGATTTAACGAATCGGCACAGGTCTGATCCGTGCCGTGTCTCAAAGTTCGGTGGAATTTTGCCATGGCGGTGGAATATTCTGGCGCGTCGCGTGTTATTCTCTAGACCCATAGATTTACCGATACCTCCCCCGGCGCTCGGCTACCACCGAGCAGAAATTAGCCACCAGTAGCCGCTGACCTGACAGTCACCGCGGTCGGCGCCAGTCCCCCTTCTGTCGAGACGAGAGCTTGAAACAACGCGGTCCATCACCATGGAGGTAAATTATGCCGTGTCGGAGAATTAAGCTAACTCTCTTAGTCTGCTTGGCAGCGGCCCTCCTCTTTTCGGTCTCCGCTCAGGAGCCGCAGAAAGAACCAGAGAAAAAAGACTCCAGCTTTGCCCCGGTGGTCCTCAAGGAGCCCTTCGCGACGACCCTGGCGCGGATGAAGGGGGCCAAGGCCGCAGTCATGCAGCGGCAAATGGCGCTGCTTAACGAACGATATGATCTCTCCAGGCGAGTCTCAAACGAGCTCAAGATGGCGCGGGGCAAACCAGTCCCCGTCGGGCCGGCAGCCAGACTCACGGGCGGGCTCACGTGGGAGAAACTCGGGGCCATGTCGCCGGACGAGATCCGCGAAAAGGATCTCTTCCCGAAGGGGTTTCTGCCACTGCCACATCCCAATCATCCGGAAGGCGGCATGATCTTCCCCAAGATGATGATTGACGAACTGATCAAAATGGGTGAGGGCAATCGGCTCGAGCGGTTCGACCTCGACTTCGATCTGCCCGAACATTTTCTGCCGGAGTTCCCGCCGCCCATTTTTCTGACCACGCGCCCCGACTTAGGGGACGTCTCAAAGGGCAAGCTGGTCACGCTGGATAACTTCTTCGAGCTCTTTGACGGCATTCTCAATCCCAAACAGCTCGAAGGGTTTCGCCTGCTGGTCACCCAGTTTCCCCAGCAGCAGTTCAACAGCACCGAGGACCGCCGGACGGAAAAGTCGAGCCGTGGGGTGACGTGCTTTGACTGCCACGTCAACGGTCACACCAACGGGGCGGCACATCTGGTCGGCGACATCCGCCCGCAGGCTCACCGGCGTCGGATCGAGACACCGTCGCTGCGCGGGGTCAATATCCAGCGCCTCCTCGGTTCACAGCGCGCCCTGCGATCGGTCGAGGACTTCACGGAGTTTGAGCAGCGCGCCGCCTACTTCGACGGCGATCCGGTCATTGCCACCAAGAAAGGGGTCAACCCCCTGGACCGCGGCAGTCAGGTCCATAACATGTCCGAGGTCCAGGAATTGTTCGACTTTCCGCCCGCGCCAAAACTCAATCTCTACGGCCGGCTGGACGCGGCGAAAGCCGGCCAGGCGGAGCTGCGCGGCGAAGCACTCTTTTTCGGCAAGGCGAACTGCGCGACCTGCCACACTCCGCCCTACTACACCGACAACCTGATGCACAATCTGAAGGCGGAGCGCTTCTACAAGCCGCAGACGATTAATGGATTGCTGGCAACGGCGCAAGGGCCGATCAAGACTTTTCCGCTGCGGGGGATCAAAGACTCGCCGCCCTACCTCCACGACGGGCGGTTGCTCACCCTCGAGGATGTGGTCGAGTTTTTCAACCTCATCCAGGAGCTGAAGCTGACTAAGCAGGAGAAGGCCGATCTGGTCGCTTTTCTGGGAGCCCTCTAAGCCAGACTCTGCCCGGAGCGGTGAGCCACCGGGGGCCCGCATGCCGCTGGCTCTCGGGGGCGCGCCTAACCGGGCAGGGTGAAGTCACTGAATTTTTCGCGCAGCACCTTCTTGTCGAACTTGCCGACGCTCGTCTTGGGGATCGCGTCGAGGAAGACGACCTCGTCGGGCAGCCACCACTTGGCGAAGCGCGCGCCGAGGTGGTCGAGCACTTCCTCCTTGGTCACCGCCGCACCCGGCCGGGGGACGACGCAGGCGAGCGGGCGCTCGAGCCAGCGCGGGTGGCTGACGGCGATAACCGCTGCTTCGGCCACGCCCGCGAGCGCCATGATCGCGTTCTCCAGGTCGACCGACGAAATCCACTCACCCCCGCTCTTGACCAGATCCTTGGAGCGGTCGGCGATCGCCAGGTAACCCTCGGCATCGAGTGTCGCGATGTCGCCCGTGTCGAGCCAGCCGTCGGGGAACTTCTCCGGCGATGAATCCTTGAAATAGGAACTCGCGATCCACGGCCCGCGGATGAGCAGCCGCCCCATCGCCGCCCCGTCGTGCGGGACCTCCGCGCCGACCTCGTCCGCGATACGCACTTCGAGCCCCGGCGCGATGATCCCGGCGCGCTGCTTGACGTCCAGCGCGCGCTCGCGCGGCCACTCCCGCATCTCCGGCTTGAGGTGGTTGACGCACCCGAGCGGGCTCGTCTCGGTCATCCCCCAGGCGTGCACGAACTCCACGCCGAGGTTCTGCTCGCACCAGTCGATCATCGCCCGCGGCGGGGCCGACCCGCCGCAGAGCATCGTCCGCAGCGACGACAGGTTGTACTTGCCCGGGCTGGCCCGCAACTCGTTCATGACCCCGAGCCAGATCGTCGGCACCCCGCCGGTGAAGGTCACCCGCTCGTCCGCGAGCAGTTGGCAAACCGAGGCGCCGTCCATGGTCGGGCCGGGGAAGACCTGCTTGACCCCGAGCATGCAGCAGATGTAGGGCAGGCCCCAGGCGTTAGCGTGGAACATCGGCACGGCGGCCATGACCGTGTCGGCACGGCTCAGCCCGAGCATGTCGGGCAGCCCGCCGGTGACCGTGTGCAGGTAGTTCGACCGGTGCGTGTAGAGAACCCCTTTCGGGTTTCCGGTCGTGCCGCTCGTGTAGCAAAGGCCCATCGGCGCCTCCTCGTCCAGCTCCGGCCAGGCGAAGTCGGGCGTCTCGGCGGCAAGCAGCCGCTCATAGTCATGAGACGGGGCGAGCGCCGTCCGCGCCTCCCCCGTGTTGCTCATGACGATGAAGTGTCTCACCGTCGGCATCTGCCCGGCGAGCTTGTCGAGCAGCGGGAGCAGGTCTTCGTCGACGCAGATCACCGTGTCCTCGGCGTGGTTGATGATGTAGGCCAGTTGGTCGGGGGCGAGCCGCAGGTTGAGTGTGTGGATGACCGCTCCCATACACGGGACCGCGTAGTAGATTTCGAGGTGCCGGAAACTGTTCCACGCCAGCGTCGCGACGCGATCGCCCGGCCGCACCCCGAGCCGCGCGAGCGCCGCGGCCAGCTGGCGCGCGCGCCGCCCTAGGTCGGCGTAAGTGTAGCGATGGACCCGGTCGCGCATCTTCGAGATGATCTCCACCTCCGGGGCCAGCGCCGGCCCGCGGTCCATCAGGACCGGCATCGTCAGTGGCGTCCTCATCATCGTCATAGCTCATCTCCAGAAGAGATTCTTATCCGTGCCGCTCCATCAAGTCAGTGTGACCCGCGGCCTACTTCTCTTTCTTCGGCACTTCCGGATTGGCGAAGTCGGGCAGCGGGTCGCCCCAGAGGTAGTGATTGAACCACGCCAGGTTGTGCTGCATGACGGCGCGCATCGACTTGGGCTTGGTGATCCCGTGGCCGTAGCCCTTGTAGACGATCATCTCGACCTTGACGCCGCGGTCCTCGAGCCCCTGGCGCAGCTCGTAGGCGTTGGCGATTGGCACGCGCCGGTCGAACTCGCCGTGTTGGATGAGGGTCGGCGTCCGCGCCTTCTTGATGTAGGCCATCGGCGACGTCTTCTGGTAAACCTCCGGGTCGTCGGCCGGGTCGTCGCCGAGGTACTGGATGGTGAAGGGCGTGATGTCGGTGTTGTAGTAGTAGGTCGCCCAGTTCGAAATCCCGGCCCCGACCGAGATCGCCGCGAAGCGGTCGGAGGAGGCGGTCAGGAAGGCCGAGATGTAGCCGCCCTGGCTCCAGCCCATGCAGCCCACCTTGGCCGGGTCGACCCAACCCTTGGCGATCAGGTGCTCGACCCCCGAGAGCACGTCCCAGGCGTCGCCGACACCCAGGTTGCGGACGTTGAGCTGGCGGAACTTTTCGCCGTAGCCGGCGCTCCCCCGGTAGTTGACCTTGAGCACCAGCGCCCCTCGCCCGGCCCAGATGTCCGCGGGGTAGTAGCGCGAGTCGAGCAGCGTCGGCCGGTCGATCCCCGTCGGGCCGCCGTGGATGACGCAGAGCAGCGGCCGCTTCTGGCGCGGGTCGAAGCCGGCCGGCTTGATGAGCACACCCTCGATCGGCGTCCCGTCCCGGCTCTGCCATGAGATCACTTCGCGCGTCCCGAGCGTGAAGTCCTTTGTCTGGTCAGTCATCGCCGTCAGTTTGCGCGGCGCGAAGCCCGCAACCGGCGTGACGAAGACTTCGTTGAGCGACGTCGGCGAGGCGGCGGTGAAGGCCATCAACTTGCCGTCGCGCGTCAGCGAAGCGCCGCCGAGCAGGAGGCTATCCGGGCTGGAGACGCGCGCGGTCTTGCCGGTCGCCGGGTCGAGCCGGAAAAGGTGCGAGGCCGTCTTCTGCAAGGCCCCGAAATAAATCCCGTCTGCGTTCCACTCGACGAAGCTCGGCTGCTCGTCAAAATCGTCGGTCAGCGACCGCGGCGTCCCGCCCTCCGCGTTGACCACGGCGAGGCGCGAGTTGCTGTGGAAAAACCTGGGGTTGCCCATGGCCGAGGAGAAGACGACCTGTTTGCCGTCCGGCGACCACCGCGGATTGTTATCGGGCCCGGGCTGCGCGACGAGTTTCTTGACCGAGTTGTCGGCGAGCGCGAGCAAGTAGACATCCGAGGTCGCGCCCTGAATGAGGTCCGGGTTGAGCGTCGCGCTGAAGGCGAGGCGCGAACCGTCGGGCGACCAGGAGAAGGCGCCGACGTGAAAGTTTTTTCCCTTGGTGCGCTGCTCCCCAGCGACGGGCGACTTGAGCGCCTCGGCCAGGTCGAGGGTCCAGAGCTGTGCGTGAGTGTATTCCCGGCGCACGACCTCGAAGTCGCCGAGGTGCTCTTTCCGGTCTTTGGCGGCCGGCGGGGCGGGCTCGGTCGCCGTGAAGGCGATGGTCTTGCCGTCAGGCGACCAGGCGTAGCCGTTGACGCCCGCCTCGGACTTGGTCAACTGCACCGCCTCGCCGCCTTCGGGCGGGATGGCGAAGAGTTGGTTCTTGTCGCCGACCCGGTTGCTCGTGAAGGCGAGCCACTCCCCGCCCGGGGACCACTGCGGGTTGGAGGCGGACTTCTCGCCGCGCGTCAGCTGGAACGACTTGCCCGTCCCGGCCGCGACGAGCCAGAGGTGTGTCACGAAGGCGTCTTGCTTCATGTCGGTCTCGGTCACCCCGTAGGCGACCCACCGTCCGTCGGGCGAGATCTGCGCCCCCCCGACGGTCTTGACCATGAGTAGGTCGTCCACCGTCGGCACCCGCTGCCCGTCAGACGCCAGAAGCAAGCCCAGTAACAGAATTAATCTCTTGAGCATGGAACTCCTTCGCGTGAGACGAGGTTAGAACACAGATGACACGGATCGGACGGATGACCACGGGTCAGATCCGTGAAAATCCGTGACATCCGTCTCATCCGTGTTCCCTCCTGCCCTCACACAAAAACCGGCTCGGCGAGTTTGGCGAGCAGCAGTGCGGACGACTTCTCGACGTCGGCGTGGAGCGAGTTGCCGTGCGCGTCCATGGTCACGATCGCCGGGAAGTCGGTGACGCGCAGCTGCCACATCGCCTCGGGGATGCCGAATTCGAGGTGCTTGACGTCGATCACCTCGTCGATGCACCGGGCGTAGTACTGCGCCGCGCCGCCGATGGCGTTGAGGTAGACCGCACCGTGCTCCTTCATGGCCGCGAGCGTCTTCGGGCCCATGCCGCCCTTGCCGATAACCGCGCGCACCCCGTAGCGGCGGATGATCTCGCCCTGGTAGGGCTCCTCGCGGATGCTCGTCGTGGGCCCCGCGGCCTTGATCTGGTGGCGCCCGTTCGTGAGCACCACCGGGCCGCAGTGGTAGAGCACCGCGCCGTTGAGGTCGACGAGCGGCTCGTGTTTCATGAAGTGCGCGTGGATCGCGTCGCGGCCGGTGAACATCTCGCCCGAGATGAGGACGACGTCGCCGACCCGCAAGCCGCGCACCTCGGCCTCGGTCAGCGGCGCGCGCAGCGACTTCTCGCGCCCGGTGAGGACGAAGCCGCCCGCGCCTGCCATGCGCGCCTCCGGCTCCCCGGCGTCGCGGTAGAGCCAGCGCCGGATCGCGCCCGTGCGCGCGTCAAGCACCACGCCCAGCCGCCGGAAGGCCCAGCAGTCGTAGGCCACCGAGACGAAGAAGCTCGCCGGCAGCCGGTTGAGCGCCCCGACCTTGCACCCGATCAAAGTCACCCCGCCGCCGAAGCCCATAGTCCCGATCCCGAGCGTGTTGGCGGTCTGCATGACGTATTCTTCGAGCCGCCGCAACTCGGGGTGCGGGTTCGTGTCGTCGAGGGTGCGGAAGAGCTGCTCCTTGGCGTGGAGGTAGCCCGAGGCGCGGTCGCCGCCGACCGAGACGCCGACCGCCCCCGCGCTGCAGCCCTGCCCCTGCGCCTGCCAGATCGCGTGGAGGATGCACTTGCGCACGCCGTCCAGGTCGCGCCCGGCCTTGCCGAGGTGCGGCAGCTCCGCCGGCAGCGAGTACTGGGCGTTCTTGTTCTCGCACCCACCCCCCTTGAGCAGCAGTCTGACCTCGACCTCCTCGTCGTTCGCCCACTGCTCGAAATGCATGGTCGGGGTGCCGGGGCCGAGGTTGTCGCCGCTGTTGGCCCCGGTCAGGGAATCGACCGAGTTCGGGCGCAGCTTGCCGCGGCGCGTCGCCTCCGCGGTCGCCTCCTTGATCTCACGCCTCATGACGATCTGGTTGGCCCCGACCGGGGTCCGGATCTCGAAGGTCGGCCAGCCCGTGTCCTGACAGATCGGCCCCTCATTGTCTGACGCCATGTCGATGTTGGTGGCGATCACGTTGAGGGCCTGGGCCGCTCGCGCGCCCTGCTCCGCCTCCAGGGCGCGCGCCATGGCGCGGCGCACGTCGGGCGGCAGGTTGGTCGAGGTCTGGGTGATCAGCTGCAGCATGCTCTCGCGAAACTCGTCCATGACGGCAATTCCTCGCTGAATCATAGATTGGACAGGCAGAGGAATATTAGTCTGGAGAGTCCGGAGAGTCTAGACTCTCCGGACTCTCCAGAATTATCATCGGGCGATGTGGAAGACGATCGTCCCCCCGGCGCTCTTTGCCGTCTTGCTCGGCGCGCTCTCCTTGACCAGTATGCGGCAGAAGGGGATCACGGCGGATGAGTGCGCGCACCTGCCGGCCGGGTACACTTACGTGACCTTCGGCGACTTCCGGATGAACCCGGAGCACCCGCCGCTGGTCAAGGCCCTCTCTGGGCTCGCGCTGCTCCCCCTCCGCCCCAAGGTCGACACCGCCGACCCCGGCTGGGTCAAAGCCAAGCAGTGGGAATTCGGCACGAAGTTCCTCTACGAGTGGAACGACGCCGACCGGTTACTCTTCTGGGGGCGCGTTCCGGTAGTGCTGCTTACCCTGCTGCTCGGGCTCGCAGTCTACTGGTGCGCCCGCGAGCTCTACGGGTGGGCGGCCGGGTGCGTCGCGCTCCTGCTCTGCCTCTTCAACCCCGACCTGCTGGCGCACGGGCAACTGGTGACCACCGACCTCGCCGTCTCGCTCTTCACCTTTCTCTCGGTCTACCTTTTTTACCGCACCCTCCAGGACCTGACGGCGGCGAACCTGCTCCTTTTCTGTCTCGCCGTCGGGCTGGCGCTCGTCACCAAATTCTCCGCCCCCCTCATCTTCCCGATGTGCCTGCTCGTCGGCACGGTCTGGGCTTTCGCCGGCGGGCCGGCGGTCATCTTCCCACGGCGCCGGGAGGGGCCGCGCCGCGTCGTCAGCTCGCGGGCGGGCAGGCTAGGGATCGTGGCCGCGCTCCTCGCCTCCGCCGGGTTGGCGGGTCTCCTGATCATCTGGGCCGCCTACGGCTTCCGCTACGCCGCCTCGCCGGACCCGGAGGCCACGCGCTTCATCCCCTGGGGCGAGTACCTCTCGCGGCCCGGGCTTCTGGTCGATCTCGGGCGCCTGGCGCGGGACTGGCGGCTGGTGCCCGAAGCCTTCGTCGGAGGATTCCTTGACGTCCTCCGGTACGCAGACAAGCGCCCGGCGTTCCTCATGGGCAGTTACTCGAGCACGGGGTGGTGGTATTACTTCCTGGTGACTTTCCTGGTCAAGACCCCGCTGCCGCTCATGGCGCTGATGGTTCTCGGTCTTGCCCTCACCCGCCGCTACGGCGCGGGGAGGGTGGCGGAGGCGATGCTCCTGCTGCCGCCGGGGTTTTACCTGGCCGTCTCGATGACCAGCAACATGAACATCGGGCACCGCCACCTGTTGCCGATTTACCCCTTCCTCATCGTCTTCGCTTCGAAGGCGGGGCGACTGCTGGAGGCGCGGTGGCGCGGGCCTGGGAGGGAGCGGTGGCCGGCCGTCGCTTGCGCCCTGCTCCTGGTCTGGTCGGCCGCTGAGGGACTCAGGATTTACCCCCACTACCTGGCTTACTTCAATCAGATCGCGGGCGGCCCGGCAAACGGCTACCGCTGGCTGGTCGACTCGAACCTCGACTGGGGCCAGGACCTCAAGGGGCTGGCGGAGTACCGTCGGCAGCACCCCGCCGAACCGTTCTACCTCTGCTACTTCGGGAATGACAGCCCGCCCTACCGCCGGCTGCAGACGCGCTACCTGCCCGGGTGGCCGATGGCGAGTTACGGCGGCGGTGGGATCAAATACGAGAGCTTCAACTCGGTCCCGCCCGGCGCGACGGTCGCCGTCAGCGCGACTTTTCTCCAGCTCCCGTTCCTCGAGCAGCAGAAGGTGCCCGGGGCGCAGAAATTCATGGATCGCCTGCGAGGGCAGACGCCGGCCGCGCAAATCGGCTACTCGATCAACGTCTACCGCCTTGACTGAATGAGGGCAGAACACGGATCAGACGGAAACGGACCGATGACCACGCATCAGACCCGTGGTCATCGGTCCGTTTCCGTCTCATCCGTGTTCTCGTGCCGCTGTGGAGGTGCGCTGCGGTTGTTTCTGCTGAGCTTTCTGATCCTCTTCCTCGAGGTCGTGCTGATCCGCTGGGTGAGCACCGAAATTCGGGTCTTCGCTTACATCAAGAACCTGCCGCTGCTCGCCAGCTTCCTCGGCATCGGGGTCGGCAGTCTGCTCGCCGGGCGGCGCCCGCGTCTCACCCTGGGCGCGGCGTCGCTCCTCGCGCTCATCGCGCTCGTGGCCTTCAGCGGGCCGCTCGGGCTGACCAACCTGATCTTCCCCGGGACCAACTACGCGGTCTGGGGGGCGCGCGCCATCCCCGACGCCGCCTATGCCTGGGAGCTGACGCGCTTCACGGTGACGGTCGTCGTCGTCACCGGCCTGGTGGTGCTCACCTTCGTCGCGCTCGGGCAGGAGCTGGGGCGGCTCATGAATCAGTTGCCGGCGCTCGCTGCCTACCAGTGGAATATCCTCGGGAGCCTGCTCGGGGTCGTCTGCTTCGGCCTGATCTCGTCTGTTCAAGCGGCGCCGGTCTGGTGGATGGCAGTGGTCGTGGCGCTCTGGGCTCCGCTCTGGCGCGGGCAGAGCGGGCGCCAAGTACTCTTCTCCGCTGCCTGCTGCCTGCTGCTGCTGCCGATCGCCTATGCCGGCGGGCGCGGCGCGTTCTGGTCGCCGTACTACCGCCTCGACGTGCGCGAGATTCCGGCGAGCCACAGCGGGGTACCGGAGCCGGAGCGGGCCGGATACTACGTCGACGTCAACCATGACTACCATCAGAAAATGGTCAACCTCGGCGCCGATTTTCGCGCGCGCCACGCCTCGCCGTTCCTCGCGGCGCACGGGCTGGTTTACGACCTCCCTTACCAGTTCGCGAGGCCCGGCCGGACGCTCGTCGTCGGCGCCGGGACGGGTAACGACGTGGCGGCGGCGCTGCGGGCGGGCGCAGAGCAGGTGACGGCGGTCGAGATCGACCCGCTGATCCTTGGCCTCGGCCGCCGCGCGCACCCGGAGCGGCCTTATGATTCCGAGCGCGTGCGCGTCGTCAACGACGACGCGCGCCATTTCTTCCACACCACCCCGGGGCGTTTCGACACGATCGTCTTCGGCCACCTCGATTCGCATACCATGCTGAGCAGCATGTCGAGCGTCCGGCTCGACAACTTCGTCTACACGCGCGAGAGCCTGGAGGAGGCTTACGGACTGCTGCGCGAGGGCGGAGTCATGGTCCTCAGTTTCGCCGGGGGGCTCTCGTTCCCGACCGAGCGCATCCACCGCATGCTCGCGCAGGTCGCCGGGCGTGAGCCGCTCGTCTTCAAGACCGACTATGACAGCGCGGGCATGAGCCTGGTGGTCGCGCGCGGCGACCGCACCCTTGAGACGCCGCCCGCGCTCGCCGGGCTCGCCTACCGACTCGCGCCGGGGGCGATCCGGGAGGCGACCGACGACTGGCCGTATCTCTACCTCAAGACGCCGAGCGTCCCGCTGGCCTACCTCTGGACCTTCGGCGTGCTTGGGCTGGCCGGGGCGCTTGCCTGGTTCATCGCGCGGCGAGAGCGGGGCAGGGGGCGCGGCGGCGTCGACTGGCCGATGCTGCTGCTCGGGGCCGGATTCATGCTGCTCGAGACCAAAGGGATTACCTCGCTCTCGCTCTTCTACGGCTCGACCTGGGTGGTCAACTCGGTGGTCATCGGGGTCATTCTCCTGGCGATCTTCGTCGCGAACCTGACGGTCATGAAGTTCCCACGGGCCCCGCTCGTTCCGGCCTTCGCCGTCCTGACCGGGGCGCTACTGCTCAACTACTGGCTGCGGCTGGAGCAGTTCGTGAGCTACGGCTGGTGGGCGCGGACGCTCGTGGTGGCGCTGCTGCTGGGCGTGCCGATCTGGTGCGCCGGCGTTGTCTTCTCGCGCCTCTTCGCGGCGCGGGAGCGGCGCGACCTGGCGCTCGGCTGGAACCTGGTCGGGGCAATGATCGGCGGGCTCGTCGAGAACGCGAGCATGATCTGGGGCCTCAACCTGCTCAACCTGGCCGCCGCCGCCTGCTACCTGGCAGTGGCGTTGATCCTCTGGCGCGCGGTCGCAGTCGCCGGTCAAAGGAGGATGGCCCACGGATGACATGGGCTAGACATCCGTGTCGATCCGCCCGATCCATGTCATCCGTGGGCCATCGCCGTTTATGAAAGACCTCCTACGGAGGCTTGAGTTGCCCATCATCGCGGCCCTCCTGGCTGCGGGGGCGTACTTTCTCTTCAGGCTGGCCTACATCAAATTCCCCTACAGCACCGCGCTCGGGCTGCTCTACGCCTTCGCCTGCTATGGGTTCGTCCGCGCGC
>Ga0075421_100004261_pt1 | contig 17268 bp, 13 predicted proteins | sample SoiMetdeltSBSDD5_FD_75292 | JGI IMG/M metagenome (GOLD analysis project Ga0075421, IMG submission 75292) | Bulk soil microbial communities from a Populus tree surrounding site in Tennessee, USA - Soil MetaG P. deltoides SBSDD5 | ecosystem: Environmental > Terrestrial > Soil > Tree plantation...
GGCCAGGTCCGAGCCGAACGTCTCGTGACCTGCCGCCAGCGCCCCGGCTTGCCAGTGCTGAACGAACTCGGCGAGGCGGCGACCAAGCTCGCCGTTCCGGCGCTCCTGAATCGCCGCTCGCGCGCGATCGAGCGCGGCGACGAGCCGCTCATCGGGAAACGGCTTGAGCACGTAGTCCAGCGCGTGGACCTCGAACGCGCGGATCGCGTGCGAGTCGAACGCCGTAACGAATACGACCACCGGCATGGTCGCCGCTTCGATGCGCTCGAGCACCGCGAAGCCATCGAGGCCGGGCATCTGGACGTCCAGAAAGACGACGTCCGGGCCGTACCGACGGATCGCCTCGACGGCCGAGGCGCCGTCGCCGCACTCGGCCACGATCTTCACACCCGATACGCCGCGCAGTGCGAGACGCATGCAATCACGGGCAAGTGGCTCGTCGTCCACGATCAGCACGCGGACGGTTCCGGCCGCGGGCGGAGCTATGACGTTAGGCACCGGCTGCTGCGACATCTGGGTCATCGCGCTCCAGAACTGTTGTATGGAAAGGCAGGAGAAGTCGCGCGCGAACGCCTCCTCCGGGAACATCCGCGATCTCGAGTTGGGCCGCCTCGGGACCGTACAGCTCCGCGAGCCGCGCTCGCGTGTTTGACAGGCCGATCCCCTCGCGCGGGGACCGGCCGTCCGCCACCAGGCCCTCGCCGCTGTCGCGGACCGCGAGCTCGAGGTGCAGCCCTACACGCCGCGCCGAGATCCGCAGCTGCGCAGGTCCCGGCCGACGCGCGATGCCATGTCGCAACGCATTCTCGACGAGCGGCTGCAGGATGAGCGGCGGCACGAGCGCGTTTCGCACGTCGGCGTCGATGTCCCACGTCACACGCAGCCGATCGCCGAACCGCACGAGCTCGATGTCCACGAAGCGGGCGAGATAATGGATCTCCTCCGACAGCCCGACTTCGGCTGGCATCTCACGATCGAGCGTCGTCCGCAGCAAGTCCCCGAGGCGCGCGAGCATGTCCACTGCCGCATCGTTCTCGCGCTTGCGGACCAGCCCCGAGGCCGCGTTCAGGGCGTTGAACAGGAAGTGCGGATTGAGCTCCATGCGAAGCGCGTGAATGCGCGCTTCGACGAGACTGAGCTGAAGCCGAGCCGCGCGTCCCTCAGCCTGCGCCGCCTCGAGGGCGAGCCGTCGAAAGCGCTCATAGTACTCGAACGCGTAGTAGGTGCCGAGTGCAGCGGCATAGATGACGACGTCGGTCGCGAGGTAGCGGTTGGTGAACACCTCGATCGTCTTGGCGACGGTGGGTCCCCATGTCGTCGGCCCGGCCGCCCAGTAGTACGCCGAGCCGAACGCCGCGAGGTGGCCCAGCGACAGGACGATAGAGAGTGTGAGGTGGATCGCCGTGGCTTGGCGCCACCGCCCACCGTCGAACGGAAAGCGGCGGCCCAGCGCGATGACACCCGGCATGAGCAGCATCCAGAGGACCCACCAGAGCGCCTCATTGCGGAGCACGGAGATCATCGGCTGCTCACCGCCCTGGATCTCGAGCATCACGTAGTCCTTCGCACATTCCAGCAGCCCGATGGCTGCGCACGCTCCAGCCGCAACGAGCGAGGAGACTCGCCAGTCGAGATGGTCGCGGTTGAATGTCGAAGACTCGTTCATACCCGAGCAGTTATACCGATGACCAATAACGAATGACCCATCACCCTTGACTCACGACTCGGGACGCCTTCGCGCGATGGCTGCGCGAGTCGTTGGTCATGCGTCGTGGGTCATTGGTGATTGGTCATGGTTTTTTTCTCGACACGGTGCCGACGGTATGGCTAACATAAGGCCCACGCGTCGCCGCGTGGGCCCAACCGTGGTTTTCCGGGTCTCAACGGTAGCCGATTGCCCTACTCCTCCCTGAGCGCCGCAACGGGGTCCAACCGCGCGGCGCGCCAGGCCGGGAGCGCCGCGGCGGCTCCCGCGACCGCGGCGAGGATCAGCGCCGACGCCAGCATCGTCGCCGGATCGGACGCCGACAACCCGTACAACAGCGAGCGCACGAGACGCGTGCTCGCGAGGGCGGCCGCTACACCGACCAGCACACCAACGACGACCATCCGCACGACCTCGCCAAGCACGAGCCGCACCACCCGACCTCTCGCCGCGCCTAACGCGATTCGAATGCCGATCTCGTTGCGCCGGCGTGCCACCGTGTACGACAGCGTCCCGTACAGCCCGATCATCGCCAGCGAAAGCGCCACCACCCCGAAGAATCCCGACAGCGTCGCCAACAGGCGATCCCGCGTCAGCGATGCGTCGAGCTGCTCGGACAACGGGGTGAGGTCGATGGCGATCGAGCGATTGATCTCGCCGATCGTGCGCTTGACGCCGGGAACCAGCGACGCGACCGGGCCGTCCGTTCGCAGCTCGAACTGCCTGAACGGAGAGCTCCGCTTTGCCTGCCCCATCGCGAGGTAGACCGTCGGCTGAGCTGTCTCGCGCAGTTCCTGGTACTTGGCGTCCTTGACCACACCGACGATCTCCACCGGGGTGTCGAGGCTGTCGTGCATCATATGGCGATAGTAGTTGCCGAGCGGGCTCGTGCCCGGGAAGAACCGCCGTGCGACGGTCTCGTTGATGATGGCGACCGGCTGCGTCGTCGGCCGATCACGCTCATCGAAGTCTCGACCGGCAAGCAGCGGCGTGCCCATCGCTCCGAAGAAGCCGTCCGAGACCTGGTTGAACCACACTGCGTTGTCCTGGGAGCTCTTCGCTACGTGGTCATCGACGCTGATGTGGCCGTTCCACGCCATGCCGCTGATCGGCGTGATCTCGGCCGCGCCGGCAGCCCGGACACCCGGCAGTGCGCGAAAGCGCCTCAGGAGGTCCTCATGCACCGGCCCCATCTCCGCCGGTGAATACCCGGCCGTCCCGAGGTTGACGCCGACAATCAGCACGCCATCGCGCTGGAAGCCGGGATCGAGCGAGGCGAGCTTGCGGAAGCTGCCTAACAACAAGCCGGCGCCCACCACCAGCACCAGCGAGAGCGCGATCTGCAGGGTGACCAGCGCCTTCCCCACGGCGAAACGCGAGTGTCCTGCCAGGACTCCGCGCCCGTTCGCCTTGAGCGCGTTTTGCGGGTCGACGCGCGTCGCACGCCATGCCGGAGCCAGCCCGAAGAGAACCCCGGTTGTCACGGCGACCATCACCGTGAATGCCAGGACCCGTCCGTCCACGCCCAGGTCGAGATAGATGTGGTCCATGCTGCGCGTGAGCAGTCCCACGAGAACGGTCGTTCCCCACCGCGCGAACACGATGCCCACGAGCGCGCCCACGCCGGCAAGCAGCACACTCTCGGTCAGTAGCTGCCGAACGATGCGCGGGCGCGCCGCGCCGATCGCCATCCGGATCGCCATTTCGCGCGCCCTTGCCGTTGCACGCGCGAGCAGGAGGTTGGCGACGTTGGTGCATGCGATGAGCAGAACGACCGCGACGGCGACCATGAGAAGCGTCAGTGCACTCTGGTAGTGACGCCGGATGTCGGACAGGCCGGTGGCGGCGGACATGGTGCCGAGCGTGTTCCGCCGGTACTGCGCCTTCTCGGTGGCGCCCCAATCTTCGGGGACCGTGGCCCCGAATATGGCCGGGGCCAGCGCGGCTAACCGCGCGGCCGCCTGCGCCGGTGTGACGCCCGTCTTCGGCCGTCCAATGACGTGCAGGTACCAATCGCTCCGGCTGTCGAGCACAGGGGCCAGACACAGAGGCGCGTAGACCTGTATCGATTCGCCGACGTCAACGCCGAAGAAGGACGGGTCTGCGACGCCGATGATCACATGCGGCGCGCGATCGAGGGAGATCGTTTTCCCGATCACGCTCATCGACCCGGCGAACTCGCTCTGCCAGAAGCCGTAGCCCAGGACGACAACGGGCGGACATCCGCGAACGTCATCAGCTCGTGTCAGCAGCCGGCCGGCCGCAGGCCCCACACCGAGCGTCGAGAAGTAGTCACCGCTCACCCAACTCCCGCGCGCGGGTCGGACTTCGCCCCCGGAGGTGAGGTTGAAGCCCGTCCGACCGTACGCGAAGACGCCCGAGAACACGTCCTGCCGGTCGCGGATCTGTTCCCAGATCGGGTTCGTGTACTCGCTCCCATCCTGATCGCCACCGAACGTGACCTGGAGAAGCTCGTTCGGGCGCTCGACCGGGAGCGCTCGGAGAACTACGGCGTTGAGAAGGCTGAAGATCGCCGTGTTCGCGCCGATGCCGAGCCCTAACGACAGAATGGCGACGAATGCAAAGCTCGGACTCGCGCGCAGGGCGCGCAGCGCGTATCGCACGTCCCCCGCGAGCGACTCGAGCCACGTGAGCAGATCCGCGTCGCGCGTGCGCTCTTTCTGGACACCCGGGTTCCCGAAGCGTCGGCGCGCCTCACGCCGAGCGTCCGCCTCGCTCATACCGGCGGCGATCAGGTCGTCAGCACGCTCGGCCATGTGGAACTCCAGCTCGCGCTGAATGTCGGCCGAAACGCGGTTCGACCGCAGTACGTTGACGACGCGACGGTACCAGCCCATGGCACTCCGTGGTTGACGGCTCGTTATGCCGCGAGACGAAAGCGCTACTCTTCCCGCAGCGCCGCAATCGGGTCCACGCGCGCCGCGCGCCAGGCGGGAAGCGCACCCGCCGCAAGCCCGACGAGGGCCAGAATCGTGGTCGCGCCGATTACCGTCGCCGGGTCCGACGCCGACAGGCCGAACAGGAACGACGTCATGACGCGGGTACTGAAGACCGCGGCCACGACACCCAGCGTGACGCCGACAATGATCAGGCGCACGACCTCGCCGAGCACCAGGCGCATGACGTGGTCCTGGCCGGCGCCTAACGCGATGCGGACGCCGATCTCGTTGCGCCGTCGTGCCACGCTGTATGACAGCGTTCCGTAGAGCCCAATGGTGGCGAGCAGAAGCGCCAGCACGCCGAAAAACCCCGACAATGTGGCCAGCAACCGTTCCCGCGCGAGCGACGCGTCGACCTGGTCCGAGAGTGGCGTGAACTCCAGCGCGATCGAGCGATCCACTTCCGCGACCATCGCCTTCACGGCCGGTGCCAGGCTCGCCGGAGCCCCTGTCGTGCGCAGCTCGTAACTGACCAACGAGTTCGGCATGCTATCCTGGCTCAATGGCAAGTACGCTGTCGGAAGCGTCTCCTCGCGAAGCTCCTTGTACTTGGCGTCCTTGACCACGCCAATGATCTGGACCGGAGCACCGAGCTTGTCGTGATCGACCAGACGGTAATACTTGCCCAGCGGGTTCGCGCCCTTGAAGAACTTTCGCACCACGGTCTCGTTGACGATGGCGACTGCCTGACCGCCCAGGCGGTCACGCGCGTCGAAGTCACGACCAGCGAGGAGTGTTGTCCGCATCGCCGCGAAGAAGCCATCGCTGACCTGGTTGAAGTAGATGAGCGCGTCGTCGACGCTCTTCGGGGTGAAGCCATCGACCCTGACGAACTCGTTCCACGAGCTCCCGCTGATCGGCGTGATGAACGACGCGGCCGCGGCCTGGACGCCCGGAAGCGCTCGAAAGCGCTCGAGCAGATCGTCGTGGACCGCGGCGTACCGGCGCTCGTCGTAGCCGGCATTCCGCAGGTTCACACTGACGATGAGCACGCCGTCACGTTTGAACCCCGGATCGAGCAACACCAGCTTCCGGAACGTGCCCAGCAACAACCCGGCCCCGATCACGAGGACGAGCGAGAGCGCGAGCTGGCCGACGACCAGCGCCTTCCCGACCGTGAACCGCGAGTGCCCTTCGGCCACACCCCGGCCGTTCGACTTGAGCGCGACCTGTGGATCGATTCGCGTGGCACGCCAGGCCGGCGCCATGCCGAACAGCACGCCGGTCAGCAGCGCGACGCCTAACGTGAATGCCAGCACCCGGACATCCAGCCCGAGGTTCAGGGACACGGGAAACGACCCGAGTGAAAGTAGTCTGATGAGCAGCGCGGTTCCCCACTGTGCGAACGCGACCCCCGTCAGCGCACCAAGGCCGGCGAGCAGCACGCTCTCGGTCAGGAGCTGGCGAACGATCCGCCGGCGTCCGGCACCGATCGCGAGCCTGATCGCCATCTCGCGGCTGCGAACCGCGGCCCGCGCGAGCAGAAGGTTGGCGACGTTCGCGCAGGCGACGAGGAGCACGAGTCCGACGACCGCCATGAGGACGATCAGCGCGCGCTGATATTGTCGTCGAACCGCCGACAGACCGTTCGCCGCCGGCACCGCGTTGAGGCCACTCTTCACATAATTGGCCTGCTCGCTCGCGCCCCAACGCGGTGGGATCGTCGCCTCGTACACGCCTGGCGCAATTGCCGCGAGGTGCTGCATAACCTGCTCCGGTGTCAGCTCTGGCTTCCGACGGCCCACGAGGTAGAGGTACCAGTTGCTCCGGAGGTCGAGCCCGGGTCTCAGACACAACGGCGCGTAGACCTGGATCGACTCGCCGACGTTCACGCCGAAGAACGACGGGCCGGTGACACCCACGACCACGTGCGGTTGTCGGTTCAGCAGGATCGTCTTGCCGACGATACCGGGTGACGCGCCATACTCGCTTTGCCAGAACCCGTAGCCCAGCACGGCAACGCGCGGGCACCCGCGAACATCATCGGCGCGCGCGAGCAGCCTCCCGATCGCGGGCTGGACGCCGAGTGTCGAGAAGTAGTCCCCACTCACCCAGTTTCCCCGCGCGGTTCGGACCTCGCCGCCTGGCGTCAGGTTGAAATCCGCTGGACCGTACGCGAACGCGCCGGAGAACGCGTCCTGTCGGTCGCGAACCTGCTCCCAGATCGGGTTCGTGAAGACCGAGCCACGCTCCTTGCCGGCCATGGTGACCTGCATGAGCTCTTCCGGACGCTCGACCGGCAGCGTGCGCAGCACCACGGCGTTGATGAGGCTGAAGATTGCAGTGTTGGCACCGATCCCGAGGCCTAACGACAATATCGCGACGACGGCGAAGCCCGGGCTCCCGCGCAGGGCACGCAGCGCGTATCGCACGTCGGCGGCGAGCGACTCGAGCCAGGTGAGGACGTCGGTGTCGCGCGTCCGCTCCTGCTGCGTGCCCGGATTGCCGAACCGTCGACGCGCTTCGCGCCGCGCGTCGGCCTCGCTCATCCCGCTGGCCATGAGGTCATCCGCACGCTCGGCCATGTGAAACTCCATCTCGCGCCGGATGTCCGCCGACACGCCGTTCGGACGCAGCACGTTGATGAACCGCCGGTACCATCCCATAGAGGCTATTCCGGTGAGCGACTCGTTATGCGTAGCGGAGGACCCGTGTGACGCCTTCGGTGAGGCGCGCCCAGCTTTCCTGCTCGGTCGTGAGCTGTTTCCTGCCGGCGGCCGTGAGCGTGTAGAACCTCGCCTGGCGATTCTTTTCGGTCATCCCCCACTCGGCGCGGAGCCAACCGTCCTGCTCCATGCGGTGCAGCGCGGGGTAGAGTGACCCCTCCTCGACGCGGAGCAAGTCGGCGGACGCGCGCTGGATGTAGGCCGTGATCGCGTAGCCGTGCATGCGACCCTGGGCGGCGAGGCTCTTGAGCACGAGGAGACCGAGGGTGCCCTGCAGGATGTCGTTGCGTTGTCTGGTCATTGGCCTGGCAGAACTAGCTATCCATAACTAGCTAGGGATAGCGTACGAGCGGGGGCGTCGGAAGTCAACGAGCGTCGACGTCAGGTCAGACACGCGCACTGGCAAAACGGTTGGCTGTCATCAGTCCAACTACGAGTACCAAGCCCACCGACGAATCGATCTGATGCGGGATCACTGATCCAACTGGGTCAGTAAGTACTACGCAGGGCACCAACGGCCAACTGATAACTACGCAGGGCACTAACTGCGCGGGGCACTGACCGCGCACCGCACTAACTGCGCAGGGCACTGACGGCGCAAGACATTAACGGCCAGAGCGCAAAGGGCCAGGGGCGAAACCAAGGGGCGAACCGACCGCGCCGTATCACGCCGTCTAGGTCCTGCGCGGTTGCCGTTAATGTCGTGCACAGTTGGTGCCGTGCGTAGTCAGTGCCGTGCGCCGTTCTCGTGCCCTGCGCCGTCAGTGCCCTGCGTCGTAAATAGGCTCGCGCCGTCAATTCTTGTCGCGGCAACCCTCCGTAGGGCTTGGTGTACTAATTGGCTCGGGAGGGTGTCGATGAAGACTGTCTTTTCGAGCATGCGCGCCCGATTCGCGGCGCTCGCTCTTACTGTTTCGCTTGCTTTGCCCGCCTCGGCCGCACTGGCTGCGCCGGGTGCGAGGGATTCCGTCGCAGCGGCTGGTCGCACGGCCGAGCTGACTGAGCGCGACGTCGCCGCGTCGAACGCGAAGATTCAGATGGCCTATTCGGATCTCGCGGCCATGTGGGCCAACGGGTTCGCCAGGATGCACGAGCGCTTCGCCGTTCCGCAGCTGCTTCGCTACCGTGGTGCGGCGCGCAGTGCGTGCGGCATCATGCAACCCAACAACGCGGCCTACTGCCCGAGCGAGAACGCGATCTACTACGACGAGGTGTTCGTCGCCGCGCAGGCGAAAAGCGCCGCGCTGGAGCTCGAAACCGATGGCGACATGGCGGGCATCGGTGTCATCGCGCACGAGATGGGGCACGCCGTAGCGATTCAGCTCGGGTTCGATGCCCCTCGTCCGTACGACAACGAAGCGGCGGCCGACTGTCTGGCCGGCGCCTTCGCGCAGCACGCCGACCGCAACGGATCGCTCGAGCGAGGCGATGTCGATGAGGCGTTCTTCGGCATGGCCGCGGCCGCAGACCCAACGCCGGAGCTGACCGGTAATCGTCGTATCGACCGCGTGATCCTGAGGCGGGCAGCCGTCATGGCCCACGGCACGAAGGAGCAGCGGATGGAGAATTTCCGGACCGGGTTGGCCGGAGGAGCGGGGGCGTGTTTTGAGGAGTTGAAAGGTGTGAACTGAGGTGACTGGCGGCTAACTCCTCAGACTCTCCATCGCGTCCACACTCGCAGCCTTTCTCGACGGCCCATAGGCCGCCGCCAGCGCCGCCGCCAGTACGATCACCATGCCCGACACGAACGCGACCGCGTCGAACGCGGGGATCATTGTCAGATGTGATGAGATGAAGCGCGAGGCGCCTAACGCCAGCAGTGCCCCCGCCACCACGCCAATCGCCGCCAGCCGGATCGACTGACGAACCACCAGCCCGACGATCGCCCGGCGCGTGGCGCCGAGCGCGAGGCGGATGCCGATCTCCCTTTCGCGCAACGCGACGACAAACGCCAGCACGCCGTAGATCCCCGTGATCGTCAGCAGCAACGCGATAGCGCCCAAGGCCGACGCGACCCAGTGCGCGGCGCGGAACGGGTAGAGCTGCACGGCCACGGACTCGTCCAGCGTGCGGATCTCCACTGATCCTCCCGGGTCGATCGAGGAGAGACGCCGCTGCACCGAGGCCAACGCCGACGGCCCGTCCGATCCTGTGACAACGATGAGCGTCGCGAGGTCGCTATCCACCCCGCCGGGCTCATACACCGTCGGATGGTCCCGGCGCTCGCCGTAGAACCCCGCGACGACGTCAGCCACCACGCCAATGACCCGAACGGCCCGCTGACCCGTCTGCCCGGTATACGCTGGGGACAGCGTAACCACCTCGCCCACCGCGTCTCTGTCTGGCCACAGCCGATGCGCCGTGGCCTCGCTCACGATCACCACGCGCTCCCTGCTGCGTGCCTCCTCCGCGGAGAAGGTACGTCCGCGCCGCACCGGGATGCCTAACGCCGAGAAGTAGCCTGGCGAGACGCGTACACTGCTCGCTGTCGCTGACGGTGCGTTCGGCACACCGGTCACGACCACCTGCGGAAACCGGCCATCGAACGCCCCATGCGAGCTCGCTTCGACCACGCGAACGGCCGGGTCGCCCTCGAGGCGCTCGAGCACCTGCGACCGCATCGCTTGTGGCGCGTGCACCTGAACCACGCCTGAGGTCCGGAATCCCACGTCGAGCGACTGGAGGCGCTGGGCACCGCGCAGCATCACGGCGCCGGTGATGAGCAGCAGGGCGCAGACCATCACCTGCCCCAGTACGAGGGCATTGCGAAGTCGCGTCGGTTTCATCGCGGCGGAGAACTCACCGCGTGTCGCGCCAACCACGTTCGTTCGCGTCGTCTGCAGCGCCGGTGCGAGCCCGAACGCCACCGCGGCCAGCATGGCGCACGCGACGACGAACGCGAAGAGACGAACGTCCGGTCCGAGCGGGAGGACGCGAAGGTACGATGAGAACGTGTCCGGGACCGTGGCGAACATGAGCGTCACGGCGACGTCGAGCGCCAGGCGGGATAGCGCATACCCAAGGAAGCCCGCGGGCACGGCGAGCAGCAGCGCTTCGGTCATGAGCTGCCTGACGAGTCGCGCTCGCGCGGCGCCAAGCGCGAGGCGGATCCCGAGCTCGCGCTGCCGCGCCATCCCCCGCGCGAGCATCATGTTCGCGACGTTGGCGCACGCGATCAGTAGCACGAGCGCGAACGCCACGAACAGCGGTGACACCTCGAGCATGGTCGCCGGCGACATGTAGACGGGCGTGGCGCGCGGCTCAAGGGTGACGGTGGACGCGCGCTCGGCCTCCCGGCGGTCCGCTGTTGTCGCGGACGCCCACGCACTCAACGCGCGTGCTGCACTCGCGGTCGTCATCCCCGGCACAAGACGCCCCACGATTTTCACCATCGGGTCGTCGGCACTGGCCAACGCCGCCCGATCGTCCAGCGCCGCCGCCATCGTGATCGGCACCCAGTAATCGGGCGGGGTGTCGCCAAGCCCGTCGAACCCCTCGCGCGCGACACCGACCACTTCGTACGATCGATCGCGGATTCTGAGTGCCTTCCCGACCACACTCGAATCGCCACCAAACTTCGAGAGCCACGCGCGATGACTCAACACGAGAACCGGCCCGCCGCCGGATGCTGCCGCGTCATCGGCGTCGATCACCCGGCCTAACGCGGGACCGACGTCCAGCATCCGGAAGAAACCGCCGCTCACGGCCTGCAGCATCACCGGCTGGCCGTCGCGCCGAGCGATGATCCAGACCGACGCGAACGTCTCCGAAAACGCGGGGTTTGCTCGCGTGAGCGCGCGATACTCGTTCCAGGTCGCGTTCCGCTCGCGGCCCCACCGGTCGTGCAGGCGCATCTCGAACAGCGACTGAGGATCGCGCACTTCGAAGAGCCGCAGCACGTACGCGTCGAAGATCGCGAATGCCGACGTCACGAGCCCGATGCCGAGCCCGATGGTGAGGACCACGGTGAGCGCGAATCGTGGGGCACGCCGGAAGCCGCGAAGAGCGTACCGCGTGTCCTGCACGAGCTGCTCGATCGCATCGACGCGGGAGGCCGTTCTCGCCTCCTCGGTGAGCGCCGTGACGTTGCCGAACGCACGCCGTGCGGACAGTCGGGCCTCGGGTTCGGATTCGCCTCGGGCCATTCGGCGCTCGACCTCGCGCTCCAGATGATACTGAATCTCTTCGGCCAGCTCGGTGTCGGCGGCGCGGCGCCTAACGAGCGCGCGCACGTGGACGGCCAGCGTGCGCCAGAACCGCATGCTACCCCGCGTCGAGGATGAGGCCAAGTGCCGCGGCGAACCGCTCCCACGCGTCGCGCTCCGCCGCCAACTGCTTGCGGCCGGCCGCCGTGAGCTCGTAGAAGCGCGCACGACGATTGTTGTCCGACGTGCCCCACTCCGCCTTCACGAACCCGCGTGCCTCGAGCCGACGGAGCGCGGGGTAGACCGACCCGTAATTGATCTCGAGCGCGCCTTTCGAGACGACCTGGATGGACTGCGTGATGTCCCATCCGTTCGCCGGGCCGCCCCTGAGCAGCCGCAGCACGATGAGATCCAGTGTTCCCTGCAACAGGTCAGTCTTCGCGTCGCCCATGGGTTCTCCTATCGCACGCCAATAGGTAATGCCATTCCTATTGATCGTCAATAGGAGTCGAACAACGAAGAACTACGAACGCTGTGAACGCGGACGGCGCTTCGCGCCGGACGCTGAATACGCTGGAAGACCCAACAAGAGAAATGCAGCGGCTTCCGCGGCGGCGCGAAGCGCCCCAGCGTCCTCAGCGTTCGTGGTTCGCGTTGTTCGCCGGGTGCAACGATCTCAGTCGCGATACGGTGAATCGTCGTCGCTGTCGTCGTCCATTGCGGAGCTCGCGAGCGTGGCAAGCGTGGCAGCCGGCACGAGCGAGCGCGCGAGGTCGATCAGCATCGGGCTCAGATGCCCGCCATACCGGAGCAGCGACACCGCTCGACTCCGTCGCGCAAGCAGGAACGCAATCGGCGCCATGTCGCGCTTTGCGGCGTTGCACTCGGGACAGGCGAGCACGAGGTTGTCGCGACGGTCGTAGGCCGACTGGCCACGCCGGGGCGCCACGTGGTCCAGCGTCATCTCCGACGGTTTGAACTTCCGCTCGCAATACGCGCACACCGGCCCGTGCTCGGCCAGGAGCCACCGCCGGGTTTCCGCGTAGGCCGAGCGGTGCGTGGGGTGCGAGGTGAGCCGAGCGGTTGCGGCATGCGTCCAGTCGGGGGTGCCCTGCCCCCCGCCGCGACGACGTTTCGGTCGACCCGTCTTCTTTTTCGGGGCGGCAGTCGGCGACTTCCGTGCCGGTTGCCTGGCGCCCGCGCGCGACGCTGATTCCGACGAGGCTTGTCTGCGCCGGGCGGATTCGTTGCCGCGTGCACCCGACGAGCCACGGTTCCGGCGCGGCGCGGGGGTCTCGTCTTTGTACGGGGAGTCGTCTGACGAACGCGGCAATCTGGAAGTTTGATAATCGTTCAGGGGCCGACCGGAGCGAAGACGCCTCAGCTCCGTCAAAAAGAATAAAGCCTAACCGCAAGGTCCATGGCACTTCACGTCGTTCGACTTGGCACGCCCCGCCTGCCCGGGGAAGGCCTCCGCATCGGAACGGTCCGCCGGCCACCCCGGGGAGTCCGAAAGGAGGAGTTCGCGATTCGGGACTACTTCGACGTCTGGCTGCCCGAGCTTGCGCCGCCGGTCGACCTGGTGTCCTGGACGCTCGCGGAACCGTGGACGGACAAGCGCTGGGCGACCTTCGCCCGTGCGTACCGCAAGCAAATGTCCACGCCTGAATCGCGGCACCTCGTCGAGCTGCTCGCGGCGATGTCCAGACGGACCAGCCTCTCCGTCGGCTGCTATTGCGAGGACGAATCCCGCTGCCACCGCTCGCTACTCGGCGAGCTTCTGGTCGAGGCCGGAGCGGACCTGGCGGAGTGACCTAACGCTTACAAAGCTCGCGCTTGCGCGACCACCACTGAATCTGTATTCTGTCGGCAGGCCCACCTCACGGAGCAGATCGATGCGCATGCCCACCTTCGAAACCGACGTCGTCGCCGTGCTCTGCACGACGATCGTCATGGTCGGTTCGCTTGGGACTTAAATAGCATCGATCGCACGCTGAGCCGGGCCCCGGAGAGGGCGGCACCGCGATCGGTGCCGCCCTCTCTGTTTTCCCGGTGCCCCGTCCGGTCGGGTCGCACCGATCGACAGGATCGTTATGTCAGAATCGACTGAGATCGCCTTCGCGGCGCCTGCTGCCGCTGCTCCGGGCGAAAGTATCTGGGGGGCCGTGCGCGAAGCGCTACGCGGCTCCCGGCGTAACTACACCGAAGGACCGATAGGCCGCGCCATCCTGATCCTCGCCATTCCCATGGTGTTGGAGATGATGATGGAGAGCGTGTTCGTGGTCTGCGATGTGTTCTTCGTGTCGAAGCTCGGCCCGGATGCCGTCGCGACCGTGGGGCTCACAGAGTCGCTGCTCGCGATCGTGTACACGATCGCGATGGGACTCTCGATCGGCGTGACCGCGACCGTCGCTCGTCGGACTGGCGAGCACGACGGAGAAGGCGCATCGCGCACCGCCGTTCAGGGGATCGCGCTCGGGCTGTTCGTGTCACTCGTGCTCGGAGTGCTCGGCGCGATCTTCGCGCCGTCACTGTTGAGACTCATGGGCGCCTCACCCGAGGTGCTCGCAACGGGGAGCCGGTTCACGCGCGTCATGCTGGGCGGTAACGCGTCGATCCTGCTGCTCTTCCTGATCAACGGGATCTTTCGCGGTGCCGGGGACGCGCAGCTGTCCATGCGCACGCTCTGGCTCGCGAACGCGATCAACATCCTGCTCGGACCCTGTCTGATCTTCGGGCTCGGTCCGTTCCCGCGGCTCGGCGTGACCGGAGCCGCGATCGCGACGACTATCGGGAGAAGCACCGGTGTGCTGTTCGGCCTGTCGCAGTTCTTCCGGCAGAGCGGCCGGGTGCACATCCATCGCCGGCATCTGACACTGGATCCCGGACTCATGGTGAAACTGTTGCGACTCTCGGGCAGCGGCATGTTTCAGGTGTTGATCGGCACGGCAAGCTGGATCGGGCTCGTGCGGATCCTCGCCGGATTCGGCAGCACGGCACTCGCGGGCTACACGATCGCCATTCGGATCGTGCTGTTCGCACTGCTGCCGTCGTGGGGAATGGGGAACGCGGCGGCGACGATGGTGGGCCAGGCGTTAGGCGCCCGGAAGCCTGACCGCGCGGACCAGGCGGTGTGGAGAGCGGCGTTCTACAACCTGTGCTTCCTCGGCGTCGTCGGCCTGATCTTCGTGTTCGGCGCGCGCGGCATCGTGAGTCTCTTCACGTCCGACCCGGCGGTGGCGGAGTATGCGCGGACGGGACTGCGCGTGATCGCGATCGGGTTCGTGCTGTACGCGTACGGGATGGTGCTGTCGCAATCGTTCAACGGCGCCGGCGACACGTGGACACCGACGTGGCTCGGATTCTTCTCGTTCTGGCTGTTCGAGATTCCGCTGGCGTACCTGCTGGCGGTCCATCTCGGGTTCGGTCCGCTCGGGGTGTTCACGGCGATCCCGATCGCGTTTTCGGCATACGCGATCGCGGCGCTGGTGATGTTCCGGCGCGGTGGGTGGAAGGCCAAAGTGGTGTAACGGCTGTGAGGCTGTCGACGTACCCGACGGCCGCGGCATTTCTCGACGCGGTCGGCCCTACGCTCGTCGAGCATGAGGCGGCCCATCACCTCATGCTCGGCGTGGCGGAAGCGGCAGCGGCGGGTCGCGCGCCTAACGCCGATCTGTTCGCGGCGTCGGTGGACGACGCGGATGGGTTGGTGCTGGCAGTGCTCATGACGCGTGACCGTCCCTTGCTCCTCGCAAGCGATCGCGCTGACGTGGCGTCTGCCGCCGCGCCTCTGTGGGACGCGTTGTGCGCCGACCGGCTTCAGCCGAAGCTCGTGATCGGTACGGTCGGCCAGGTTGAAGGCGTGGTGGAGCGGTGGACGCACGCGACAGGCGGTGGGGCGACGCTCGCCATGCGCCAGCGCGCGTACACGCTCACGTCGGTCCATGCCGTCGCTCAGACCCCGGGAAGCTTGCGCGTCGCGACGTCCGATGACCTCGACCTCGTGGCGGAGTGGATCTCGCACTTCGAATCCGAGGCTCTCGCGAACCTGGCGCCGCAATCCTCCAGGGGCTCGGCGGAGCGACGGATTGCGGCCGGAGAGATTCACCTCTGGTGTGACCCCGAGCCGCGAACGATGGCCGCATCGGTGCGGCCGACAAAGCGGGCGATTGCGGTCAGTAGCGTGTACACGCCGCGCGAATGGCGTCGCCGCGGTTACGCAACCGCATGCGTGGCAGCGCTGAGCAAGCTGCTGCTGCAGCGCGGGTTCGAGTTCTGCGTCCTCTACACTGACCTGTCGAACCCGACGTCGAACGCGATCTACACGGGAATCGGGTATCGACCGGTGCGGGACTTCCTGATGTACGAGCTGGCGATGTAGGAACCGGCCGCCGTTGCCGAGTCAGTGCAGAGACCGCGGAAGGCTCATGGCTCCTTGTTGGGGGCGAGCCATCGTCGTAGGATGCCAAGCACCGCTCACCGGAGAGCAAATGTCGCATCGACGAATCGCGCTGATCGGCGCGCCGATTGTTCTGGCCGTCGCCCTCGGCGTCACCGCCCTTGCCGCCCGGAGCAGCGCTTCCCTACCGCACGCCGCAGTTCGTGTGCTCGTGTATCACGATATGGAGGGCCTCGCCGGACAGGATGACTGGAAGACCTATCTCTTCAGCCACCCGGAGAAGTATCCCGAAGGCCAGAAGATGCTCGCCGCGGATCTCAACGCCGTGATCGACGGGCTGTTCGCCGGCGGCGCGACGCAGGTCGACGTCGTGGACGCCCATGGCAGCGGCAACCCCGAGCCTGACGTCCGCCGCGACCTCCTCGACCAGCGCGCGAAGCAGGTCGTGCGTGACAAGGCGTTCGATCCATACGTGGACCTCACCGCGCCTAACACGTACGACGCGGTGGTCGCGGTCGCGATGCATGCGAAAACCGGCAGCCGCGGTTTCGCATCCCACACGATCACGCTCGGCATGGACATGCTGCTCAACGGCAAGTCCATCACGGAGAGCGAGATCGTCGCCTACTCGTGGGGTCGCGTGGGCGTTCCGCTCATCTTCGTCTCCGGCGACGACCGACTGCAGAACGATCTCAAGGTCATGCCCTGGCTCGAGTACGTCGTCACGAAGAAGGCCACGAGTTCCTCGACTGTGGAGCTTCGAAACGTCGACTCCGTGCACGCCGAGATGAAGGAGAAGGCGGCCCGCGCCGTGCGGAATCTGGCGAAGGCGAAGACGATGAAGGTTGCGGAGCCGCTCGAGGCCGGACTGCATGCCGTTCCGCCGGCGACGCTCGCGTCGCTCGACGGCATCCCGGGCATCAAGTACGCGAACGAAACGGTGACCTTCACGGCGCCCAACTACCGCGCCGCATACGACGGCGTGCTGGCACTCGTTAGGGCCGCACGCGCCGGATACTCGGGCGTCCTGGTGGAGAACATTCGCAAGTTGCCCGATGGCAAGCAGATCATGGCCAACTACTCGGATTCGCTCTTCATGCGGTGGATGGACTACGAGTCGGGTCGCTGGAAGCCGCCGGTACCGACGCCGTCGTCCAACAAGACGTTTCATGGCGACCGCTGACCCAGCCGGCTCACTGTTCGCCACCACGGGTCGACCGGCGGCGGCGACGCCGGCTCGACCGACTCCCCGAGCTTCGGCATGACGAGCGCGACGCCCGCGGCCGGCGCGGCGGCGACAACGCGCTCCGCCGGTTCGTCCCAGTCGTGAAACGCGAGGTTGAACGTCCCCCAGTGGATAGGGAGCAACAGCCTTCCCTGCACCAGTGTGCAC
>Ga0075421_100004265_pt1 | contig 17261 bp, 19 predicted proteins | sample SoiMetdeltSBSDD5_FD_75292 | JGI IMG/M metagenome (GOLD analysis project Ga0075421, IMG submission 75292) | Bulk soil microbial communities from a Populus tree surrounding site in Tennessee, USA - Soil MetaG P. deltoides SBSDD5 | ecosystem: Environmental > Terrestrial > Soil > Tree plantation...
CTCTCGGGCGATCACGCCCGGGTGGCGCGGTGGCGCCGTGAGCAGGCGCTGTTCATGACGTGGCGCCGACGGCCCGAGCTCCTGGCCGACGCGAGCCTGACCGAAGAGGAGCGGCAGTTGATCGAGCGATTCGAGCGCGGGGAGACGCCGTCGTAGGCGGCCGCGAGGAACAGAAAGGGACGAGAACCATGGACGCGATCCGGCTCGTGGAGGCGGGACAGCTCAAGAAGGACCGGCAGGGGTTCGACCCCGGCGATCAGGTCCGCGTACACGTCAAGGTCATCGAGGGCGAGAAGGAGCGGACGCAGATCTTCGACGGCACCGTGATCCGCCGACGCGGCGAGGGCGCACGCGCCTCGTTCACCGTCCGCCGTATCTCGTATGGCGTCGGCGTCGAGCGCACCTTCCCGCTCCACTCGCCGCGCATCGAGCGCGTGGACGTGGTGCGCCACGGCCGCGTGCGCCGCTCCAAGCTCTACTACCTCCGCTCGCTCGCGGGCAAGGCAGCCCGGCTGCGCGAGAAGCGGGTGAACGTGGTTCCCACGAGCACGACCGAGTAAACGCGCACCCGGCGTGACGCCGCCCCCCTCGGCGCCGTACCGTTACGAAGGCCAGGCGTGGCGGGCCGGCGTGACCCGCGTGGCCGGCCTCGACGAGGCCGGCCGCGGCCCGCTGGCGGGACCGGTGGTGGCGGCGGCCGTCATCCTCCATCCCGAGCGCCGCGTGCGCGGTCTCGCCGATTCGAAGCTCCTCACCGCCGAGCGGCGCGAGGAGCTGTTCGTCGTCATCAGCGAGCGTGCCGTCGCCGTGGGCGTGGGCATCGTCGATCACCTCACCATCGACCGCGTCAATATCTTGCAAGCCACGAAGCGGGCAATGGCGGAAGCCATCGCCGCCCTCGCCGTCGCCCCCGAGCTCGTCATCACCGACTTCGTCTCGGTGCCGGCGCTGTCGTGTCCCCAGCGCAACATCGTCGACGGCGACGCGCGATGCGCGACCGTGGCCGCCGCCTCCATCATCGCCAAGGTGACACGCGATCGTCTCATGCTCGAAGCCGACAAGCAGTTCCCGGAGTACGGCTTCGCGCGGCACAAGGGCTACGGCACCGCCGACCATCTGGCCGCGCTCGACCGCCACGGCGCCTGCCCCATCCATCGCCGCTCGTTCTCGGGCGTATGGCGCCAGGGCGAGCTGTTCGTGCTGGAGACCGAGGACTAGCGCTCTCCGTCTCCGATTCGAGGCATTGGCAGCGGGCGCGCCGGACGCTATACCGGCTCATGAGCGATGCGCGACAGCGAAGCGGCGCCGCCGCCGAGACGGCGGCCGCGGCGTACCTGGAACGCGCCGGGCTGCGGGTCGTCGAGCGCAACGTTCGCTTCCGACACGGTGAGATCGATCTCGTGTGCCGCGACGGCGACGTGCTCGTCTTCGTCGAGGTGAAGTGCCGGCAGGCCCGCTGGGGCGATGACCCTGCCGCCGCCGTCTCCGGCCTCAAGCAGTGGCGGCTCACCCGACTGGCGCGGCACTACCTGAAATGGCGCCGGCTGGGAGAGCCCGCCTGCCGCTTCGACGTCGTCGCCGTCATCGCCGACGGCGGCGATGTTCGCTCGGTGCGACACGTGCGCGGCGCCTTCGACGCAGTCGGATAGCGGCGACGGAGCTCGTCGGCTTGCCCGGCCCCGTGATTCGGGTACAATTCGGAGCCCATGCCCCTCCGTTGGGATGCGCACCGCTCCTCGATGTCCTCCATCATCGAGGCGATTGGACGCACGCCGCTCGTCCGGCTCAACCGCGTCACCGCGGGCGTGCGGCCCGAGATCTACGTCAAGGTCGAGTGGTTCGGTCCGAGCGGCAGCCTGAAGGATCGCATCTACTTCCACATGTTCGAGCGTGCGGAGGCGCGGGGCGAGCTGCGGCCGGGCATGCGCGTGCTGGAGTGCTCGACCGGCAATGCGGGCATCGCCTGCGCCTTCGTGGCCGCCGTCAAGGGCTACAGCTGCACGATCGTCATGCCGGACGGGATGAGCGACGAGCGGAAGAAGATCATGCGCGCGTACGGTGCCGACCTCGTGTTCACCCCGGGCGGTGAGAGCGACGTCGATCTCTCGCTCAAGCGCTTGCACGAGATTCGCGGCGGCGATCCGACCGGCTACTGGGTGCCGGGACAGTTCGATAACGCGGACAACGTCGACGCCCACGTGCGCACGACGGGGCCGGAGATCTGGGAGCAGGCCGGCGGCGTGGTCGGCGCCTTCGTCGCCTCCCAGGGCAGCGGCGGCACCCTGACCGGCGTGGGGCGCTATCTTCGCGAGAAGGACGGCCGCGTCCGGCTCTACGCGGTGGAGCCGGCGGAGTGCGCCTTGCTGGCCCGACGCGCCTGGGGGCCGCACGGCATCGAGGGCATCGGGGACGGCTTCATCCCGGACAACCTCGACGTCTCTCTGCTCACGGGCGTCATCACCACCACGACCGACGAGTCGGTGGCCATGGCGCGACGGCTGGCCGCCGAGGAAGGGCTGTTCTGCGGCATCTCGACCGGCTGCAACGTTGCGGCCGCGCTGAAGCTGGCCGCGCGGCATCCCGAGCTTCCGCCGATCATCACCATGGCGAACGACACCGGCCAGCGCTACTTCACCACCCCGCTGTGCGGCGAGGCCAAGCACGTCGACGTTCCGGAGCGCGAGCATCCGATGGACGCCAAGACGCGCGACGAGCTGGATCGCTGGCAGGCCAAGTGGGAGATCCTGACCTGAGACCGGCCGAGTGGGACTTCGTCGCCGCGCGGCGGCGACTGGAGTCCAAGCCCAAATCCGCGGGCGACAAGCTCACCTCGGTCGAGGACGCGGTGGCGCGCGTCGCCGACGGCGACCGGATCGCCGTGGGCGGCTGCCTGTTCTCGCGCACTCCAATGGCGCTGGTCCGGGAGATCCTCCGCCAGCGTCGCACCGGCCTGACCCTCATTCGCAACCTCATGTGCACCGAGGGAGAGTTCATGATGGCCGCCGGCGCCGTCGAGCGGGTCATGACGGCCTGGATGTCGATCGGACTGCCGTGGGGCGTCTCGAAGATCATGCGGCACTACGTCGAGTCGGGCGCGGTGGCCCTGGAAGAGTGGAGTCATCTTGCCCTCGGCCTTCGGTTCCGGGCGGCGGCCATGGGCGTGCCGTTCCTGCCGACCCTCACCATGGTCGGCTCCGACCTCGTCGGCGTCGGCGGCATGAAGACCGTCGCCGATCCCTACACGGGCGAGTCGCTCGGCGCGGTGCCCGCGCTCTTCCCCGACGTGGCCGTCGTGCACGTCCACCGGGCGGACCGCTTCGGCAATGGCCAGATCGACGGCTACCCGCACATGGATGCCGACATCACGCGCGCCGCCGCCACCGTCCTCGTCACGACCGAGGAGATCATCAGCGACGACGAGACGCGGCGGCATCCCGATCGCACCGTGATCCCCGGCTTCGTCGTCGACGCGCTGGTGCACGTGCCGTTCGGCTCCTACCCGCACGAGTGCTATGGCCTCTACGAAGCCGACTACGGGCACTTCGCCGACTACACGGCCGCCATCGATGCCCAGGGGCCGCCGGCGGTCGCCGATTACCTGAAGCGCTACGTCTACGGGCCGACCACGTACGACGACTATCTGGAGCTCTTCGGCGGCGAGCGCCTGGCCGCTCAGCAGAAACTGGCCCGAGAGCTGACCGGGTGACGACGTCGGCGGCCGAGCTGCTCGCCGTCATGGCCTCGCGCCAGCTGCGTGACGACACGACCGTCTTCGCCGGCGTCGGCGTGCCGCTGCTGGCGGCGGCGCTCGCGCAGCAACGGCACGCGCCGCGGCTGACGATGGTCATCGAGGGCGGCATCATCGGGCCGCGCATCAAGCCGGGACGGCTTCCGATCTCCACCAACGAGATGCGCGCCGGCCATCGGGCCCAGATGCTGCCCGGCATCACGGACACGTTTCTCTTCGCCCAGCGCGGTTTCCTCGACTACGGGTTCATGGGCGGCGCGCAGATCGACCAGCACGGCAACGTGAACACGAGCGTCCTCGGCAGTGACTACTGGAAGCCGAAGGTGCGGCTGCCCGGCACCGGAGGCGCCAACGACATCGCCTCGCTCTGCCGCGAGGTCATCATCGTCACCGCGCACGAGAAGCGACGCTTCGTGCCGAAAGTCGACTTCGTCACCAGCCCCGCCTGGCTCGAGGGCGGCGACGCGCGGCGACGGGCCGGGCTGTTCTTCGGCGGCGTCTCACGCGTCGTCACCACGCTGGGCGTCTTCGGCTTCGATCCCGAGTCGCGCCGGATGCGCATCGAAGCCCTGCACCCGGGGGTGACGCGGGCACAGGTCCAGGAGCACACCGGCTTTCCGCTGCTCGATGGGCCACACGTGAGCGAGACGGCGCCGCCCGAGGCCGACGAGCTCGAGATGCTCCGCGCGCTCGACCCCGAGCGGCGCTTCCTCGGCTAGACAAAAGGAGATCGCGTGCACGTCGGCCTGGCCATCAAGAACTTCGTCGGCCCCACCGAGACGCCGGACATCGACGAGCTGTATCGCTACGCCGAGCGCGCGGAAGCCCTGGGCTTCGAGTCGCTGTGGGCGTGGGACCACGTCATCCTCGGCGTGGAGCCGTCGTTTCCGATCCTGGATGCGGTCGGCACCCTCACCGCCATCGCCGCCCGCACGTCGCGCATCAAGCTCGGGACGGGCGTTCTCGTGCTGCCGCTGCGCAACCCGACCGTGGCCGCCAAGGCGATCGGCACGCTGGACGTCATCTCCAAGGGCCGGCTCGTCCTCGGCGTGGCCGCCGGCTGGTACGCGCGGGAGTTCGACGCGGTCGGCGTGCCGTTCAAGCAGCGCGGCCGGCTGTTCGAGCGCAACTTCGACATCCTCACGCGGCTCTGGACCGAGGAGCGGGTCACGCTCCAGGTCGACGAGTTCAATCTCCGCGAGGCCGTGATGCGACCGAAGACGGCGCAGCGGCCGCGCCCGCCGATCCTCATCGGCGGCTACGTCGACGCCGTGCTCAAGCGCGTGGCCACGAAGGCCGACGGCTGGCTCACCTACTTCTACACGCCCGAGTCGTACACGCGGTCGTGGGCCAAGATCGAGGGCTTCGCGCGGGAGGCCGGCCGGGACCCGAAGACCCTCACCGGCACGAACCAGCTGGCCATCCTGGTCGGCCGGTCCCGCGACGAGACCGAGGCCCCGATGCGACACTGGCTCCAGACGGAGTGGGACGTGGCGGCCTGGAGCGAGTCGACCATCGAGCACGCCATCCGCGGGAGTGTGAAGGAGTGCATCGAGCAGCTGCGCGCCCACGTGGCCAGCGGCGTGGACCGGCTGATCCTGATCCCCTACCGGTATCAGCCCGAGCAGGTGGAGATCATCGCCAAGGAGATTTTGCCCGCCCTTACCCGCTGACGAGGCGAATGGAGGTTCCCATGGCCGTCACTCACGAGATCGAGGTCGAGGACGTCGAGTACCTGCGTCACGGCGACACCCCGCTCCTGGCGCGTCTCTTCAGGCCGAGCGGTCCCGGTCCGTTCCCCATGCTCCTCGACCTGCACGGCGGGGCGTGGTGCCGCGGCGACCGGCTCAGCGACGCGCCGATCAACGAGGCACTGGCGCGGAGCGGCGTCCTCGTGGCCGCCCTCGACTTCCGCATGCCGCCGGTGGCGTCGTATCCCGCCTCACTGGTCGACATCCACTATGCGATCCGCTGGCTCAAGACGCGCGCCGCGTCGCTACGCGGGCGCGCCGACCGCGTCGGCATCCTCGGCGTGTCGAGCGGCGGCCATCAGGGCATGCTGCTGGCGATGCGTCCCCGCGACACGCGCTACGCCGCGCTGCCGCTCGCAGGCGGCGCCGACGCTACTCTGCGCTGCGTCGTGATGTGCTGGCCGGTCATCGATCCCTTGTCTCGCTACCGGTACGCGAAGGCCCTCAAGGCCAAGGGACAGCCGTACCCGGAAGTCGTGGATCGCGTGCTGCCCTGCCACGACGAGTTCTGGAAGACCGAGGACGCGATGGCGGAGGGCAATCCGGTGCTCGCGCTCGAGCGCGGCGAGGCCGCGGAGCTGCCGCCCGTGCTGTACCTCCAGGGGACGCGCGACGTCGCCCATCCGCGCCCCGATCTCGACCGCTTCGTCACGCACTACCGCAAGGCGGGCGGCCGCGTGGACCTCGAGCTGATCGAGGGCGAGGCGGAGGGCTTCATCAACAAGAATCCGACGTCACCGGCGTCCACGGCCGCTCTGGCCAGCATCGTGGCCTTCGTGCACGCGCAGCTCGCGTGACGCCGGCGCACCGCGCCACCCTCGATCGGATCCACGCCTCCGCGTCCGTGCTGCGCGAGGCGGTGGAGCGGGCGCAGCGCGGGCGGTTCGCGGAGCCGCCGCACGCGGGCGAGTGGTCCGCGCTCGAGACCCTGACGCACGTGCGCGACGTCATCGTCCACGTCTACGGCCTGCGAATCCGGCGACTGCTCTACGAGCCGTCGCCGGTGTTCGCCGACTTCGACGAGGAAGGGTACCGGCGCGCCAGCCTGGCCCGCGGCGAGCGGGCCGAGGACCTGCTCGCCACCACCGTCGGCGAGCACGAGCAGCTCGCCCGGCTGCTGCAGACGCTGCCGGACGATCAGTGGGCGCGGGAGGGACGGCATCCCTCGCTCGGCACGATGTCCATCGAGTTTCTCGCGCGGCGCATCGGCGAGCATGCCGAGGAGCACGCGGCCCAGATCACGGCCGCCGCCGGGACACGGTGAGCGACCGGACGGCGACGTTCGAGCGCGTCCTGGGCCTCACGCCCGGGCGCACCGCGCTCCTGATCGTCGACATGCAGCGCGGCTTCGTGGAGGCCGGCCAGGCGATGGAGGTTCCGCCCGCGCGCGACACGGTGCCCGCCATCCAGTCGCTGGTGAACGCCTTCCGGGCGGCGCGCTTGCCCGTGGTCTTCACCGCCTTCGTGTACTCGCCGGAGGTGCCGTTGCTCGTCGGCGATCTCCACCCGGAGCACGCGCCGGCGCCAGCCGGCGCGCCGCGTGGCTTCGGGCTCCCGTCGTCATGCTGTCTCGAGGGCGATCCCAGCGTGGAGATCATCGACGCGCTGCGACCGCGGTCGGGGGAGCCAGTCATCCGCAAGCGCTGGTACGACGCCTTCGCGGGCAGCGAGCTGGACGGGGCGCTGCGCGCGCGGGACGTCCGCTCCCTGGTCGTCGCGGGAACCATGACCGACATCTGCGTGCTGGCCACGGTCGTGGGCGCCTTCAACCGCGAGTACCGGGTGACGGTGGCCGAGGACGCCGTGTCGACGCTCTGGCCGGAGATCCAGCGGGCGACCCTGGACATCGTTGGCCGCGCCTTCGGCCGCGTCGTATCATCGAAGACGATCGTCGACACGCTGACGACCTGGAGGTAGCGATGCGCGAGCCGCTCACGTTCTCGGGGATCATGCCCGCCAACATCCTGCCGTTCACGGCCGACCTGGCCATCGACGAGCCGGCCTACCGCGCGCACCTCCGCTGGCTCGCCGACACGCCCGGCGTGACCGGCATCGTGGCCAACGGCCACGCGGCCGAGGTGGCCTCCCTCTCGCGCGAAGAGCGCAAGCGCACGCTGGCCATCGCGCTCGACGAAGTGGCCGGTGCCTGCCCGATCGTGGCGGGCGTGTACAGCGACGGGACGGCCGAAGCCGTGGAGCTGGCGAAGGACGCGCGAGCCGCCGGCGCGGCCGGCATTCTCCTGTTCCCGCCCACGCTCTTCATGTGGGGTGCGCAGGCGAAGCCCGACATGGTGATCAGGCACTACAGCGAGGTCGCCGCCGTCGGCATACCGATCATCGCCTTCGAGTACCCGCCGGCGTCCGGCATCGGCTACTTGCCGGAGACGCTCGCCCGCATCGCGCAGATTTCGCAGGTGGTCGCCGTGAAGGACTGGTCCAACGAGATCGTCGCGTTCGAGCAGAATCTGCGCGCGGTGCGCGGGACGGGCCGGCCGGTGGCCGTGCTGTCCTCGTTCACGATGTCGCTCATGGCCAGCTTCCTCCTCGGCGCCGACGGCGCCATCTCGGGCATGGGTAGCGTGACGGCGGACCTCCAGGCGGAGCTCTTCGCGACCTGCCAGAAAGGCGATCTCGACGGCGCGCGCCGCATCAACGACCGGCTCGAGCCACTCGTCCGCGTCTTCTATGCGCCGCCCTTCGTCGACATGCACAACCGGATGAAGGAGGCGCTGGTGCTCCTCGGCCGGATCCCGGCCGCCCACGTCCGGCCGCCGCTGACGCCGATTCCGGCCTCCGAGCGCGACGCCATCGCTCGCGCACTGAAGGCCGCTCGCCTCTCCTGATCGTTCGCCCGGCCGGCGCGGCCGCGCCGGCCGGGAACCGCTTGCGTGCTTCGAGCAGTTTGGTGTAGAAAGGCGCACACTTCTGTCCCGGTCACCGGTGCCCGCTCGCTGGGCACATTCAGGAGGAACCAGCATGGCCGAGCGTTGGCAAGACGCCCCCTGGGCGAAAGATATGTGGTGGAGCGGCAAGACGACGCGCCGAACCTTCCTTGGACTGTCGGCGACGGCGGCCGGCGCCCTCGGCGCCACGGTGCTGGTGCCGGCGCCGTGGCGTGAGGCATTCGGCCAGGCCAAGGCGTACAAGATCGGCACCTTGCAGCCGCTGACCGGCGCCGCCGCCGCGGGCGGCATCACCGCGCTCGTCGGCACCCAGATGGCGGTGGACCGCATCAACAAGTCGGGCGGGATCAACGGCCGTCCGATCGAGCTGATCGTCGAGGACTACCAGTCGAAGCCGGACACCGGTCGCCGCAAGGCGGAGAAGCTCGCGGTCGAGGACAAGGTCGACGCGCACCAGGGCGGGTTCCTCTCCAACGTCTGCCTCGCCTGCACGCCGGTGTGGGAAGAGCACAAGATCCTGAACATGATCGGCGTCTGCCTGGACACAACGCTCACCACGTCGAAGTGCAGCCGCTACACGTTCCGTCCGTTCGACTACGCGCCGGCGCAGGCCGTGGCCATGGCACCGTACCTCGTCGGCAAGATGGGCGCGAAGAAGTGGCACCTCGCCTACGCCGACTACGCCTGGGGCCAGGCGACGAAGGACGCGTACGGCGACCAGATCAAGAAGGCGGGCGGCGAGGTCGTGGGCACCACGGGCATCCCGCTCGGCACCGCCGACATGACGCCCTTCCTCTCGAAGATCAGTGGCCAGTTCGACGGACTCTTCGGGATCTTCTTCGGCAAGGACGGCGTGACGATCGGCAACCAGGCGTACGACCTCGGCCTCACGAAGAAGTACAAGTGGGCGGGTGACGGCGCCATCGCCGAGTCCACCAACCTGCCCGCACTCGGCAACAAGATCGAGGGCTTCGTCGGCATCAACCGCTACGTTCCCGTCCTCGACAAGCCGCTCGACACGGCCGCCCACAAGAAGTTCTTCGAGGACGCCAAGGCTCGGCTGGCCAAGGTCGATCCGACGGGTCCGCTGCCCGACCGCTACGTGCAGTCGAACTACGAGGCCATGAACTTCCTGAAGCTCGGGATCCAGAAGGCGAACTTCCGCGGCCGCGAGGACACGGAAAAGCTCATCGCCGCCCTCGAAGGCATGGAGGTCAAGGAGGGCGACGACTTCCCGCAGGGCGACAAGACGCTGCGCAAGGAAGACCACCAGGCGTTCATCCGCGAGTTCATCTTCGACATCAAGAACGGCAAGCACCACATCCTCGAGGTGGTGCCGAAGGAGAAGACGGTCTTTCCGCCCGCGTGCACGTTCCCCAAGGCGTGACCCAGACGACGGGAGTCCTCCGGACCGACGGGCTCACCGTCCGGTTCGGAGGACTCACCGCCCTCAACAACGTGTCGGTGTCCGTCCCGCGGGGACAGATCCGCGCCGTCATCGGGCCCAACGGCGCCGGCAAATCGACGTTCTTCAACTGCCTCACCGGCGTCATCCGGCCGACGGCCGGCCGCATCCTGTTCGACGACGAGGACATCACCGGCCTGCCGCCCTATCTCATCTCCCGCAAGGGCCTGGCGCGCTCGTACCAGATCACGAACATCATGCCGGGGGCGAGCGTGCTCGAGAACGTGCGCATCGCCGCCCAGTCGCGCCGGCACAACTGGAGCCTGCTGCGTCATCACCGCGCCTACACGGACATCCTGGATCGCGCGCGCCAGGTGCTGGCCTCGGTCGGGCTCGAGGACAAGGCCGAGGAGCTGGCGGCCAACCTCTCGCACGGCGAGCAGCGCACGCTGGAGATCGCCATTGCGCTGGCCACGGAGCCGAAGGTCCTCTGTCTCGACGAGCCGACGGCGGGCATGAGCCTGGCGGAAACCCACCAGACGGTCGATCTGATCCGCCAGATCGCCGTCAACCTCACCATTCTCATCGTCGAGCACGACATGGAAGTCGTGATGGGGCTGGCCTCGGAGATCACCGTGCTCCACTACGGCGAGGTGCTGGCCGAAGGGTCGCCGGCCGAGATCCAGGCCAACGCGCGCGTGCAAGAAGTCTATCTCAAAATCTGATGCTCGCCCTCCGCGACGTTCACGCGCACTATGGCAAGTCGCACGTGCTCCACGGCGTCAGCATCGACGTGGGGCCCGGCGAGGTCGTCGGCCTCCTCGGTCGGAACGGCGTCGGCAAGTCGACGACGCTCAAGACCATCATGGGACTCGTGCGCGCCTCCGCGGGCTCCGTGACGTTCGAGGGCCGCGACATCGTCCATCTCCCCACCCACCGGCTGCCCGGCTATGGCATCGGCTATGTGCCGGAAGATCGGCGCGTCTTCCGCCTGCTCACGGTGCTCGAAAATCTTAGGACGGGGCTCGACCGTGCGGGCATGACGCCGACACGCCGCGACGCCCTGCTGGAGAAGGTCTACCGGCACTTCCCGGTGCTGCGCGAGCGGCGTCATCAGGCCGGGGGCACGCTCTCGGGGGGCGAGCAGCAGATGCTCGCCATCGCGCGGGCGATGGTGCTCGAGCCGAAGATCATCCTGCTCGACGAGCCGACGGAAGGGCTCATGCCGCGGATGGTGGGGCAGATCCGCGAGATCATCGAGGTCCTGAACGCGGAGGGCGTGGCGATCCTGCTCGTGGAGCAGAACGTGCCCCTCACCCTCGCCGTGTCCAGCCGCGTCTACATCATGGAGAAGGGCACCGTTCGCCACCAGGCGCCGGCGGCGGCGCTCCGGGCTGACGACGCCGTCATCCACCAGTACCTCGGAGTCTAGGCATGGGCGCCATTCCACTCGACCAGTTCCTGGTGCAGACGGTCAACGGCCTCGTGAGCGGGATGATCCTCGCGCTGGTCGCCTCCGGCCTCACGCTGATCTTCGGAATCATGGACGTCGTCAACTTCGCCCATGGCGACCTGCTCATGCTGGGCGCCTTCGTCGGCTCCGGCATCTTTCTCTCCACCGGCAACTTCTGGGCCGCGCTGTTCGTGGCCGTGGTCGTCATCGCCGTGCTCGGGGCGGTGCTGCAGCTCACGACGCTGCGGCCGCTGCTCGGCCGCGATCCCCTGACCACGATCCTGGCGACGTTCGGCGTGTCGCTCGTGCTGCAGAACTACGCGCTCTGGCAGTGGGGACCGTCGGCGCGCAAGATCACGGAGCCGATCGGCGGCCAGTTCCAGCTCCTGTATCTCCAGTATCCGGTGTATCGCATCGCCATCGCCCTGCTGTCGGCGGCCATCATCGGCGGGCTCTGGCTCTTCATGAAGTACGGCAAGTACGGCATCTGGATCCGCGCCACCACGCAGGACCGCGTGATGGCCGCGGCCATGGGCATCCCCGTTCCGGCCGTCCACGCGGTCGTGTTCGCGATCGGCGCGGGCATGGCGGCGGCGTCCGGCGTGCTCTTCGCCCCACTGGTGGGCGTGACACAGACCATCGGGCTGGACTTCACGCTCCGGGCATTCGTGGTGGTGGTGGTAGGCGGCATGGGGAACCTCGGCGGCTCCATCCTCGCGTCGATCTTCGTGAGCCTGCTGGAGGCGTACGCGTCGCTCTTCGTCAGTCCCGCCCAGGCGGTGATCGTGTCGTTCGTGGCGCTCGTGCTGACACTGCTCTTCCGCCCGACGGGACTCTTCGTCCCCACCCCGAAATGACGTGAGCCCGACGCGCCCGTCCTCCCGCGCATACTGGCTCGGGTTCACGCTCGTGCTGGCGGGTCTCGTCCTCGCCCCTCTCGTGCTGCCGGAGTTCTGGCGGCGCTTCGTCACCGAGATTCTCGTCTGGGGCCTGCTCGCGATGTCGTCCGACATTCTCATCGGCTACACGGGGATGGTGTCGTTCGGCCACTCCGCGTTCTTCGGGCTGGGCATGTACGGCGCCGCCGCCGCCCTGCTGACGGTGCGGCCGCCGAACCTCTGGCTCGCCATCGTGTACGGGCTGGTGGCGGCGGCGGTGGTGGCGGCCTTCGTCGCCTACTTCTCGACGCGGCTGCGCGACATCTACTTCTCGATCACGACGCTCGTCTTCTCGCAGATCTTCTACGTCGTCATCTTCACGTGGACGGAGGTCACCGGCGGCGAGAACGGGCTCAACTTTCGCCAGCCCGCCTTCAGCATCCCCGGCCTGGTGTCGGCCGCGTTCACGCCGGTGACCCTGCACTGGTTCGTCCTCGGCGTGGTCACCGTGTCCTATCTGCTGCTGCGACGCATCACCCAGTCCCCGTTCGGCATGGTGCTGCAATCGATCCGGGAGAACGAGCCTCGCACACGCGCCATCGGCTACCCGGTCGAGCGCTACAAAATCGTGGCCGTGATGCTTTCCGGCCTCTTCGCGGGGCTCGCGGGCGTGCTCTATGCGGTCCAGAACCGTTTCGCGGCGCCCGACTTCGTCTTCTTCGTGGTCTCCGGCGAGGTGGTCATCTTCAACGTGATGGGCGGAATGGGAACGCTGGTCGGGCCGATGCTGGGCGCGGGGTTCTTCTTCGTCCTGCGCGAGGTCTTCTCGCGCTACTTCACGCAATACTATTTGATTCCCGTCGGCATCATCTTCACTCTCATGGTGATCTTCGTGCCGCAGGGCCTCCTCGGCTTCCTCCGCCGTCGCCTCAACCAGTAGCGGCGCGTCGGCCGCCGGCCGCATCGCTGCTCGGGCGGGCGGTGGCGCGTCAGCCAAGACGAGCGTCGTGTCCCGTCTCCGGCGGCGGGTCCGGCATCAACGCCAGCACGACACGGAACGTGGTACCGGCACCCGGCGCGCTTCGCAGGTCGATGGAGCCACCGTGATCGGCCACGACCTTGTGCGTCAGTGCGAGGCCGAGGCCCGTCCCGCCCCCCTTCGTGGAGAAGAACGGGTTGAAGACTCGATCGACGATGTCGGACGCGATGCCGACGCCGCTGTCCTCTATCTCGACCGCCACCCGCCGGCCGGAGCCCGCACGGGCGGCGGCCAGCCGCTCCGCGACGTCGGTCCAGCCGGCGCGGAGGATGAGCTGGCCGCCGACCGGCATGGCGTCGAGGGCGTTCGTCACCAGGTTCACGAACGCCTGGTAGAGCGCCTCCGGATCGGCCCAGATGGTGGGGAGGTCGTGTGCGTACTCGCGGCTCACCGCCACCTGCTGCGCCTCGATCCGGTCGCCGTAGAGCTCCAGGGTCCGCTCGAGCAGCATCGGCAGACGGACGGGCTTGAAGGTCAGCCGGGCCGGGCGCGCAAGCTCCAGCAGTCCCTCGACGATGCCGTTGATGCGCTCGAGCTCGCGCGGAACCACGGCCTGGAACTTTTGCCGGAAGTCCGCGTCCTCGAACTTGCGTGGCAGGTGGCGGCTGAACGTCAGCAGCGCCGTCAGCGGATTCTTGATCTCGTGCGCGAGGCCCGCCGCCAGCTCGCCGACCGCGGCCAGCCGATCGGACCGCCGCAGCCGATCCTCGAGCTGCCGGACCCGCGTGAGGTCACGGAAGACGCCGATGACGCCGAGATCCTTGCCCTCGCTGCCGCGCAACGGCGAAACGCTGAACTCCACGGGCAGCCCCCGGCCGTCGCGACGGCGAAGCGTGAGGGTCGTCCCTGGCGCGGGCGAGTGAGTGGCCAGCGTCTCCATCAGCAGATCCGCCAGCTCCGGCGTGTGGCCGAACACCTCGGTGCAATAGCGGCCCGTCACCTCGCCCGCGAAGAATCCCGTCATCAGCTCGGCGGCGGCGTTGACGGTGACCACGCGGCCGTCCAGGTCCACCGTGACGATTCCGTTCGTGAGTGAGGCCAGGATGTTGTCGGTATAGCCCTTGACGTCGGCGAGCTCCTCGAGGCCGCGCCGCAAGTCGGCATTGGCGTTCTCGAGGGCGCCCCGCTGGCGCGCGAGCTGTGCCGCCATGTGATTGAAGGAGGCGGCCAGGCGGCCGATCTCGTCGTCGGTCACCGGCTCGATGCGCTGACTGAGGTCGCCCTGCGCGATGGCGACGGCGCCGGCCGCGAGCTGCTTTACGGGTCGCGAGATCCGGCGCGCCACCACCGCGGCGGCGATGGCCGCCACCAGCGAGGTGACGAGCATCAGCAGCGCGAGCTCCCAGCGCGTGCGGCTGATCTGGCGCTGCATCCGGGCCTTGGAGAGCCCCACGCGGACCGTGCCCCACTTCTGCTCGTTCACGAGGACGGGCACCGCGAAATCGTAGGCCGGGCCGTCGCGACGGTCCCACGTGTCCTGCCGGAGCGCCGCGCGGGCGGCGGCGGCGGCACCATCCACCTTGCCGGGCAGCACCTCGCCGACGCTCGCCGCGTTGCGGCTGTGGGCGGCCACCTTGGCCTCGGCGTCGAGCACGATCGCGTAGAGCACGTCCGCCTCGGAGGCGATGCGTGCCACGCTCTGCTCGAGCGCGGTGTAGTGGTAGAGAAGCAGCTGGCTGTAGGACATGGCGGCGAGGTTCCGCGCCAGCACTTCTCCCCGGCGCTCCGTCTCCTCGATGATGGCGCCCCGCTGGTGACGCTCGACGAGGAAGACGAGGGCCGCCATGACGGTGGACACCACCAGCACCGTCCCCCATGCCAGTCGCGCGCTGAGCGACCGAAAGCGCAGTCGTCTCATCGGGCGAGCCGGACCTTGCGAAACGGAATGTACGGATCACCGAGGCCGCTCACCTCGATGTCGCGCACGTACGGCTGGAAGATGCGCTCGTACGAGTAATGCCAGACGGGGAGAATGGGCGCGTCGTCGAGCACCGCCTGCTCGGAGCGCCGGTATAGCTCCACCTTGCGCGGCACGTCGGGCTCGGTGCGCGCGCGCACGAGCAGAGCATCCACGCGCGGGCTGACGTAGCCGGTGAAATTCCGCGAGCTCTGGCTGTGAAAGAGCTTGAACAGGAAGTTGTCCGGCTCCGGTACGTCGGCGTACCAGGCGTAGAGGAACATCGGCATCCGGCCCTCGGCGAGCAGCCGCGAGAACGACGGCCAGTCGGTCTGGTAGTGGAACTCCGGCTGGATGCCGACGGCTCTCAGATCGTCACGCATGAGGTCGTGCTCGCGCAGGATGCCCTCGTGCCGCGCGCCCGCCCAGATGGCGATGGGAGGCAGCCCGCGACCGCCCGGATATCCGGCCTGGGCCAGGAGGTCGCGGGCGCGCTGGGGATCGAACGCCGAGCCGGTCACCTTCGGGTTGTAGCCTTGCGTGCCGGGCGGCAGGATGCCGCGCGCGAGGATGTGGCGACCCAGGTAGGGCCCCTCGATGATGGCGCCGCGATCGATCGCGTGGCTGACGGCCTGCCGCACGAGGCGATCGCCGAAGGGCTTCACACGCGTATTGAATCCGTAGAACCGCACGGAGAGCAGGGGGCGCTTGTGGTAGCCCTCGCCGGCCGCGGCCACCGCACGCCGGTAGTCGCTGATGGGCGGCGGCGCGTCCTCCAGGTTGCCGCGCTGGAACTCCTGGTACATCGCGTCGAATGGCTCGCCGGGAAACACGCGGTACACGAGCCGCGAGAGTCGCGGGGGACCGTCGAAGTACTCGGCGTTGGCGGCCAGTGCGATCTCCCGGCCGCGATCCCACTTGACGAAGCGGAACGGTCCCGTGCCGACAGGGGCGATCCCGAAGGCATCGTCCCCCTGCTGCTCGACGACCTCACGAGGGACGATCTTCGCGTGGCCGACGGCCAGCACGGAGACGAAGGGCACCAGCGCCTCGGTGAGGGTGACCCGGAGCGTGTATCGATCGAGAGCCGCGAATCCGGCGATGGTCTTCGCCCGCCCTTCGCGAAACTCCACCGCGCCCTTCACGTTGAGGAACAGGTCGGCGGCGGCCGAGCGAAGCCGCGGGTCGACCAGCCGCGTGAGCGAGTAGACGACGTCGTCGGCCGTGAGCTCGCGGCCGTGATGGAACATGACGCCACGCCGGAGCGTGAACGTCCACACGAGGCCATCGCGCGAGGCCTTCCAGTGCTGGGCGAGGGCCGGCGTCACCGTCAGCGTCTGATCGAACTGCACGAGACCGTCGAAGATCTGCTGCGAGACGGCGCGTCCGAAGATGTCGCTCACGCGCGCGGGGTCCAGGGTGGCGGGATCGTTGCCGAGGGGCCGGCGATAGACGCTGTCGCCCACGCCGTCGGTGGGAGAGATCGAAGTGGCCCACAGGATCACCAGGGCCACCAGCCCGAGCAAAGAGGGGCGGCGGAGGCCGCCCCTCTTTCCCCGGATCATGAAGCCACGACTCCTAGCCGCCCGAGCCGCCGTCTGCCGTACCGATGGCCTGGAAAACCTGAGTGGAGGTCGAGGTGCCGGACTCGATCACCGGCGCCACGAGCAGGAACGACGCGAGCGCCACCACGAGAGCCACGACCTTGATCATCGGACTTTCCCCTTTGGAGCCGTTGGGAGTCCCCACCATGGGGAATCCGCGGGCCCGTCGGGGGTAGGGAGGGAGCAAACTGGTGGCCACAGGTCTCGCGCGGTGGCGCACCGTCCAAATGCGTGGATTCGCGACGAGGCGTGGCGGCGGTCACGACGCGTGCTGGCCAGTCACTGTGCATCGCCCGCCAGCCGCCTTGGCCCACTACTGGCCGCCGGCATCCTCGCGATCGGACGCGGAGATCTTCCAGCGGGCGAGCTTGACCTTGAGCGAGTTGCGATGGAGCCCGAGCACCCGCGCCGCTTCGCTGACGTTCCCGCGCGACTCCTCGAGGACGCGCTGCACGATCAGGCGCTCGAAGCGGTCGCTCGCCTCGTTCAGATCCACTCGCCGCTTGTCGAGGCCGGGCGCCCCGCCGGGCCGCGTGGGCGAGACGGTGAGGTCGAGGGGCAGATCGGCGGCCGTGATCAGCGG
>Ga0075421_100004266_pt1 | contig 17258 bp, 12 predicted proteins | sample SoiMetdeltSBSDD5_FD_75292 | JGI IMG/M metagenome (GOLD analysis project Ga0075421, IMG submission 75292) | Bulk soil microbial communities from a Populus tree surrounding site in Tennessee, USA - Soil MetaG P. deltoides SBSDD5 | ecosystem: Environmental > Terrestrial > Soil > Tree plantation...
CGGACCAGCTGATGGTGCGCGTCGAGATTGTTCGGCCGGTACGCCAGTCGGATGCGGCCGTCCCTGTCCACTGTGACGCGGTTGTCGTCGCGCGGCAGGTCCTCTGACATCACGAGCCAGTCCACTCCCCGCGCCACCCATGCGTCGTACGCCCACAGCGGGATCCAGGGTGCGACGGTCTGCGCCATCACGCCGTGCGTTCGCCCCTGCGATTGAATCTGGCCGAGCGGATAGCCGCCGTTGGGCCCGTGAAGATAGAAATCGTTGATCCCGACGGTCTTCTGGAACACCGTGTCGTTCAGCCGGAACGGATGGAATCCCTGCATCATCGTTGCGAGGTGCGCCATGTAGCGGCGGCCCACCAGCCCCGACGAATTCGCGAGCCCGTTCGGATGTTTCTCCGTCGCCGAGCGCAGCAGCAGCGCCGCCGAATTGACGGCGCCGCACGCGACGATGACGATCGGCGCCTCGACCCGCTGAAGTTCCCCGTTGCGCTCCACCTCGACCGCTTCCACCGTGCGGCCGGAACCGTTGGTCAGCAGGCGCCGGGCGAGCGCGTTGGTCCAGAGCGTGACCGTGGGGTGGTGCAGAAGCGGCCGGATGCAGCAGACGTCGGCGTCGCTTTTCGCGTGCACCTTGCACGGAAACGAGTTGCAGGTGTTGCACAACTGGCACCCGTCCTGCGCGCCCGGCCTGAGCAGCCCGAGCGGAAGCGGCGACGGATGCAGGCCGAGGCCGCGAAGCTGCTCGACGATCGTCGCCATTCCCGCCGCATGAGGAACGGCCTCGTGCCAGTAGGGACGCCGCGACGGCTCGGTCGGGTCGAGGCCATGCTGCCCGCGGACCTGGTAGAGGCATTCGGCCCGCTCGTAGTACGGCTCCAGCGTGTCGTAGGTAATCGGCCACGCCGGGGACACGCCGTCGACGTGCTGGACCGCCTGAAAGTCCTCGCGCCGCAGGCGATACAGCACGCTGCCCCAGAACTTCGTGTTGCCGCCGACACAGTAGTGCGTATACGGCTGGAATTCGCGCCCGCGCCGGTCGAGCCATCGCTCGCGGACACGGTAGCGAAGGTGTTTCCACACCGCCTCCGGGTTCCAGTTCTCCTCTTCCTGGGGCACGAAGTCGCCTCGCTCGAGGACGAGGATGCGCGCCGAGGACGGCGCCAGCGCATGGGCGATCGTGCCGCCGCCCGCACCGCTGCCGATGATGATGATGTCGAAGCGCTCTGTCTGCATCCCGAAGGACGTCACTCTCCGACCGCGATCGAGCCGCGCGCCACGCCAGTATCGGTACGAGCGGCCGCGTAAATCTGGTCCATGAGCCGCTGGTCATCGAGCGCCCGCTCGATGTTCATCTGCGGCGCCTGGCCGGTCCGGATCGCGTGCAGAAAGTCACGATACATGGCGCGGTAGCCGCGGATGTCGCGAAACCCCGGGAAGAGCAGCCGCGGCAGCCCTTTTCCCCGGGCAAAAACGAACAGGCCGTTCGATTCGAAGGTGATGATGCCGCGGCGGCCGTACAGCTTCGACAGACGAAGTCCGCGCAGCAGCGACGGCACCTCTCTCGAATAGAACAGCGAGCCTACCGCACCGTTGTCGTACCGAAGTGCCACCATCATGCTCTTGACGCGCCTGTCCGCTCCATGACGCGAGACTGACGGCCTGTAGCCATGAGCCGTCGTAATCGCCGGGCCGAGGCAGCCGGCCAGGTGCAGCCAGTGAATCCCCTCCTCGAAGAAGGCATCGCCGCCGGCCATCGACTCGTCGTTGCGCCAGTCCTCCGCCGTCTTCAGCTTTTTCGCCACGGTAACGAACTGAGCGAACACCATTTCTCCGATCGCGCCGCGGGCCAGCAGGCGGCGAAGTGCGTGGACCAATGGCTTGTAATGATCGTTTTCACCAACCAGGACGACGCGGCCGGCGCGGTTGCGCGCGTCGAGCACGGTACGGTAGTCGGCGGTGGTCGGGAACGCCGGCTTCTCGACCAGCACATGCTTGCCGGCGTCGAGCGCGGCAAGCGCCAGCTCCAGATGAAACCGGGGCGGGACGGCAATGACCACCGCATCAACCCCGGGATCGGCGATAGCCGTCCGGTAGTCACCATAGCTGCCGGCGCCGCCGTAGCGGCCGCAGAAATCGACCGCCTTTTTGGCGTCACGGCTGGCGTAGCTCCAGATCACGTCACCGCGCAGTGCGGGCAGATAGCGGCTGTGTACGCGCGTAATGAAGCCGCACCCGAGGAAGGCGAGGTGTACCGGCTGGGGCATCGAGGCGAAACCATGATGCCGTAGAATGCGGCCGGAGGCCAGTATGGTGAAGAGCTCTTACCTCGCGGCCGTAGCCTGGGTCGCCGCCGTCGCGTGCACGAGCGTGGCGATCCCGGCTGTCTTTGCGCAGGAGGGTGCGTTCGTCCCTGTCACGAAGGCGACGCTTGCCGATCCTGACCCCGCGGACTGGCTGCACATCAGCCGGACCTACGATCAGCACCGTTTCAGCCCGCTCAAGCAGATCACCAGGAGCAACGTCGGACAGCTGCGGATGGCGTGGTCGCGCGGCCTCCCCGCCGGCACCCAGGAGTCGACGCCACTCGTCTACCGCGGCGTCATGTATGTGATCGCGCCCGGTGCCGCCATCCAGGCGCTCGACGCCACCAACGGCGATCTGATCTGGGAATACCGGCGCAGCTATCCATCCGGCGTAGCGTCGGCGGCGGCGCGGAGCAAGAACCTCGGGATCTACGAGGACATGATCTACTTCGGCGCGCCTGACGGGTTCCTGCTGGCGCTCGATGCGCAGACCGGCAAGCTGCGGTGGGAAACCAAGGTGGACGATGGGCAGATTACGGCGGGCGGGCTGCTCGTCGCCGACGGCAAGGTGATCTCGAACCGCACGTGCCAGCAGGGCAAGCGTGAGTTCTGCTTCATCGCCGCCCACGATGCTCGGACCGGGAAGGAAGTCTGGAAGTTTTACGTGACGGCTGATTCCGGCGCGCCGGGCGACACGTGGGGCAGCGTGCCGGTCGATCAGCGCGCCGCCGGGCCGTGGGGACTCCCGGGCTCGTACGATTCCGAGCGCCGGGTGGTGTACTGGGGCGTCGCGAACCCGAACCCGTATACGCGGTTCAAGCGGTACGGCCGCTACGATACGTCCGCGCCGACGTCGCCAAGCGAGTTGTACAGCAACTCGACGGTCGCGCTCGACGTCGAAACCGGCAAGCTGGTGTGGTATTTCCAGGAGCTCCCGGGCGACGACTGGGACGCCGACCACAACCAGGAACGCCTCCTGATTCGCACGCGCGTCCGCCCCGACCCGCGGTTCGTCAAATGGATCAACCCGGCGATCACCCCGGGCGCGGAGCAGGACGTCGTCATTACCGTCGCCGAAGGCGGCGGGATGTTCGCCGTAGCGCGGCAGACGGGCCAGTTCCTGTGGGCGAGGCCATTCCCCTACGACGATCCCAATGTCAACATGCACGTCGTCGATGTGAAGACCGGCAAGACCAGCGCGAACATCGACAAACTCTTCAAGAAGGATCGCGACTCAATCATCGGCTGCTATCACAACACCCGCGGCCTCTGGCAGATCGCGTATCACCCGGGCAGAAACTCGATCTACGTGCCGTTCCACGATCAGTGCCTGTCGATGGAAGCGGTCGAGTCGAACACGACCGGCTACGGCCGTCGCACCGGCGTCATCCGCCCCGGCTCCGATCCGATGAAGTACATGGGCATTGCGAAGATCGACGCGGCGACGGGTGAGATGAAGGTGATCTACTCGCAGCCGCAGGGGACCAACGGCTCGGCGCTCGTGACAGCCGGCGACTTGATCTTCTTCGGCGATCTGAACCGGCGTCTGCGCGCGCTCGACGCCGATTCGGGCAAGGTGCTGTGGGAGGCCGTCGTCGGCGGCATGATCATCAACAGCACCGTCACCTATTCGGTGAACGGCAAGCAGTACGTGATGGTACACACCGGCGCCGGCCAGTCGGTGACCGCCGGGCCGCTCGGGCTGACGACCGACGTCATGCCGCCGCCGGTCGGGAACCACAACGCGATCTACGTGTTCGCACTGCCGTAGCTCGTCGCTCAAGCCCGACGGCCGTTAGGGACGAGCAACCACGACGACACGACAAACACGACGTAAGCAATATTCGACCGTCGTGACCGTCGTGGTTCGAACGTTTCAGGGGAGTTTGGCCATTACTTGTCCTGGCCGCCGCTTCCCTTGAACTGGTCCGCCTCGTCCGCAAACAGGACGTTGAAGCTGGTGAGCGAACCGTAGCATCCGCTGACATAGCTTTGCAGCTTCACCTTCACATCGTCGGCGAGCTCGGAGGCGTTCACCTGCTGCTCGAGCGTCCGGAGACGATTCCGGACCATCACGATCTTGTGAAAGAACGTCTCGATCGGCCAGCTCTTCTCCTGCTGCCCTTCCGCACCCGGGCGCAGCACTAAAGTGCCCCCGCGCCACTTCTGCGCGGGCACGGCCGCAGTGATGCCCGCTTCTTCGCGGATGATGCGCCGCAGCAACAGCTCGAGATCGTCGGACGTGGCAGTCATCGCAGGCGCAATCCTCTCTCGGTCGCTCACGATCGGAAACGGCTCGGCCCCGGTGCGGCGCGCCCGCGGAGCGGCTGCAGCGGCCGTTGACGCGCCGAAGGCCGCCACCCTGGGCCCGCCGCGGTAGTTGTGTTCGCTGCGGCAGTAATCGCACGCGACCCGCACGGGGCCACCGTGTTCGTCCACCGCGATGACGGTATGAATGCGGTCGGTCTTACACGCGCGGCAATCGTCTTCGATTGACGCGCCCGCCCGGTATATCTGATCGCGTGGCATGTGCATGCCATGATCTCACGGGGTTCGTGTCCGGGAGATATCATGATTTCCGGCATGGCCCTCGGCGCGACCATCTACAACTTCGACATCGATCTCGCAGACGCCGATCGCGGCGTCTACGAGTCACTGGCGCTGCGGGTGCCGCGCCATCCGTCGGAATCCGGAGAATATCTGGTGACGCGGATACTCGCTTACCTGCTGGAATATGCAGCCGGCATCGCGTTCTCGCGCGGTGTATCGGAGCCCGATGAACCCGCGATCGTCGTCCGCGATCTCACCGGCGCGATCACCGCGTGGGTCGAGGTCGGCACCCCCGATGCCGCGCGGCTGCACAAGGCGTCGAAAGCCGCCGCGCGGGTCGCCGTTTACACGCACAAGGACCCGGCGCAGTTTCTACGCCAACTGGCCGGCGAACGGATTCACAACTCCGAGGCGCTGGAGCTGTATGCGATCGACCGGGCGCTGGTGGACGCGCTGGTCGCGCGGCTCGACCGCCGCGTGGCCATGAGCGTGTCGGTGACCGATCGCGAGATGTATGTGTCGATCGGCGCCGAGAACCTCACCGGCGCCGTCGTCCGCCTGAATCGGAACGCCTAACGTCCTGCCGCTGCGACCGGCTCGAGACCCGCTTTTTTCAGCGCCGCGCGCCCTTCGGCGCCAGCAAGCGCTCGAATGAAGCCGCGCGCCGCGTCGGCATTGCCTGCGGTGGCCACGACGGCGCCGGCATAGATGGTCGGCAACTGAATGTCCGCCGGCAGCGTGCCCGCCACCTTGACTCCTGGCGTCGGCGCCAGCTCACTGGTGAACGTGATCCCGAGCTCCGCCTCACCGGCCGCAACCGCCGCGGCCACTTCCGACCCCTGCGTGCGGTACACCGTCTTCGGCTTCATTGCAGCCGCGATTCCCATTTTCTGCAGAAGTCCCTCGAAGTAGGTGCCGGAGGTACCACCCGACGCCGGATTCACGTACGACACTGTCTTCGCCTGCAGCAGCGCCGCCTTGAAAGTCTCGGTCGTGGAGAGATCGGGCGATGGAGCGCCGACCTTGACGCCGACGCCGATCAGCGCGCGCGCAAGATCCACGCGGCTGCCAGCCGCGATCTTGCCGTCCTTCTCCAGCGCCTGGATCGCCGCCGCCGTGACCACGATGACGTCGGCGCGCTCGCCGGAGAGCAGCCGCTTCGAGAGCGCCCCGGTCGTGTCGGTCACGTAGATCAGCCGGTGACCCGAGCTTTTCGCAAAGGCGTTCCCGACCTCGCGTACGGGTTCCGACATGGCGCCGCCGGTGAAGATCCTGACCTCGGCCTGCGCGAAGGCCATCGCCGGCAGGAGCAGCAACCACGCGAACATCGCGCCTTTGAGCAGGTTACGCATGCGGTTTGTACCTCCCGGGAATTATCTCAGTAGAAATCGTGGGCGTCGACCGACGCGCTGCCCTCGATGCCCTGCAGGCGCTCGGCCCGTACGGACAGTACACCATCCTGGTGCTGCAGCACGCCTTCGACGAGCAGGAACGGCTGGCGGATGACGGTCATCCGCTCGCGATCGAAGAGGTCTGGCCGCACGATGACGTTGGACACGCCGGTCTCGTCCTCGAGCGTGAGGAACACGAACCCTTTCGCCGTGCCTGGCCGCTGGCGCGTGATCACCATGCCGGCCACACGCACCCGGCGGCCATCGCGCGCCTGCGGCAGATCGGATGCGCGCAGCACGCCGCGCAGCGCCATCTCGTCGCGGCGCAGCGCCATCGGATGTGGCCCGATCGTCAATCCCATGCCTGCATAGTCTGCTCGCAATCGATCGTGCTCGTCCATGGGGGTTAACGGCGACCGTTCGGATCGTTCGGATCGTTCGGATCGTTCGGATCGTTCGGACCGTTCGTTTCGTTCTCGTTCGGATCGTTCGTCGTTCTCGAACAGTTCGCCGGCAGGCCTGACGGCGCGCTCCACCTGCCACAGGGCACTGCGGCGCTCGTTCGTGAAGGCGTTCAGCGCGCCGATATCGGCCAGCGTCGTCAGCTCGTCGCGGCGGAGGCCGGTGCGGCGGACGAGGTCGTCGATCGAGGCAAACCGGCCGGCAGGCGCGAGCGGGACGGTCCATTCGTGCGCGCACGTATTGCAGAAGTAGGTGCCTTCGCGAACAACCTCGATCTGATCATCAGAACCGCATTTTTCACAGACGGGCGGGCCAAAGCCGGCCCCTACGGCGGTCTTGCCGAATGCTGCCATCGCCTGCCCCATCTCCTTTCGCAGTCCATTCACGTACATGAACCCCAGTCGGATGGCGCCATCGGCCTCGACGCGGCACAGCCAGTCGGACTGCTGGACGTCGATCGGATGGAACCGCACACCTCGACGCTGCGCGTCCTTGACGAGCGATGCGGGGTGATAGAACCCCATCGGCTGGTTACTGAGCAGCGCGGTATAGAACGCCGCCGGGTAGTGCACTTTCAGGTAGGCGCTGGCATACGCCAGCAGCGCGAAGCTGGCCGCGTGCGATTCCGGAAAGCCGTAGAGCGCAAAGGATGTGATCGAGCTGACGATCCGCTCCGCCGTCGCGCCAGTAATCCCGTTCCTCGCCATCCCCTCGCGGAGCTGCACCTCGATCTGCTTCATGCGCTTCTCGGAGCGCTTGAAGCCCATCGCGCGCCGCAGCTCCTCGGCCTGACCGCCGGTGAAGCCGGCGGCCACCATCGCCATCCGCAGCAGCTGCTCCTGGAACAGCGGCACGCCAAGCGTCCGCGCCAGTACCGGCTCGAGCGAAGGGTGCAGCGGCACCACCGGCTCCCGTCCGGCGCGGCGATTCAGATACGGATGCACCATGTCGCCGACGATCGGCCCGGGGCGGATGATGGCGACCTGAACGACCAGGTCGTAGAAGTGCTTCGGCTTCAGCCGCGGCAACGTCGCCATCTGCGCGCGCGATTCGACCTGGAAGACGCCGATCGTGTCCGCCTTCGTCAGCATTTCGTAGACGTCGGGGTCGTCAGGTGGCAGATGCGCGAGATCAAACTTGGGAGTTGGAAGTTGGGAGTTGGGAGTTGACGTCGTATTGACCAGCTCGATCGCGTCCTGCAAGACCGCCATCATGCCGAGTCCCAGCAGATCCACCTTGACGATGCCCATATCCGCGCAGTCGTCCTTGTCCCACTGGACGACGACGCGGCCGGGCATCGACGCGGGTTCGAGGGGGACGACGGCGTCGAGCTCGCCCTGGCAGACGACCATGCCGCCCGAGTGCTGGCCGAGGTGCCGCGGCAGGTCCTGGATCCGCAGCCACAGCTCGGCGAACGATCGCATCCGCGGCATCTCGAGCGACAGGCCGGCCGCGGCGACGTTCCGGCCGAACGTGTCGTTCGGATCGGTGAACTCGAAGTTGTTCATCACTTTGGCAAGCCGGTCGATGTCCTGTTCGTCGAGCGACAGCGCCTTCCCCACTTCACGCGCGGCGCTCCGGCTGCGATAGGTGATGACGTTGGCGGTCATTGCCGCGCCCAGCCGTCCGTATTTCTCGTAGACATGCTGGATGACGCGCTCGCGGCGATCGCCGCTCGGCAGGTCGAGGTCGATGTCGGGCCATTCGCCGCGCTCCTCCGAGAGGAACCGCTCGAACAGCAGATCCATCGCAATCGGATCGACGGCGGTAATGCCAAGGCTGTAGCAGACCGCGCTGTTGGCGGCCGATCCCCGCCCCTGCACGAGGATGTCCTGCTGCCGCGCGTAATTGACGATGTCCCAGACGATCAGGAAGTAGCCGGCGAGATCGAGCTTCTCGATCAGATCGAGCTCGCGGGCGACCTGCGCGCGCGCCTTGTCGCTGTACGGACGGTAGCGCTCGCGCGCGCCGACCTCGGTAATCTGGCGCAGGAATGCGATCTCCGTCCCGCCGTCGGGCACCGGGTACTGCGGAAAGCGGTAGCCCAGGTCGGCCATCGTGTATTCCAGCCGCTCGGCCAGCGCCGCGGTGCCCCCCAGCGCATCAGGACGATCGGAAAACAGCTGCGCCATCGCCTCGGGCGACTTCAGATATCGCTCTGCATTCCGCGCCAGCAGCCGTCCCGCCGCATCGAGCGTCGTCTTGTGACCGACGCAGGTCAGCACGTCGAACAGGGGACGATCGGCGGGCTCGGCGAATCGCACACCGTTGGTGGCAATGACAGGGACGCGAAACGCCTTCGCCAGCGCGTCAAGCGCGGCGTTGTCGGCTTCCTCATCTCTCAGCAGATGGCGCTGCATCTCGATGAACACGTTGCGGCGGCCGAACAACCCGACCAGCCGGTCGAGCATGCCGCCGACGCCGTACCGCTGGCCGTCGAGGAGCGCACGGCCGCCGAGCGCGACCAGGCCCGCCGTGCAGCCGTCGAGCTCCTCGATCACAAGCGCGCCTTCCCCCTTGGGAGCGCGCATCTTCATTCTCGTGACCAGGCGGCAGAGATTGCGGTAGCCCTCCTGCGAGGCGACGAGGACGGGAAGCTGCCAATGATGATTTGCGATTTGTGGTTTGCGATTGGCGATTGGAGTATTGGTATCCGGGATGTGGGATTTATCGATGGTCAGTTCCGCGCCAATGATTGGCTTCAGGCCGGCCTGTTTGGCGGCCTTATGGAAGCGCGGCGCGCCGTAGACGCCGTCGGCATCGAGCAGCGCCAGCGCGGTGTAGCCAAGCGCCGCGGCGCGCTCGACGAGTGTTTCGGGCAAGGAGGCGCCGCGCAGAAAACTGAAGGCCGATGCGCAGTGAAGCTCGATGTACGTCACTCAATCAACCACCCCTTCGAGAAACCAGGCATCGGTCCCGCGGTCGCGGAAGACGCAATACGTGGCGCCGTCGCTCAGCGTGACGTCCCACTCGTCGCGCTCCCACGTCCCTTTCGTCCACCAGTTGCCGGCCGTGCGCCAGGGGCCGGCGCAGCGCGCCACGCTGCCTGTCCCGCTGTTTGTCCCGACGCCCCCGGCAAGGCCGCGGCGATCGGTGATGACGCGGATCGGCCGCCCCTGCTCCACCCGCACGCGCGCCGGAACAGGGATGCGGAAACGACGCAATGCCACTGCACAACGGTGCGGCGGTGCGGCGGTACGGAGGCCTGGCGAAGGCGGCTGCGATGGTGCGAAGGGTTTCATCGCAAAGGCTCCTGGCTGCCAGGTATCGACCGCCACCGGCGAGCCGCAGCGGCCTTCGCCCATCAGCGCCGAGAGGCGCGCCATCAGCGTGGAGATCTGCTCCGGCGACGGCAGCGGACGCGTCAGCAGCGAAAACTGCAGCACGCGCGCCGGCGTGGGATCGACCGCGACGACGACCCGATCGATGGCGGCGGCCGGCGGATGCGACTCGAGATCGAGCAGCGCAAGCGTGCGCAGCGTGCGCGCGTCCTTGATCGGCGCCGGCAGCTGCAGCGCGCGTTCGTGCACCGCGCGGGTGACAAGATGCAGCCGCACGTGCAGCACCGCCGCGCCGCGGCCGCGGCGATCGAGATGCGCCGCCAGCGGCTCCATCAGCCGGCCCAGGACGAAGGAGAGCGGCTCCAGGCCATCGATCGGCCATTCGAGATCGAGCGCCCGCTCGAAGCGTTCCTCGGGAACGGCAGGACGCAGCGGCCGGAGGTCTTCTCCATGCGCCAGCCGCTGCAACTGGACGCCTGGCTGCCCGAGGCGGGCGGCCACCGCATCGGGCGGTAACCGCGCGATATCGCCGAGGGTCCGCAACCCCCACTTTCTGAAGGTCGCCAACTCATTTGAACCGTTCGGATCGTTCGGAACGTTCGGGTCGTTCGGAACGTTCGGGTCGTTCGGAACGTTCGGAACGTTCGAATGTTCGTTCGTAACGTTCGCGAGCAGTGCGAGAGGCAGAGAGGCGAGTGCCTCGGGTTCTCCACCGGGATCGATAACCGTGATCGCATGGTGGCTGCCACGGGCGAGCAGCCTCGCAGCGGTCGTTGTGCCGGCGATGGCGACGCGCACGGCCAGGCCGCGCTCTGCGGCGGTCCGTTGCAGCTCGTCGGCGATCGCGCGCGCGCTGCCGAACAGCCGCGCCAGTCCGCTCAGATCGAGCGTGACGTCGCGCGGACCGGTAACTTCGTAGCGCGGCGAGAACTCGGCCGCCACGCCGACCAGGGCGTCGGTCGAGGACCCTTCAGATGCGTAGAGCGCGCCGAACATACACGTCCCACGCCTTACGCAAACTCCGCCGCGACCGCGACCTCACCCTCGACTCGCCGCCGCGGCGACACGACGCGCACCGTGACATCGAGGCCCGCAATGCGGCGGGAGCGATCCGCGTCGCCCGCCCAGCGGCTGGCGCCGCCGAGCGACAGCGTGACCCCGCCCGCGCTGCGCGCGATCGGATGCGGCCCGACGATCAGGCACGCGGTCTCGCTGCCCTCGATCGTCCGCTGCACGCGCATCCACGTGGTGAACGGCAGGCGGCTCAGCGCGGACGAGGGCGCGTCGGCCAGGTCGATCGCCGCCACGCCAAATCCGCCCGACTGGAGCACGAGATTCAGCGCCTTCAGTGCGCGTTCAATCGCGCGATCCGGCGGCGAGGACGCTTCGCCCCGGATCCACAGCAGGCGATCGAGATCGATCCCCGCGGCGACGATCGACCCCAGGTCGAGGCGATCGAAGGTATCGACGAGGGCGGCAATCTCGCCGCGGTGGGTCGCGGCCGCCATCACCTGAAGCAGCAGCGTAGTGCGCCCGGACGAAGGGGCACCGGCCACTTCGGACAGTTCCCCGCGCGGCAGACCACCGTGCAGGACCGCATCGAGCGCCGTGGCGCCGGTGGGCGCCACGAGCCCGTCGCCTTTACCAGGCTGCAGTGCGGTGGTGAGCGTGCGATCGAGTTTTCGGGCGCGAAGCGCGGATTCGAGGACGGCGGCGGCAGGGTGCGACATATTTTCGTCTTATGTTCGCCATACCTTACCCCAATCCTGCAAGGCGATCAATAAGCGAAAGTCGTCGAGATTAAAAAAGGCGGGTCTGAAGACCCGCCTCTACGAGGGCAAGGTTTTACAGGCTAGTTACCAGCTAAGGGACAGCCCAGCGCCACCCGGCGCGGCCACCGGCGTCATCGTCACTCGCGCGTCGCCATGGCCCATCGTTACTGTCCAGCCGGACACGATGCCCACCGCTGCGCCGAATGCGACGTCGCTGAGGAAATGCCGCTTGTCGTGAATGCGCGAGGCCGCCACGTACGAAGCCAGCGCGTAAGCAGGGACGCCCGCCTTCCAACCGAAGTGCCGCTGCAGCACGGTTGCGCTGGCAAACGACACCGACGTGTGTCCCGACGGGAATGAGAACTGGGTTCCGTCGGGCCGCCCGCGGCGAACCGACATCTTCACCGCACCAGTCAGCGTTTGCGCCACGATGTTGGCGCTCACGAGGTCGGCGCCGACGGCCGTGACCTTCGCATTGCCGGTGACGTGGCCTGCGGCAAAGGTCACCACCGCCGCGGCCAGCTGCATCCGTGCGCTGCCAATCGTTTCACCTGCGCCCAGAAAGCCTGCACGCTCGGTCGCCAGCATGGACGTCATGGACGGATCGGCGACATGAGCCGCCGCCGCCGCAATCGCGCCAATGCCCAGGATGGTCAGCGGCTTGGTCGAGGCCAGGCCGCGGAAATCAGCGACCGTGTCGCGAAACAACCCCGAATATGCCCGCGAAACCTTCGGGGCTGGCGTCTGCGGAACGAGTGTCTGCGCGACAGCCGGCGCAGGCACATGAATGACAACCGCGAAAGCGAAGGTGGTGCAAAGGCACCCTGTGCGGAGAGACGTCATAGGCTGCGTATCGGTTGCAACAACTGGTCCGTAGAGTATAAGCGGTCTCGGTTGAGTTTGGCTGTGTTATTTCCGTGAAATTCCTACGGGCTGCCAGCCGGCCGCCCCTTGTCTGAAATAGACGACGGCCGGCGCATTCCAGCCGGGAAAGCCGGCATGAGTTGTTTGAATGGTCACCGAAACGTAATTGCTGCCCTTCAGGATGGCGGGCGGCGCGTCAGCCCGCGGACCGGTTACGCGCTGTTCCTCGGACGGCCCGACGGCCGCGTCGGTGGCATTGTCAAAACGTGACCAGGTCAGAACATATCCGGTGGGCGCGGTGGCGATCCCCGCGTTCACGGCGGCGTTCTCGAACGTCAACACGCCCGCCGCGCTCAATTGTGGTTCGACGATGGGATTGACGCCCGTCAGCCAGGTGCGCAGCACCTTGTCGCGACGGGCGATGAGCGTGCGGGTGATGTAGTCGGACGCCGCGGGATCGGTGTACCGCGCCTTGGTGACGATCGCTTTCAGCGCCTCGTCGCTGAACTTTGCCACCAGCCGTGCCGCCCAGAACGCGTCGTCCGGCCGCATCAGATCGAATGCGGGGTTCGGATACTCAGGGCGCCATTCGGCAGGATCGAAGAATTCCGATTCGAAGCGGCCGACCGACGGCGCGACCTCGGGATAATCCACCAGGATCCAGGGGCGCACGAACAGGCCGAAGGTGACGAGCGTCTTCAATGCCGGCGTCCATTCGAGGATGTACTCGTTCCCGGCGCGCGGCACCTGCGCGAACACGCTGCCGCTGCCCATGATCGAGCCGAAATCGAACATATAGTGCCTGACGTGGCGGGCCCCCGCGGGGCCCTCGAGCATGTCGAGGCTGTTGAGGCCGCGCGAGTCGTCGTGATTCAGCCAGGCGGCGAACACACGGCTGCCTCGCAGCTCGCGGCGATGCTCGTGCGGGTGGATGTCGTTGGGGTCGTCGGGCCGCGTGCCGTAGTACTTGAAGTAGCCGAGCGGGATGCCGTCGGCAAACCGGCTCGCAGTCGCGCGGTACTTGCCATTTGGCAGTTTCGCTGCCCGCGACAGCAGTCGATCGATGTCCGAGCGGCGCATTGGGCGGCGGCGTCCCGACATGTCCACTGTCGTCGCGTCGGGGGCTATGACGATCCTCGCCGGATCGATGTCCACGACGTAGCCTTCGACCACGTTGTATCCGAGCGCGTGATAAATGGCCGCGCCGATGACCTCCGCGCCGCTGGCCATCTCGGGATTGCCCGGCGGGTCGAACTTGATCTGATAGAGCCGGCCCGATGGATCAGTCACCCGGTAGCCGGGGGTGATGCCCGACGTCTTATCGCGCACGACCGGCCAGTCGTCCACGGCGACGGTGTCCATCGAGTTGGGTCCGCGGACGATCTCGTCGATCGCCATCGCCCGCCGTCCGATCCGGTTGGTGAACCAGCTGGAGTCGGGCACCTCGTCCATCGTGTTCACATTGACAGCGGGAATCTCGCGGCGGTCGCCAGGGTTGAGGAACGTGTTCTCGGCGAAGTCGTAGCCGTTGCTGCCTTCGATCGGCTTGGCCGCGCTCGCGTCGAACTGGGCGTCGCGATCGACCTGGATGGGGTCGTCTGGATAAAACCGCGGTCCGGCCCCGCGGCCAGCGGCGACGGCAAGAATGACGAACGCGGTCGCCGCCACGGTCCGCCTGAAGGCGGACACTACGTACGTCATCGACGGTCGTACCATCATCGACGGTCGTACGTAGTGTCCGGCTTCAGCCGGACCAGAGCGCTGCCTAGAAGACATGGCCAAACCTGAGAATGAAGTGCTTGCCGCCGCTGCTGCCGAACGCGCCTTCGACGCGGAGGAACACACCGTTTCGGGTGCCGAACCGGAAGCCGATGCCGTAGTCGGATTCGAGATCGTCGAAGCCAAGGTCCTCGAATCGCGGCGCGACGCGGCCGGCGTCATAAAAGATCGCGCCGTCAACCGCCGTGAAGATCTCCCAGCGGTACTCCGCCTGCAGGAGCAGGATGTTCTTGTCGCGGAAGCGGAACTGGCGGAACCCGCGCAGATCGTCCGGTCCCCCGAGAGTGCGCTGGTAGTAGAACGGGACGTCCTGTCCGGCGTCGGCATCGGCTGTGGACACGAACGCCCTCAGTGCGATCACACGGCGGTCGCGCAGGATCGGCAGGTACTGCTGCAGGTCGAGGTCGACGCGGCGGAAATTGTAGCGCCCGAGGTCCCGATCGTCGAACCACTGATACGCGATCTTGTATTGCCCGCCCCGGCGCGGATTACCCATCGGCTCGCGCAGGTTCACGTCGGCGGAAAACTCGTACCTCAGGAAGTCGGGCTGTAGATCCAGGCCCGGAACTGCTGACGGGAAGAACACCTGACGGATGGAACGGCCCTCGCTCCCCCCTGGGCCAACCGAGGGGGTGAGGTGATCGAGCTTTGCGCCGACGACGAACCATGGCACGGGCCGCACACCCGCCGCCGCGCCGACCTCGGAACTGCGAAATCCATAGATCACGTCGTCTTCACGGCGCGAATCCGGGCCGAGGCCGAAGAAGTCCTCGAGCGGATACTCGAACAGTCGTCCATGGACATCGGCGAACAGGCGCCCGCCCGCGAGATCCTGCGACGTGAGCCGTGCATCAACCAGCCAGTAGCGCTTGACGGAGCCGATCGCCAGCGCGCTGAACGCCGTGCGCTCCCCGAACAGCGGCTTGCGATAGGCGGGCCCCATCGCGAATCCACCGCCTGCCGTGATGTTGCCGATCTTCGGATAGAAGCCTTCCGGAGGATTGAGAATGCGCTCGAAGAGTCGCCCGTTCTCGAGCATCAGGAGCGCCCGCTCCAACGCACCCGGTGATGGAGGCGTCAGCTCCCTTGATTTCTCCTCGCGCTGGCGCGCCAGTTCTTCGGCGCGCGTGGCGGGCTCCTGCGCGAACGCCGCCACAGCAGCCGTCAGCACGCAGGCCGCGACGAGAGCGGCTCGCAGCCTCACGCCGCCTTCTCCGCGTCGGCCGGCGCCAGGACACGATGTTCGCGCGCAATCGCGACGGCCAGCCCGATCCAGACGAGGACGAGCGCAATGTTGACGAGCGCGTAGCTGCGGATGCTGAACGCGAGCATCGTGCCGACGAAGACAACGGCCGCCTGGAGCATGTCGCCGGCGCGGACGAAGAAGGAGTCGATTGCCTGCTTGGCCTTGTACTTCGCCTCGCGGCTGGTCGGCAGGAACAGGGCGTGGCGCGTCGTGTTCTGGATCGAATAGTCGGTGCTGTTCTCGAGGATTTTGGCCCACTGCACGACGGCGAACACTGGCAGCAGCGCGATCATGGAGTAGCCGCCGAGCGCGATGGCCGGCAGGATGAACAACGCGACGCGCACGCCGGCGTACTTGAAGATCCGCGACACCAGGAACGCCTGCATCAGGAACGACACGAGGTTGACCCAGGTCTGGATGCGTCCGGCCATGGTGCCGATGAGCGCGCGGTCGCCGCCCGCTTCCGCCGTAATCATCGAGTTCAGGATGAAGCCGCCGAGGGTGTTGACCAGGCTGAAGGTGAGCACGAGCAGTGCGATCAGCCGCAGATACCGGTTCGACCTCACGAGCTGGAACCCGCCAGTTCGTGAGAGCGGCTGCTCGGTCGTCTCTTCCTTCACAGGCGCGTTCTCCGATGCGGCGCGGGGAACGGCCCGCAGCATGGTCTTCTCGCGCCGGTGCACCCACACAGTGAGGCCGACGGGCACAAGCAGGCCCGCGGCGGCGATCAGCATCAGGCGGTAGGGGCCGACCCCACCAAACACGATCGACGCCAGTCCTGATCCAACGACGGCGCCGAGCGACGCGCCGACCCCAATCACGGGAAAGAGACGCTTGCCGCGTTCAGTGTTATAGAGGTCGTTGGCAAACGCCCAGAACTGCGCCACCGCCGCCATGCTGAAGACGCCGATCCACAGATAGAAAGGGATCCCTATGCGAACGCCTGCGACGCCGAGCAGGGCGAAAATCAGCAGGTTCGACGCAAAAAACAGCATGACGCCGCAGATCAGCCAGACGCGGTTCACGCGCGAAGCAAAGGCGCCATAGGCGGGGACGAACCCCAGCATCAGGAGCGCCTGGCCGGCCGAGGCGTAACTCGCGGCTACGGCGCCCGCCTCGCTGAGAATCAACGCGTCGCGCACGATCTTCAGCACCGAATAGAACGCCAGCAGGTAAAAGACGTTCGCGGCGAGCAGCACCACGCTGAGCCCTTCGCCGGCACGTACATCCGCAAAGATCGACAGCGCGCGATCGAAGACGCTCTTCTGTGGCATGTACAGCGCTATGTTATAGCGCAGCTGCGACGCGCGTGGTGGACAGGGTGTCCGATTCGGTGAGCGTCAGTGGACCTGTCAGATCGGACAGGTGCGTCTGCCACCAGTTGCGGGCGCTCGCCTGGCTCCACGTTTCGCAGGTTTTGCAGCCAACCGCCATCCGGAATAGCTCCTCTGCGTTCTGCGGGCGGTTCATGGGGTCCTTCTCAAGGCATGAGAGGACAAGCTCGTCGAGCTCACGCGGGATCCGGAGCTCGGTTCGCTGCGACGGCGGAACCGGCCTGGCGTGCACGTGCTGCATCAGCATCTTCATCGGCGTGTCGGCCTCGAA
>Ga0075421_100004267_pt1 | contig 17256 bp, 18 predicted proteins | sample SoiMetdeltSBSDD5_FD_75292 | JGI IMG/M metagenome (GOLD analysis project Ga0075421, IMG submission 75292) | Bulk soil microbial communities from a Populus tree surrounding site in Tennessee, USA - Soil MetaG P. deltoides SBSDD5 | ecosystem: Environmental > Terrestrial > Soil > Tree plantation...
TGGGCGCTCGCGATCGGCGGCGGCATGCTGCTCGCCGCTGGCGCCCCGCAGCTCGCGAGCCAGGACTACGGAGCGCTGCCGGACACTGTCTGGCTCGCGTACGTCTTCGCCGTCGTCGCGCCGCTGTTCGTGACGAACCTGCTCTGGTTCAACGCGATCGACCGCGTCGGCCCCTCGCGTGCGGCGCTGTACACGAACCTCCAGCCGTTTCTCGGCGCGGTCTTCGCGCTGCTGATCCTGTCCGAATCCATGACGGCGATTCAGGTGGCGGGGGGCCTGCTGATCGCCGCCGGCATCGTCCTCTCGAGCCGCCGCGAGCCCGTGGCGATCGCGCAGGCGACACGCGCGCGATGACCCTGAGAGAGCGGCTCGCCCGAAAACCGCCGGGCTATCAGTTGACGATCGGCCGGGTCCTGGCGATCTACTCAGGGCTGATGGTCGCTTTGCTGCTGGCGGCGCTCGACCAGACGATCGTCGCCACTGCCCTGCCGAAGGTCGTGTCCGACCTCGGCGGGATCACGCAGTACTCCTGGGTCTTCACCGCCTACATGCTCGGCTCGACCGTGACGGTGCCGCTGTACGGGAAGCTCGGCGACGCTCACGGCCGAAAGCCGCTCTTCATCGTCGCGATCGTGATCTTCCTCGTCGGATCGGCGCTCTGCGGCCTGTCGCAGAACATGTGGCAGCTCGTCGTCTTCCGCGCCGTTCAGGGTGTGGGAGCCGGCGGGCTCTTTCCGCTGACGCTCGCGATGGTCGGGATGATCGTGCCGCCGCGCGACCGCGGCCGCTACCAGGGACTGATCGGCTCGGTCTTCGCGGGCGCGTCCATCATCGGGCCGCTGATCGGCGGGTTCATCGTCGACAACGCGAGCTGGCGCTGGATCTTCTACGTGAACCTGCCGGTGGGAGCCCTCGCGCTGATCGTGATCCTCGTGACGATGCCGCGAAGGCCCTACCGGCAGGACCACTCGATCGACTGGCTGGGCGCGGGCATCCTCGCGGCCGGCACGACGGCCCTGCTGCTGGGGCTCGTCTGGGGCGGGAACGAGTACCCATGGGGCTCGCCCGAGGTCGTGGTCGCGCTCGGGGGCGCCGCGTTCTTTCTGGCCGTCTTTGCCGTTGTCGAGCGGCAAGTCAAGGAGCCGATCCTGCCGTTCGACATCCTCCGCAACCAGACCGTGGCCTCGAGTGTCGCCTGCATGGCCCTGGTCGGAGCGGCGATGTTCGGGACGATCAGCTACGTGCCGCTCTTCGTCCAGGGCGTGATCGGCACCTCGGCCACTTCGTCCGGCATCGTGCTGACGCCGTTGATCCTGGGGGCGGTGACGACGAGCTTCATCTCCGGCCAGATCGTCTCCCGCACCGGCCGCTACCGGCCGAACACGCTCATCGGCCCCTTGTTGCTCGGCGCAGGGATGTTCCTGCTCTGGCGCATGGACGTCCACACGACGAATGGAGAGGCGGCGCGGAACATGGTCGTCGCCGGGATCGGGCTCGGGATGATGATGCAGATCTTCGTCCTGTCGGTCCAGAACTCGGTGTCGCGCCGTGCGATGGGCACGGCGACGGCGCTGACCCAGTTCGCGCGCTCGATCGGCGCGACGCTCGGCGTCACGATCATGGGCGTGATCATCAACCAGAACCTGCCGCCGACCGTGAGCACGAGCAGCGTCGCGATTCACCGCCTGCCGCTTGCCGGGCGGATCGTGCTCGCACATGCGATTCGACCGGCCTTCCTCTTCGGAGTGGTGCTCTGCGCCGCCGTGTTCGTGATCTCGCTGCTCTGGGTCCGCGAGGCGCCGCTGCGCACAGAGCTCGAAGATCTTCCGGTCGGCGACGAGGCTTCCCCCCAGCCGGGAACACGCGCGGCAGCGCGTTAGAGTTAGCCGGAGATGGGCTCGACCGACTTCATGCCGCTCGAAGGCTGGGATCACGTCGAGCTCTGGGTCGGCAACGCCAAGCAGGCCGCCTACTACTACGAGCACGCGTTCGGGTTCACCCGGACCGCCTACGCCGGACCGGAGACCGGAGTGCGCGACCGCGCGTCGTACGTCCTCGAGCAGGGCGACATCCGGCTAGTCCTGACGAGCGGGCTGCGCGAAGACAGCGAGATCGCACGGTTCGCCTGCCGGCACGGCGACGGCGGCCACTGCATCGGCCTGGGCGTCCCGAGCGCCGAGGAGGCGTATCGCCAGGCCGTTCAGCGCGGCGCGCGCGGCACCGCGGAGCCGCAGTGGCTGGAGGACGAGTTCGGCCGCGTCGAGCTCGCCTCGATCGGGACCTACGGAGACGTCATCCACACGTTCGTGAACCGCAAGGACTACGCCGGCCCGTACCTGCCGGGTTACCGCTCGACGGTCGAGAACGGGCTCCCCGACTCCGGCGTCGGCCTCCAGGCGCTCGACCACGTTGTCGGCAACGTCGAGCTCGGCCGGATGGACCACTGGGTCGGCTTCTACGAGCGCGTCTTCGGGATGACGAACATCGTCCACTTCGGCGACGACCAGATCCAGACCGAGTACTCCGCCCTGATGTCGAAGGTGATGGCGGACGGGAGCGGCAAGATCAAGTTCCCGATCAACGAGCCGGCCGAGGGCAAGCGCAAGAGCCAGATCGAGGAGTACCTCGAGTTCAACCACGGCCCCGGCGTGCAGCACATCGCGATGCAGACCGACGACATCGTCCGCACCGTCAGCGTGCTGAAGGAGCGTGGTGTCCTCTTCCTGGACACGCCCGACACCTACTACGAGGAAGTCGAGGCGCGCGTCGGCGAGATCTCAGAGGACTACGCAGACCTGCGAAGGCTGAAGATCCTGGCCGATCGCGACGAGGACGGGTACCTCCTGCAGATCTTCACGAAGACCGCGCAGGACCGGCCGACCGTCTTCTTCGAGGTGATCGAGCGGCACGGCGCGACGACGTTCGGGGAGGGCAACTTCAAGGCCCTTTTCGAGTCGATCGAGCGCGAGCAGGCCCTGCGCGGAAACCTTTGAATCGACTCGAAGAGCAACGCAATCCGGTGCCAGGCTTCAGCCTGGCTTCGGCGTACTCACCCTCGATCGAGCGCGAGCAGGCCCTGCGCGGCAACCTCTGAACTTCTCGCTCGACCACGCCCAGGTGCTGACGCCGCCGGGCGGCGTCGAGGAGGCGCATCGCTTCTACCGAGACGTCGTCGGGCTCGAGCCGATCGAGCGACCCTCGACGATGGGCGGAGTCGGAGCCTGGTTCGCGGCGGGCGAACAGCAACTGCACATTTCCGAGGAGGAAGGCTTCGTGCCCGCGACGCGGGCGCACCCGGCATTCGAGCTCGACGGCGCCGGGCTCGACGCCTTGGCCGGCCGCCTCGAAGCCGCCGGCGCCGAGGTGCGCTGGGACGAGCGGCTCCCGGGCGCCCGCCGGTTTTACTCGTTCGATCCTGCGGGCAATCGACTGGAATTCCTGACGCGGGACCCATCACCGAGCTCCTGACCACGCCGGCGCGGCAGGCGGCCGTCGAGCGCGAAGCCGAGCATCGCCCCTGGCCGCTTCCGGAGGAGCCGTGGCTGCTCGCGCAGACCTGGGACGATCTGCTCTTCCTCCACTACCGCATCGACCCCGAGGAAGTCGCCCGGTTCGTCCCGCAAGGGCTCGAAGTCGACCAGCACGAGGGCAGCGCGTGGGTGAGCGTGACGCCGTTCGTGATCACGGGCTTCCGGCTGCGGGGCGCGTTTCCGATCCCGTTCTTTTCCAGCTTCGCCGAGCTGAACGTCCGTACTTACGTAACGGCGGAGGAGCGGCCCGGCATCTGGTTCTTCAGCCTGGATGCGTCGAGCCGCTTGGCCGTCGAGGCCGCCCGTCGGAACTACAAGCTGCCGTATTTCCATGCGCAGATGTCTATCGGGCGAGGTGGCGCGGACATCGCCTACTCGTGTTCGCGGGCCGGTGCTCCTGACCGGCGCTTCGAGGGTCGCTATCGCCCGGCCGGGGGCATCTTCAACGCCGAGCCGGGCTCGCTGGACTGGTTCCTCGCCGAGCGCTACTGCCTTTACACCGCCGATCGCGGTCGCCTCCATCGCGCCGAGATCCACCATCCACTCTGGCCGCTGCAGGAGGCCGAAGCCGCGGTCGAGGAGAACGCGATGCCCCCGCCGGACTTGTCGCTCGGCCCGTCCGGCCCGAGCCGCTTCTCGCGGCGGCAGGACGTGCTTATCTGGCCGCTGCGCCCGCTGGGCTCGTAGTAGCCGCGAAAAACGCGATGCTTCGCCCGTGAGCCCCCAGCGGCGAACCGCCCTCGTCTCCGTGGTAGCGGCGTGCGTCCTGATCGCAGTCAAGCTGATCGTCGGCATCGCGACGCACAGCCTCGGCCTTCTCTCGGAGGCGATCCACTCGGGCACCGACCTCGTCGCGGCCCTGCTCACGTTCTTCGCCGTCGGGGTGGCCGCTAGGCCGGCCGATCCCGGCCACGCTTACGGTCACGGTAAGGCCGAGAACCTCGGCGCGCTGGCGGAGGCCGCGATCCTGGTCGGCGCGAGCCTGCTGATCGCCTGGCGCGCAATCTCGCACCTCGCGGGGTTCACGACCGCGACAGTCCACGCGGAGTGGTACGCGTTCGTGGTGATCGTCTTCGTGATGCTCGTCGACTCCAGTCGCCTGCTCGTGTCGTTCCGGGCAGCGCGCCGCTACCAGAGCGCCGCGCTCGGCGCGAACGCGCTTCATTTCGCGAGCGACCTCGCCGGCTCGACCGCGGTGCTGCTCGGGCTCGTCGGCGTCAAGGCCGGCTGGAAGGAAGCGGACTCGGTGGCGGCGCTGTTCGTGGCCGTGCTGGTGCTCGCGGCCGCCGCGCGACTGATGCGCCACAACGTCGACGTCCTCATGGACCGCGTCCCGTCCGAGGCGCAGGAGGCCGCACGGGCCGCGATCTCGCGCGTCGAACCGCCCGTCCAGCTGCGCCGCCTCCGGATGCGCCAGGCGGCGGGGCGGCAATTTGCGGACGTCGTGATCGGCGTGCCGCCGGGAGCCGCGGTTGCGCAAGGCCACGCCGCCGCCGACGCGGTCGAGGAGGCCGTGCACGAGGCGCTCCCGGAGAGCGACGTCGTCGTCCACGTCGAGCCCGAGGGCGGCGAGGCCGTTCTCCGCGAGCGCGTCCTTGCTGCGGCGCAGCGTGTCCCGCGGGTGCGCGAGATCCACAACTTGTCGGTGCTGAGAACGGACAACGGCACAGAGGTGTCCCTTCATCTCAAGCTGCCCGGCGATCTCGCGCTCGAGGAGGCCCATGCCGTCGCCAACGAGGTCGAGCGCGAGATCGGGAGCTCTATCTCGGAGGTGACGTCCGTCCAGACGCACCTCGAGCCGCTGGCCGAGACCGGCACCGGCCGCAGCGTCCACCGCGACGAGAATCTGGTCGCCGAGATCGTGCGTGCGGCGACCGGCGGCGAGCCGCGCGAGCTGCGCTTGCTCGACACCGACGAAGGACTGATCGCTTTCCTGACGCTCGGCCTGGACCCGGACACCCCGCTCGCCGAGGCGCATCACCGTGCCAGCGAGGTCGAGGAGCGAATCCGCCGCGAGCTTCCCGAGATCGCCGACGTGATCGTGCACACCGAGCCCTAAGGCGCCGACTCGGCGGCGCCGACCAGGAAGGCCGTGCGGGCTTTGCCCGTGCGCCCGTCCAACCAACCTCCTCGGTAAACGGCGGTATGCCGCTCGATAGCCTCGCGCATATGAGGCTCTGCCTCTTTTCACCGCTTGGCCGCGAGCTTCGCGGCTGGGTCGGCGCGATCGAGGGCGACCGGGTCGTCCACCTCGCCGCGCAGTCGCTCGCTTCCTTCTTCACCGGAGGGGGCTCGGCGCGCGAGCATGACGAGTACGCGCTCGAAGACGTGCGCCTGCTCGCGCCGGTGCCGCGGCCGCCGTCCGTTCGCGACGCCTACGCGTTCGAGGCGCACGTCCGCAACGCGCGGTCGGTCACGGGCCGCGGCGACGTGCCGCCGGAGTGGTACGAGATTCCGGTCTTCTACTTCTCGAACCCGGCCGCGATCTACGGGCCAGACGATGAGATCCCGTACCCGGACGGCACCGAGGAGCTCGACTACGAGCTCGAGGTCGCGGTGGTCATCGGCGCGGAGGGCGCAATCGGTGGGTTCACGATCATGAACGACTGGTCGGCGCGCGACCTCCAGCGCCGAGAGATGAAGGTCGGCCTGGGCCCCGCGAAGGGCAAGGACTTCGCGACCTCGCTGGGACCGGTCGTCGTCACGCCCGACGAGCTCGGCGACCTGCGCCTGGAGATGGTCGCGCGGGTGAACGGCGAGGAGCGCTCACGCGGAAACCTCGGCGACATGTACCACTCGTGGGACGCGATCCTCGCGCGCACCGCGGCGACCACGCAGCTCGTCCCAGGCGACGTGATCGGCTCCGGCACCGTCGGCACCGGCTGCATTCTCGAGCACGGCGACGGCCGCTGGCTGCAACCCGGCGACGTCGTCGAGCTCGAGGTCGAGGGAATCGGCATCCTCAGAAACGTGATCGGGGCGCGGCCGACCCCGGGGCGGTAACCTCGAAGCATGCTGGCGCGGCTGCGAAGCTCGTTCAGCGACCGCCGGATCGCGGTCCTCACGGGCCTCGGCGCGCTTTCGGCCGCCGTCCTGGGTCTAGTCGCCTTCCGGGTCGCGTACACGCACAGCAGCGACGGCACGAACCTCGTGTGGAACCTCTTCCTCGCGTGGATCCCGCTCTGGCTCGCGCTACTCCTTTATGACCGGCATGCCCACCGGGCGCGGCTGGCAACGCTGGCGAGCCTCGGACTGCTGTGGCTGCTGTTCTTCCCGAACGCGCCGTACATCGTCACCGACTCGCGGTATCTCGCCGGGAGCACCGGCCGCGAGTTCTGGTACGACGGCTTGATGATCGGCACGGCCGCGACGACCGGGCTCCTCCTCGGCTTCGTCTCGCTCTACCTCCTCCACGCCATCGTCCGGCGCGGCGTCGGCGCCCGCCCTGCCTGGTTCTTCGTCTTCGGCGTCCTCGGGCTGAGCTCGTTCGGCGTCTATCTCGGCCGCGTCCTGCGCTGGAACTCATGGGACGTCTTCGTGCGGCCGGGAACGCTCGCTGCGGACATCTCGGGCGCTCTCCTGGATCCGCTCGCTCACCCGCGGCCGATCGCGATCACGATTCTCTTCACCGCGTTCCTGGGCGCGAGCTACCTGCTGTTTTACGCGCTCGCGCGGGCGACCTCGTTCCTGCCCGACGAACCCTCCTAGCCGTCGGTCGGCCATGCGTGTCGCCGTCATCGGAGCCGGCGTCATGGGCCTGGCCACGGGCTGGGCGCTGAAGCGACGCGGCGTAGACGTCACCGTCCACGAGCAATTCCGGATCGGCCACGATCACGGCTCGAGCCACGGGCGCTCGCGGATCTTCCGGCTCGCCTACGCCGAGCCCGAGTACGTCCGGCTCGCGCAGGACGCGCTGACGCTGTGGCGCGAGCTGGAAGCGGAGAGCGGCGAGACGCTGCTCGAGCTGCACGGGCTGGTCGAGGTCGTGCGGACGCTCGAGGAGAGCACGGCGCACACGCTCGAGGCGTGCGGCGTGGCCTGGGAGCGGCTCGATCGCGACGAGGCGGAGCGCCGCTACCCGATCCACGTGCCCAAAGGGTCGTTCGTGGTCGTCCAGCCGGAAGCCGGCATCGTGCGCGCAGACCTGGCTCTCAGCGCGTTTGCACGTGCCCTCGACGTGCGCGAGAACGCGCGCGTGACGCCGGACGAGCTCGACGCGGACGTCGTCGTCGTCACCGCGGGGCCGTGGGTCAACGAGCTGCTCGACGAGCCGCTGCCCGTGAAGACGACGCGCGAGACCCTCTGTTACTTCCACCCGGACGCCGGCGGCCGGCCGATCCCGTCTGTCGTCTCCTTCAAGCCGGACCGCCATACGCACGACATGTATTCGCTGGCCGACCCGAAGTACGGGCTCAAGGTCGGCGCCCACCACGCGGGGCCGGAGGCCGATCCGAACGTGCCGGGCGACCCCGAGCCCGAGCTGATCGAGCGAATCGCCGCCTGGGCGAGCGACACCTACCGTCTCGCCGAGCCCGAAGCGGCCGCTGCGCAGACCTGCATGTACACGACCACGGCGGACGAGACGTTCATCCTCGAGCGCCGCGGACGCCTCGTCGTCGGCTCACCGTGCTCGGGCCACGGTTTCAAGTTCGCGCCCGCGATCGGTGAGCGGCTCGCGGACCTGGCGGTGCAGTCGTGATCGAGCTCGTCTACGAAACGCATTCCCTCACCCTCGACAACGAGCGCGGGTTCGCGACCGGGTGGCTGCCCGGCGAGCTGTCACCGCAGGGGCGAGAGCTCGCCCGCGAGCTAGGCGAGCGGCGCCGCAACGACGGCATCGCCGCCGTCTTGACGTCTGACCTCCGCCGCGCAGTCGAGACGGTGGAGATCGCGTTCGCAGGTTCCGCGTTGCCGATCCATCAGGACGCACGCCTGCGCGAGTGCGACTACGGGGAGTTGAACGGAGCGCCGGTCGCAGAGATCGAAGCGATCCGCGTCGATTGCATCGAGCGTCCGTTCCCCGGCGGCGAGAGCTACATGGATGTCGTCCACCGGACCCAGGATTTCCTGGGCGATTTGCTTCGCGAACACCATGGCGAACGCGTCCTCGTCGTCTCACACGGCGCGAACCGGCTGGCGCTCGATCATCTCCTGCGAGGCGATCCACTTGCCCGGCTGGTCGAGGAGCAATTCGACTGGCGGCCGGGCTGGGAGTACACGCTCGACGAACGGCCCGCCCGGAGGGCAATTAGTGACGAACGCAACATTGACCGGGATTCTCACGAGGCGTAAAGTCGGCAGCGCATGGTCGACGTGACCTCCCGCGGCTTTCGCCGACTCGGGGTCGTGGGAGCTGTTGCGCTCGTCTTCTGTGGATCGGCGGTGGCGTATGTCTGCCATCCCGACCCGCCCGGCACCCGGACGCTCGCCGTGGCCGGTCGCGTCGACGGCTACGCGCTGAGCGGCGGCCGCGTTTCCGTCGAAGCGTGGGTCAAGGGATGCGAGCGCCGCATCGTGTGGCGCCCGCTTGCCGCGTCGCGCAGGGAGAGCGGCTGCACGGCGCCGCCTCGGCCGGCAAGCACTGGGCGCAGCGCTACCGACGGGCACTTTCGTGCAAAGGTCGTGTCCGGCAGCCAACTGCTCGACCAGCCCGACCGGCTCGCTGTCTACGACGCCCGCAGCGGCCGAGCGCTGCACGAGTGGCCGCTCCCGGCGCCCGCCTCATCCGTGGACGTCGCCCGCGGCGTCGCCGTCCTCTCGACCTCCAACGGCGTCTACCTCCTTCGTCTCCGCGACGGTCGCTTCGCCATGGTCGGCGTGAAGCGGCCCGGCGACAGGCCCGAGATCGCGCGCGCCGGGCTCGTCTTCCAGGACGACCAGTTCAAGCGCCGCAGTAGGAGCCGGTCGTTGCTCAAGTTCATGCCCTTCGCAACCATCAGGCACTCTCTACGGCCGCTCGGCCCACTCCGCGTCCCCTTCAGGATCGGCGATTTCTCGCTCGACGGTCGGAGTGTGATCTTCGTCAAAAAGGACCCGAGCGGCGAGTGCGACCGTATCGGCCTCTGGCTGGTCCCGTGGCATTACGCCACCAACCTCATGGACGAGCCGCCCATCTGCCCCGAGCACCACGCGCCCGGCGGCGTCACGGCGCTAGCGCTCGGCGGTCAGTACCTCGAAGTCGTCACCACCTACGGCAAGGTCCAGACGCTCGTTTCCAGCACTTTTGTCCGATGCATCGAGAAGGTCGTCACACGGACGCGTCTGTCCGCGGCTTCGGTCTCGGCGGTCGCCGCCGAGGGCGACACGCTCGCCTATGCGCTCAAGGCCAAGAGCGGCGCTGTGCGCATTTCACGCATTCACGGGCAGAGCGTTGTCGGGTCCGCGAACCTGACGTCGGCATCGCGGCTGAGCGTCGACAGCGGCCGTGTCGCAGTGCTCCGCCCCGGCGGCGAGATCGACGTCCTCCAGGACGACCAGGTGGTGCAGACGATCGTGGCGCCCGGAGCACGTGCCGTTGCGCTCCGCCACGACGAGCTCGTCGTCTTGACGCGGCGGAAACTCGATGTCTACTCGGTGGCGGACGGCTGGCTGCTCCACGGCTGGACGGTTCCACCTGCGACCGACCCCGCCGTGGATATTCACTACGGCTTCGCGTTGCTCACCGTCGGCAAGGAGGTCGTCGCGGTCCGGCTCTCGAACGGGCAGCGCCGGGTGCTGCTAGCCGCGCCCGCGCGTGTCCGCGCACAGGTCGACGACATCGGCGCCGTTTACGTCTACAACTCCCGACGCGCCGGGGTCCTTGGCTTCATCCCGTTCGCCGCCGTCGAGCGCGCGTTCGGCTCGTAGCTGGGCCGGATCGAGCGCGTATCCTTCGCGCGATGCCGTTCTACCAGCGACTCGGGACCGTTCCGCGCAAGCGGCATATTCAGTTCCGCGACAACGGCTCGCTCCTCACGGAGGAGGTCATGGGCCTCGAGGGCTTCGTCGGGAACGAGTCGATCCTCTACCACCTCCAGTCGCCGTGCCGCGTGATGAAGCTGGGCGACTTCCACGAGATCAAGCGCGACGAGTGGGTGCCGGACGCCCACGCGCACCGGCTCTTCAACACCTACGACGTCGACGCGGAAGGCGACGAGATCACCGGCCGGCGGCTGCTGATGTGGAACGACGACGTCGAGATCTCGCTCTGCCGCCCGGACGGGCAGATGGACTACTTCTTCCGCAACGGCGAGGGCGACGAGGTGATCTTCGTCCACGAGGGCTCGGGCACCGTCGAGACGATCTTCGGCGACGTGCCCTACAAGGACGGCGACTACGTCGTCATTCCGCGCGGGACGACGTACAGGTTCCGCGCCGAAGGGCCACAGCGCTATCTGGTCTTCGAGACGCCGGGATTGATCGAGATCCCGCGCCGCTACCGGAACCAGGACGGGCAGCTCCTCGAGGGCGCGCCCTACTACCACCGCGACATCCACCCCCCGACAGAGCTGCACACGCACCGCGACAAGGGCGAGTTCCCGGTTCGCGTCCGCGTGCGCGACGGCTACCAGACCTACGTCCTCGACTATCACCCCTTCGACGTGGTCGGTTGGGACGGCTACCTGTATCCGTGGACGTTCTCGGTCCACGACTTCGAGCCGATCACCGGTCGGATCCATCAGCCGCCGCCCTCGCATCAGACCTTCCAGGGCCGGAACTTCGTGATCTGCTCGTTCTGCCCGCGCAAGCTCGACTTCGACGAGCTTGCAGTGCCGATCCCCTACCACCACTCGAACCTGCAGTCGGAGGAGATGATCTATTACGTCAGCGGGAACTTCGGCTCCCGCAAGGGCGTCAACGTCGGCTCGATCACGCTGCACCCGTCCGGGCTGCCCCACGGGCCGCAGCCGGGGCTGGCCGAGAAGTCGATCGGGGTGCGCGAAACGCACGAGCTCGCCGTCATGTGCGACACCTTCCACCCGCTCAAGCTGACCAAGTTCGCCCGCGACCTCGACGACGGCAAGTACGCCTACTCCTGGTACGAGAACGCCGAAGAGGGCGGGCAGCCCGCGGGCGTGGACGGCGATGCAACCGGCGCGGGGCTGACGTCGCACTTCTAGCTTGTTCAGCCGCTCTGCGCGCATTTACGACGCGATCTACGCATCGATCCGGGACTACCCGAAGGAGGCCGCGGAGCTCGACCGCCTAATCCAGTACCACGTCGGGACGACCACGTGATCGTCGTCGACTGGGACGGCACGGCCGCGATGCAGGACACGCTGATCGAGGCGATGGCCGAGTTCGGCGACTGGCAGGTCTACCTCGAAGCGTCGGCGGCGCTCAAGCGCGGTGAGATCACGCTGCACGAGGAGATCCGCCGGGATGCCGAAGGGATCAAAGCGCCGCTCGAGGAGGTGCAAGCGTGGCTCGTCGAGAACACCGATCTGCGTCCCGGCTTCCGCGAGTTCGCCGAGCGGCTCCGGCCGGTGATCGTCTCGAGCAACTTCCGGCAGCTGATCGAGCCGGTCCTCGCCGCGGAGGGCCTCGAGCTCGAGGTGCGCGCGAACGAGGTCGAGTGGCATCGGGACGGGTGGCGCGGGACGTTTCGCAACGGCGATGCCTGCGGCACGTGCGGCGAGCCCTGTAAGCGGGCCGACCTGCCCAGCGACGAGCCGGTGATCTACGTCGGCGACGGCTACTCGGACCGCTGCGCAGCCCGCGCGGCCGATCGCGTCTTCGCGCGGGATTCGCTCGCCCGCTACCTGGCCGAGCACGGCATTCCGTTCGAGCCGTTCGAGGATTTCGACGACGTTGGCAGGGCGCTTGCTGCTTCCGCTTCATGAGCCGTACGACTTCGAGCTCTCGACGGAGCGCTTCCGAGCGTTCGGGCCCGACGTTGCGAACCTCTGGCACGAGGGCGGCGTCCACCGGGTCGTCGACGGGCGGGAGTTCCGGATCGAATCCGCGCCGGGCGGCGTCGACGTCGCGCCGTTCGACGCCGAGATAGAGCCCGTCGCGCGGGCGGTGGTCGGGGCCGACTTCGACCTCGACCCGTTCTACGCCTGGGCGGAACAGGACGAGGTGCTCGGCACGTTGGTGCAACGACTCGCCGGCCTGCGGCCGCCGCTCGCGCCCGATCCGTACGAGGCGATCGTCAGCGCCATTACCGCGCAGCAGGTATCGCTGTTCGCCGCCTTCGCGATCCGGAACCGGATGGTCGAGCGATTCGGCGTGCGCGGCGTGCACGCCTACGAATTCCCGACGCGGGAGCGGATGGCGCGCGCGAGCGAGGAGGAGCTGACCGCTCTCGGCTTCTCCCGGCGCAAGGCCGAGTACGTGATCGGCGTCGCCGGTGCCGACCTCGACTTCGACGCGCTGCGTACGCTTCCCGACGACGAGGTGAAGGCGATGCTGACTGCACTGCGTGGGCTCGGCGAGTGGACGGCCGACTGGTTCCTGGCGCGCCACCTCGCGCGCCCGCGCGCGTGGCCGGCCGGCGACCTTGGCCTGGTCAAGGCGGTCTCGGCGTTCTACTTCGGCGGGCGCAAGCTGACGATCGCCGAGGTGCAGGGGGCCGGCGAGCGCTTCGAACCGTTCCAGAACCTGTCGGCGCACTACCTGTTGACCGGCCTGCGGATGGCCCCGCCGGCATGACGATCCGCGAAGCGACGCCGCAGGACCGCGAGCGGCTGCGCGAGCTCTACGAGGACTTCGTCCGCGAGATTCCGGCGCCGCCCGGGATTCCGGTCGACATCGAGCACGAGCTCGGTGAGCTCGACGAATACCTCGGCGACCAGAACGTCGCACTCGTCGCCGAGGACGACGGCGGCCGTGTCCTCGGATTCGCGCTCGCGAAGATGGATCATCCAGGGATCGGACATCTGAGCGACATCTACGTCGCCCCCGAGGCACGTCGTCAGGGCGCGGCGCGTGAGCTGATCCGCGAGGCGGCGACGCGACTCCGCGACGCCGAGGGCGCGAGCGTGCTGACGCTCGGCGTGCAGGTGACGAACGAGGACGCGCAGGCAGCGTACGAGCGGCTCGGCTTCCAGCCCGAGTCGCTGCGCCTCTTCGCCCCGATCGAGCAGCTGCTCGAGCGCTCGGAGCGGGCGCCGCGAGGCCCGAGCTTCGGCTCGTTGCACGTCCAGACCGACGACGAGAACGCGGTCGAGCAGGCCATGCGGAAGTACGTGCCTCGGTTCGGCCGCTCGGGCGGCAGTGTCGTCAGCGCGCCGCGCAACGGCTGGATCGCCGTCTACGACGAGCTGAGCGACCGCGAGCCGGGCGTCCTTCGGCGCTTGGGCAGCGAGCTCTCGAACGCGACAGGCGCCGTCTGCGTCGCCGTCGGCGTCGAAGAGGGCTCGGTCGTTCACTACAACCTGTTCGAGCGCGGCTCGGTCGTGGACGAGTACTTGTCCGTTCCGGAGTACTACAAGCCGCTTCCACCCGGCGACGCGATCGCGCTGGGGGCGAACCCGACGGTCGTGGCGCGGCTTACCGGCGCCGATCCTCACGAGTTTCGCGGCGTCGCGAGGACCGCTGCCACGCCGGACGAGCTCGGGCCGCCTCAGGAGCTGCTCGAGCGGATCGCAGAGCTGATGGGCCTGAGCGGGGCGGGTCATGGCTACGAGGGCGCGTCGGAGGAGCCCGGCGCTCATACGATCGAGCATCGTTAATCTCGCGACGTGATCCTCTTCGACGCAGCCCGCTGCCCCTACTGCGCACGCGCGCGGATCGTGCTGGCGGAGAAGGGCATTGGTTACGAGACGCACGAGATCGACCTCGCCGACCGGCCTGTCTGGCTCTACGCCAAGAATCCGAGCGGCAGGGTGCCGGTGCTCGAGGAGGACGATGGGCTCGTCCTGCCCGAATCGGTCGTGATCATGGAGTACCTCGAGGAGCGCTTTCCCGAGCCGGCTCTGTGGCCGGCCGATCCTGCCGACCGCGCGCTCGGGCGGCTCTGGCTCGACCGTTTCGATGCCCGCCTGGGTCACGAGTACTACGCGATGCGCCGCGGCGACCCGTCGCGCCTCGACGAACGGCTTTCCGACCTCGACGCGGCGCTCGAAGCGCAGCCGTACCTGAGCGGGCGTGAGTACGGGCTCGCCGACATCGGCTACCTGCCCTGGATTCTGCGGGCGCGCACGAATCTCGGCGTCGACCTCGAGCCGTACGCAGCAGTGTCGGCCTGGCTCGAGCGACTCAGCGAGCGCCCCGCGGTCGCCGCTGAGCTCGAGCTGACCGCCGCGCTCGGCCGATGAACGTCATGCTCCTGCATGCTTTTCCGCTCGACGAGCGGATGTGGGAGCCGCAGCTCGAACCGCTGCGCGACTACCAGGTCGCCACCCCCCGACTGTACGGTCGCGGCGACACGCTCGATGAATGGGCGGCTTCCTTGCTCGAGGAGAACGAAGGCGACCTCGCCCTCGTGGGCGCGTCGCTCGGAGGCTACGTCGCGCTGGCGATGGCGAACCGAGCGCCGGAGCGCATCCGGGCACTGGCACTCGTCGGCGCTCGCGCGGACGCCGACTCGCCCGAGCGCCGGGCGTCGCGCGCCGACACGATCTCCCTGATCGAAGCCGGTGGCGCCGAGGCGCTCTGGGAGAATCAGCGGCCCAAGCTGTTGCTCGACTCAGCGTCCGAGGATGCCGTGGCCCGCGCACGCGAGCTCGTCCTCGCGCGCCGAACCGACGAGCTGACCGGGGCGGTTCGCGCGCTCCGGGATCGAGCCGACAGCTCGGCGACGTTCGAATCCTTCGACGGGACGAGCCTGGTCGCCGTCGGCGAGGGGGACCAGTTCTTCCCGCCGGACGAGGCGGAGACCCTCGCGGGCCGCGCGCGGCACGGCCGCCTGCGCATCTTCGCCGGAGCGCGGCACCTGCCGAGCCTCGAGCAGCCGGACGAATTCAACGCCGAGCTCGCGGGCTTTCTCTCGGATGTCTGAGCTCCCGCCGGTCGTCGACGCGTCCTGGCTTGGCGCGCGGCTCGGCGAGGCCGACCTCGTGATCGGCGACGTGCGCGGGCCGAACGCGCACGCTCGTGGGCACATCCCGGGATCCCGGCCGCTTGTGCTCGGCTCTCCGCCGCCGATGAGCGACCCTGATGTGATCGAGGCGCTCGCGAAGGAGATCGGCCTGCGCCTACGCCGCCACGGCGTCACCGGCGAGGAGCGGCTCGTGCTCTACGACCGCGGCGACGGCGTCGGCGCGATGCCGTCGGCTCAGCTCGCCGAGCTGGCCGGCCACCCGCGCGTCGCAGTGTTGCTCGGCGGGATCGCCGCGTGGCCGGGGGATCAGGAGGACGGTCAGGTCGAGCTCGAGCCGGTCAAGGTCCAGCTCGAGCCGCGGCTGGACGCGCTGCCCACCCGCGACGAGGTCGAGCGGCGCCGCGGCGAGGAGGGGCTGACGCTCCTCGATGTCCGGACCGAGGAGGAGTTCTCGGGGGTCGGCGGCTACCCGTGCGACCCGCGCCAGGGCCACATCCCGGGTGCCCGGCGGGTCGACGAGGCGGCGCTGTTCGCCGCGCCCGGGCTACCGAAGCCGGCCGAAGAGGTCCGGGCCGCGGTCGGGGCCGCAGAAGGGGCGGATGTGATCGCCTACTGCCACTCTGGATCTCGTTCGGCTCGCGCAACGTTGGCGCTGCGGGCCGCGGGCTATCGCGCCCGCAACTACCCGGGCTCGTGGCACGAATGGTCGCGACACCCGGAGCTGCCGATCGAGCGCTGAGGCGCGCTTCGAACGGCCACGTCCGGGGTCAGACCCCGGACGTGGCCAAAACGGCCTCGGCTAGCGGCGCCGCTTCCGCGGCGGCGCGACCTTGACGACCTTGCTGATGGTGTTGCTGACGATCGCGGTCGTGCACGAGACGAGCGGGCTGGCGCATGCCGCCAGCGTCGGTGGCCGCTCGACGAAGAAGTAGGTGATCTTCCTCGGCAGCCGCCGGTTGAAGACGTACTTGCCCTTGCGGGCCCTGGTCGACGCGACCTTCTTGAACGTGACCCCGTTCTTGCCCTTGACGCCGGCGTACAGCGCCAGCCCCGTGCCGCTCGGAAGGCTTCCGGCGACGTTGACGATGCCGGCGAACCGCAGGAACCCGCGCCTCGCCCGCACGCGCTTGATCGAAACGCTGTAGGGCGATGGAGCGATGCCCTGCGCCTCGCGCGTCCCTGCCGCATTGGGCGCCCCGGTTCCCGGCGTGTACGGCGTGAAGAGCGAGCGCCAGAGCTGATTGCCGGCGCTGCTCGAGTTGGTGAAGACCCCCTTGACCGAGAAGGCGGCGTCCAGGAACTTCGTGCCGTTCGGCGAGCGCCGCGGATCGTTCTGCGGGAGCGTCGGGTCACGGAAGCAGACCGTCATCTTCGCGGAGCTGAAAGCCGCCTCAGCTCCGGCCGTGTGCGTGACGAAGACCGGGATGATGTTCGTCTGACCGGCGACACCCGCGTTCAGCGTCCACACGGCCTCGGGCACCACGCCCGGCGTGCAGAGGTTTGCCTGGGCAGTCCAGTTCGCCGGGCTATCGACCTTGACGGGGCCCGACAGCGCGATCGGGTTCGTGCTCAGGTCGAGCACCTGGACGTCCGCGATGACGCTTCCGATCTGCGTCCCGGGCGCCTGAGTCAGCGTCGCCTTGTAGCCCGGCGGCGCGTAGATGACGATCCGCGCCGTCGGGTCGTCCGCCCGCTCCTGCGCGAGGCTGATCAAGACCGTCCCGGCGCCCGCCGGCTTGTAGCTCGCCTGGAAGATCCCCA
>Ga0075421_100004268_pt1 | contig 17256 bp, 16 predicted proteins | sample SoiMetdeltSBSDD5_FD_75292 | JGI IMG/M metagenome (GOLD analysis project Ga0075421, IMG submission 75292) | Bulk soil microbial communities from a Populus tree surrounding site in Tennessee, USA - Soil MetaG P. deltoides SBSDD5 | ecosystem: Environmental > Terrestrial > Soil > Tree plantation...
CTGCGCCAGCTCGTCGGTCCAGTTCCACACGTCGTCGCCGGCTGCGTACTCCCACCCCCGCGCCGTCGGCGGCGCCAGCGTTCGCATGGTCTCGAACGCGGCCGCCACGGCGTCGACCGTGACCGCCTCGAACGTCGGCTGCACCCGCACCCGCTGCTGCGTGATCGACGAGCCGAACGTGTCGGCGTAGAACGTCTGCTCCTTCGCCGCGTGCAGCCCAGCGGACACGTGGTCGACACCATCGGCAGCCAGCAGCCGTCCCGAGTACTCGCCCAGCACCGCGATCTTGTCGGCGACGCCGACCGTGAACGGATCGACCAGGTAGTCCGATACCCAGCTGACGTCGGAGTACACCGGTTCGGCGGCCAGCTCGATGCGTTCGGCGTTCAGCGGCGCCAGCGTCGTCGCCACCTCTACAGCCCGTCGCGCGGTCTTAGCCGCCACCTCGGGGTCGAGCTCGGCATGCGAGGCGAAGCCCCAAGTGCCGTCCACGATGACCCGCACCGCCAGGCCGATCTCGCGGTTGACGACCGACGTCTCCAGTTCGCCGTCGCGCAGCTGCACAATCTCCGTCGTGATGCAGTGAATGCGCAGGTCGGCATAGCTTGCCCCGGCGGCAGTCGCCGTGGAGAGCGCGGCGTCGGCGAGCTGATGGCGGGGCAACGCCAGGAAGTCGGCATCGAGCCTGGGCGACGTTGTCACGTCACTACCGTAGTGGCCGCGTGTTTCAATGATTCGGCGGCAACGCCCCGTGTCCGGTCGACGGGCACCGGGCTCGCCCACGCCGCATTAGCTCTGCGGTGAGGGCGCAAACGTGCGAGCAGAGAACGCCCAGTGCGCAGCGCCAACGAGCGTGGTGGTTAGTCACGTCATCGTCGCGGCCAAGGCCATAAACCCCTCGGCGCCAAGGGATGTCGCCATGGTTCGGAAACGCTCGGCGAAATCACGGTAGGCAGGCTGGTCTCCTTCCGCCTGGGCCAAGAACGCACGAAGGATGAGCGACACCATTTCATCGAGCGCGTATCCGGAATCGTCGGCGGACAGGGAATCGAGAAGGGTTCGTGCCTCCCGCAGATCGGCGTCGTTACCCCGAGTCAGCAGTAGCTCGACAAGAGCGGCCGCCACGCCTCCCCTGGCGAGCATCTCGCCAGTGTCGGACATTCGCTCGAGGATCGATCGCGCCGATTCGATGGCTCCGTCCACGTCGCCATTGCGTGCCCGCTCCTTTGCAAACAGGCTGTCGATGAATGCCAGGGTGGTGGTGCTGAATCGCTCGCGAAGGCAAGCGTCACGGGTCTGCCTGAGCAGTTCCAGGCCGGTCTCTCGGTCCTCACCTTCGCGATAGAGCAATGTGATGCCACGCGTGAAACGTGCCGCGGCCAACGCGAAATCGTCACTGGAGCGTTCAGCCAGCTGCAGTGCATCGGCCGTGTCATGGACGGCTGCCTCATCCGGCAGGAATGCTCCTGTTGTGATGCCCAGGTATTTGTACATGACCGCGAAGACCAGGGAGGACGGGTCGTAGGCACGTGCCATCGCAACGGCGCGGTCCGCGTCGTCGCGTCCAGGCGAAAGCCCGATCCGGTAGCGCAATGTCCCCCGAATCGCTAGCAACAATGCCAACGGTGAGCCAAAGACCAGGTTGCCTTTGGTCGGATCGCCCCCAGCCAGATCGATAGCGCGCTCGGCGATGCGTAACGCCTCGTTCATTTCGCCGGCCTCGTACTTCGCGAGCACCAACGGAAACGCCAACCCGACCGTCAGCGCAGGGTCGCCGATCGACTCGAACAGCTCCATACATTCTGACGCCAGCCGCGCTGACTCCCGATGCCGTGAATGAACCGTCAGGGCCATCACGAAACCCGACATCCCCATCGCCAACGACCGCTTGTCCCCGGACGCGTCGGTCAGGTCTTGCAATTCAGCGAATCCTGTGTCGGCGACACTTCCGCCCACCCGAAATGCCGTAGCGCACAGTAACGTTCGCGGAGCGATACGCATTGCGGTGACATTAAGATCACCGTCCGGCATCTGATCGGCGACGGCTTGTGCACGCCGCCAACTGATCCGCGCACCAGCCACATCGCGGGTCGCCAACCAACCCGCTGCGCGCATGTGCCACGCATACGCGCCACCGAGATCGACTGCCGCCTCCAAGTGCTCGGCGATCAGCGCTGCGCTGGCATCGACTGCGTGCGCTTCGCGCTTCTCGATCGCAATTGCCAGCCGCCGGTGCAAGTCCGCACGATCCGCCTTCAACTGAGATTCGTACGCCACAGTGCGGAAAAGTGGGTGCCGGAATGCGTACTCGCGCTCCGCACCTGAAGTAACCTCATCGATGAGCTCCGCTTCGGTCAATGCCTTGAGCGCCGGATCGACGCCGAGGCTCACCAGCAAGTCCGCCGTGAAGCGCGAACCCACCACCGCCGCGGTCCGCACCGTCCGCTTGGCCGCCGGGCCCAGGCGGTCGATGCGGGCGGCAATCGTCGCCTGCAGCGTTGCCGGAACGCTGTCGTCGGCGACATCGCCGCGGCACACATAATTGCCGTGACTGCCGACCAGAACGTCCCGTTCGGCCAAGTCACGCACGATCTCTTCGACAAAAAACGGGTTCCCGGCGGCCCGCTCGGTCACCCTCGCTCCGATCTGCGTGACGGAAGGATCGGAGCCCAGCAGCTCTGTCAACAACGTGATGGATTGTGAATCATCCAGTGGGGCAAGGCTTATCCTCTGGGATTCGGCCACCTCCGTGAGCGCACCCCGGTATTCGGGTCGGTAGGTGAAGATCATCATTGAGTGCGACTGCTTGATCGCCGTGAGGAAGTCGGCCAGCATCGATTCACTGACCTCATCGATCCAATGTGCGTCTTCGATCACGTAGACAGTCGGATTCTTGCGTTCCAAATGCGCGGCAGTGATGAGCGCATTGAGTCGGCGACGACGGGCGTCCGGGTCGATGTCAGGCAGGGCCGCAGTGGGATCGGCGATGCCCAGCAGATCATCAAGCAGCATAAGGTCAGTGGTGTCCGCGTCGACGAAGCGCGATCTGACTTGTTGTCGGGCAGCTGCATCAGAAAGGCCGGCCACTGCGTAATCGGCCTTCAGCAGATTGGCCACCGCGTGAAACGCAATGTCGCGGGCATGGGCTTCGCAGTACGTGACATGCACGTCCGCCCCGCGGTTTCGCGCCAGCGCCGCCGCTTCGCTGACTAACCTGCTCTTCCCGATGCCCGGGGCACCGACGACACCCACGACTTGCCCACGCCCAGCCAACACCTGCTCCATGGCCTGCGCGATCCTGTGCGTCTCCGGCTCACGGCCCACGAGAGTCGACTGCCACCGGCGAGGTTCGCCCCGTCGCGCAATGATCCCCACCAACTGGCGGGCGGGCACCGGGTCTGCTCTGCCCTTGATCTGGACCAGTTGCGGCTCACCCAGCGCCGCAGCGCTTTCCACCAACCGCGCGGTCGATGTGCTGAGAATGACCCCGCCGGGCGGCGCGACGGACTCCATCCTCTGCGCCATCCCGACCTGGTCACCGATCGCGGTGTAACCCGCAGCGGTCGAACCGATTTCGCCGGCGATTACCTGGCCGGAGTTCAGGCCGATCCGCAGCTGAAGCGTGATGTCGTCGCGTTCGTGCACTTCGGCCGCCTGACGCTGCACATCCCGTTGAATGTCCAGGGCCGCTCGGCAGGCGCGCAACGCATGGTCTTCCATCGCCACCGGCGCACCGAACAGCGCCATGATTCCGTCGCCTGTGAAACTCTGAACAGTTCCGCCGTAGCGCTCCACAACGGCGGTCGCGTGATCGACGAGGCCGGCCATGATCTCTCTCAACCGCTCCGGCCCGACGGCGACGGCGATGTTCATCGACCGCACGACGTCGGCGAACAACACGGTCACCTGCTTGTACTCAGCGGGCTCCCGTGACGCCGTGATCGGAGCGCCGCAGGCATCGCAGAACCGAGCGCCACCTCGCAGTTCTGTGCCGCACGACTCGCACACGGTTGGTGCCGACGTCATCCCGAAACCTCCCCCCAAGCCGGCCACCAGGCGACGACGTGTGATGCCTCGAAACGTTCATCCACTATGGATTGTCGCAGCCAGAGATCGGAGCCGTGCTTCACTTTCCTCGAGCACTGCCAGATCCACGTCGGCCGCGCCTGGCCGCCCGCGACGGTACTCGAACGGGTTGTCGAGGTCGCGGATCAGCGCCAGCATGTAGGTCATCAAGCCCGTGATGACGCCGACGACCAAGATCGTGGGCGCGAGCGGGCCGATCTCTGTGATCATCAGCAGGACCAAGATCATCAGCGCTGTGATCTCTGCGATGAGATAGCCGGCCGAGACATACGAAGTTCGCCGCATCGTATCCATCCGGATCAAGAGCTTGCGGATGTTGGCTTGCTCGGATTTCAACCGAGTCGTGAAGCCCGGCTGGATCTTTGGGGCGAACACCATGAAGAACGGGTTGAGGTGGCGCACCTCTGCGATGACTTCGTCGAGGTCGGTGTCATTCGTCAACCACTGGCGGACGGACGCGCTGATCTCTGCCAGCACACCGAGAGGCACTTGCGTGCTTCGGGCAGATCAAGCTCGGCATCCATGATCAGGCATTCGTCGGCGATCGTCTCCAGGCTCGCCGCCAGCTCGCCAGGGAGGCGCTCGGCCTCCTTGAAATCTGCCGATGTGCCGCTCAGGATGAAGCCGATGATGAACACCTCGGCGGCGATGACGCCGGTGAGCAGCGGGCTGAAGTCGAGGTGCTTGAGCTCGCTCTCGTCGTAGAGCCCTTGAGTACGACCATGCCGATGGCAAAAGGCACGGCCAGCAATAGCAGCCGCGGGTTGCCGCGGAAGAGCCTCCTCACACTTAGAGCGTGGCGCTTCGGGGATTCGATAGCAGTAAATTGACCGAAGTCGTATTTTCCGCGCATATCGCATTGACGTGATATGCGTTGACTCTGCGGTCAGGGCGCAAAAGTGCGAGGGGACAACGCCGTTACCGCAGAGTCAGCGCGTGTAGGTCGTCCCCAGGATCGTCAGCTCCAGCGCGAGCGCGACAGCACACATGACTACGACGATCGAAAGCGCAACCCAGTCTGCCCGTTTCGGCCGCGACGGCGCCGCCGAGATTTGACCTGCTCCGCCGCGGGCGGTGATCGCATCGCCCATTTCATCGGCCCGACGCAGCGCCACGGTGATCCCCGCGGCGAGCAGATCGACAACCTCCAGTGCCCACCGTCGCCTGCGCGCCCGTCGTGTCGTCGGCACCATCTTGGGTCGCAACCGGCGCGCCGCGTAGAGCACTCGGAATTCGTCGATCAGCATCGGAAATGCGCGCAACGCCAACGCCAATGCGACCGCCCAGTCGTCGACCGGTACCCGCAGCGCCCGTAGTGGCCGGCCGAGTGTAGCCACGGCGGGCGCGATTTCGGCGACGTTCGTCGTCCACGACACCATCGCGCCGAGTCCGAGCAGCACGATCGACACCGCAGTGATGCGCAAGAAGCTGAGCAGCCCACCCAATGCGAGTTCCACCGATCCCAAGTCGATCACGGGGCTCCCACCGGCGAACGTCGCGGTGGCACCGCCGAGGAACAGCAGTACCCAGAGCCAGCGTGGAATCGACGGCAATGCGCCACGCTGAATGTGCGCGAGCCTTGCCGTCACCAGGATCAGGGCGGCCACCAGGCCGATCGGCACCCACCCCGGGTAGAACGTCAACAGCACCCCGATGCCCGCCACCGCGATGAGTTTTGTTCCGGCCCACAGCCGGTGGATGACGGTGTCGCCGGGCACCGGCCGCAACAGCACCACCGGCGCGCGCTGCCGGGTCGCGGCGGGGGCCGTCATGACACCCCTCCTGCCGCTGTCTGCGCCGGGGACAACGCGCCGTCGTGCAGGTGCAGAATGCGCGGGCACAGGTCCTCCAGGCCCGAAAAGTCGTGGGAGATAACGACAACGGTGAGGCCAGCGCGGCGCCGAAGATCTTCCAGCAGCCGGAGCAGGCCGCGTTGACTCGCGGCGTCCAGGCCGGCCAGCGGCTCATCGAGGATAAGCGCGCGCGGTGAGCGAGCCAGCAGACCGGCGAGCACGACGCGGCGCATCTGGCCGCCGCTGAGCTGATCGATGCGTCGCTTCGCCAACGTAGAATCGAGTCCGACGGTAGCCAGCGCCGCGACCACGCGGCTGTGGTCACGGTGCGAAAACCCAGCCGCCGAAGCCACTTCCAGATCGACGCGGCTACGCATCAGCTGCAGCCTGGCCGCCTGGAACGAGATCGCCACCGCGCCAACCTGTTCGGAAACCGGAGCACCGTCGAGCAGACAATTCCCGACAGTGGGCACCGTCAGACCCGCCATAATCCAGGCCAGCGTCGACTTGCCCGACCCGTTCAGGCCGTGGATCAGCACACCGTCGCCCTCATGGACCACGAAGTTGATGTCGCGCAGAGCCGTTGTGGCCCACGGCGTTCCACTGGCGTACTCGTGTCCGACGCCATTGACCTCGAGCACCGGCTCATCGGAGTGGTGCGCCGCGTGCACCGTGGCGGCAGGTGCAGCGGCCGTCTCCACCATCTCGGTGTTGTCGGCGGCGCCGCCGTTTCCGGTCAAGTTGATCACGCGATCCGCGGCGTCGGCTTCGCTGTTGTAGTGGGTGATATGGACCAGCGACATGCGGTGGTGCTGGGTCAGCCCGGACAGCACCGACATCAGCCCGTCGCGCCCGTCCTGGTCGACCATGCTGGTCACTTCGTCGGCGATCAACAGCGACGGCTCGCGCGCCAGCGCCGCCGCCACGGCGAGGCGCTGCAACTCGCCGCCGGACAGGCCGCCGGTGTCACGCTCGGCCAGACCGTCGAGGCCGACCTCGGTGAGCAGCCGATGCACGTCGGTGGTCTGGCCGGGCGGCAGGCCCCACACCACGTCGTCGGCGACGCGCGTGCCCAGTACCTGACTCTCCGGATGTTGCATGATCACCGCGGCGCCCCCGAGCTTGCCGAGCCCCACAGCGCCGGGGCGCTCGATGGTTCCGGACGTGGGTTGGCGCCCGGCGAGCATCAGCATCAGTGTGGTCTTGCCCGAGCCGTTGGCGCCCGTCACCGCCAGGTGCTCGCCAGGTTCCACGCTCAGCGACACCGGGCCCAGCGCGTCGTGGTCGGCCTTCGGGTAGCGGAAGACGACGTCGTGCAGCCGAGCCGGCACCGGCGCCACCGGTCCAATATCGGTCGACGACTCCAGCTTGTGCACATCGGGAATCCCCAGCAGGCGGCGCATGACTCGCGACAGCGCCCACCAACCGATGAAGGTGACGAAGACGATGGACAACACCGACGAGCCGAAGAAGAGGAACGGCCAGTAATGCAGCGCGGTGGCGAAGTCGTGCTTGAGCCGCTCGGCGACGGGCTCCATATCGGGAATGCGGGCGATCACCGCGGCGAGTCCGTTGATGTTGGCGGTCACCGAATCGAAGATCAGGTGGCGCAGCCGCGACAGGATTGCAAGCGCCGCCACCGTCGCGACCCCAAATAACGCGCCCGCGAGGAGCGCCGCAGCGAACACCGTGAGGATCCCGCGGCCGCGACGTTTCACGATGCCGGTCAGACCGCCGATGTAGGCACAGTTGACCACGGTCATGAATCCGCCCATGCCGGCGATGAGAAATGCGATGACGGCACCGGCGACAGTCGCCGCGATCAGCACCCGAAGCCGATACCGGTAGGCGAGCAGACCCATCGGCACAGTGCCGAGCAGCGACACTCCGGCAGCGAACGGGACGACGACTGCGATGATCGCGGTGGCCGCACACAACGCCGCCATCACCGAGGCTTGTGCAAGCTCGACCGGCTGAAGCGAGCCGGCCCGCCGCGGGGGGCTCGGCTCGGTCGCGGTCATCTCCCGATTCTGCCAGCCGCCGCGTGAGCGCCCGCGCGCCCACGCTGTGACCGCCGCCACCGGCGCGTGCGTTTGAACTGCATAGTAAACCTATGCAATCATGGAACTCATGACCCCGACGCTCGGAGCCGACCTGCTATCCGTAGTGGCCCGGATCAATCGACTGGCCACGCAACGGGTCCGCCTGCCGCTGGGATTCGCCCAAGCGCGGCTGTTGTCCACGATCGAGGATCAAGGTGCGGCCCGGATATCCGACCTGGCCGCACTCGACCACTGCTCGCAGCCGACGATGACCACCCAGGTCCGCCGGCTCGAAGACGCGGGCCTGGTATCGCGCACCGTTGACCCCGACGATGCGCGGGCGGTACTGATTCGCATCACCCAGAAAGGCGTCGAGACTCTGCGGCAAGTGCGCGTCGACCGCGGTGCGGCCATCGACCCGTATCTTGAGCGGCTAGATGCCGCCGACCGGCAAACGCTCAGCGACGCCGTGCGCGTGCTGCGCAAGCTTCTCGAGGATGCGGCCGCCCCCATCCACCAAGTAACAACCGAAAAGGAGTAGCCGCACCGTATGTGGCGCCAACCCAAGGCTGTTTGGGCCGTTGCTTTCGCGTCCGTCGTCGCGTTCATGGGCATCGGTCTCGTCGACCCTATTCTCAAGCCGATCGCCGACAACCTGAACGCGTCGCCGTCGCAGGTGTCGCTGTTGTTCACCAGCTATATGGCGGTGATGGGCGTGGCCATGCTGATCACCGGTGTGGTGGCCAGCCAGATCGGGCCCAAACGCACACTGCTGTTGGGATTGTTGATCATCATCGCCGGCGCGGGCTTGGCCGGAATGTCCGACACCGTGCTGGAAATCGTTGGCTGGCGTGCACTTTGGGGTCTGGGCAACGCGTTGTTCATCGCCACCGCGTTGGCGACGATCGTCAGCTCCGCGCGCGGATCGGTCGCCCAGGCGATCATCCTCTATGAAGCGGCGCTGGGCCTCGGCATCGCGGTCGGCCCGTTGGTCGGTGGCGTCCTCGGCTCGATGTCATGGCGCGGACCATTTTTCGGGGTCTCGGTGCTGATGGCGTTCGCGGTCATCGTCACGGCGTACCTGCTGCCGTCCACACCGCGCGCCGAGCGTGCCACCACGCTGGCCGACCCGTTCCGAGCGCTGCGCCACCGCGGCCTGCTCGGCGTCGCAATCACCGCGCTGCTGTACAACTTTGGCTTCTTCACGCTGCTGGCGTTCACGCCGTTCCCGCTCGACATGACCGCCCACCAGATCGGGCTGATCTTCTTCGGCTGGGGGCTGGCGCTGGCGTTCACTTCTGTGGTCGTCGCGCCGCGGCTGCAGCATCGCTTCGGCACCGTGCCAACGCTATTGGTCAACCTGCTGGCGATGACGGCGACGTTGACGGCGATGGCCGTGGGCACGGAGAACAAGACCGTCTTGGCGACGTGCGTGGTGGTCGCCGGTCTATTCATCGGCATCAACAACACGCTGATCACCGAGACCGTCATGAAGGCGGCGCCGGTCGAGCGTGGAGTGGCCTCGGCCGCCTACAGCTTCGTACGATTCTCCGGCGCCGCGCTGGCGCCGTGGCTGGCCGGTGTGCTCGGCGAGCGGATCAGCGTGCACCTGCCGTACTGGGTGGGCGCCGCGGCCGTACTGCTGGGCGCCGGTGTGCTTTTCGCCGCGCGTCAGCATCTGGTCGGCATCGACGTCGAGGACTCCGAACTCGACGAGATCACCGAGCAGGCAACGGCGATCACCGTCGGCAGCGACAGCTAGACGACGGTCCCCACGAGGTGGCCGACGAGATACGTCGCGGCGATCGCGATCGTCCCGAACAGCAGCTGACGCAGGGACGCAAACCACAGCGGCTTCTTGGTGAACCGAGCCGCGACTCCCCCGGCGATCAGTAGGCCGACGCCGCCGAAGGCCAGGCCGAGCCACAGCGACCGGAAGCCGAGCAGGTACGGGATCAGCGGGACGATGGCGCCGACGGCGAACATGATGAAGCTCGACCCGGCCGCCACGTAGGGCGACGGCTTGTCTTCCGGGTCGACGCCCAGCTCTTGGGTCAGATGAAAGTTCACCGCACGGCTCTCGTCCTGGTGCATCTCGTCGGCCGCCTTGGCTGCGGTCTCCGGCGATAAGCCGATGTTGACGAACATGTCGGTGAGCTCGGCCTGCTCGGCCTGCGGATGCAGTCGAAAGGCCCGTTTCTCGACGGTCACTTCGGATTCGATCTGCTCGTTGGCCGTGGTCACCGATGCGAACTCGCCCAACGCCATCGAGAATGCGCCGGCGACCAGGCCGGCGAAGCCACTGATCACCACGGTGTGTGCATCTGCCGCCGCGCCCACACCCGCGATCAGCGCGGTGTTGCTGACGAGGCCGTCCATCGCGCCGAACGTCGCGGCGCGCAACCAGCCTCCGCTGACGTCGCCGTGCTGATGATCGAAGTCGTGCGGCCGCCACGACTGCGGGGTCGATGACTGTGACTCGGTCATGCCTCGATTCAACGGCATGGGTTTCTGCTGGTCTAGCTAGGTTTGCCTAGGTTTGCCACATCGCAGTTTCCACGCACCGCCGAAGGGCTACCGTCTGGTTATGACCACCACTGCGGAGCATCTACGCAACACGCTGGACGGCCGTTGGCGCGACGTGAAGAACAGGATGCGAGAGGAACTCTCCAACGAGGTCTTCCGCCCGCATTACACGCCTAACACCGTCATCGCCCGCACCAAGGTGGCAGAGCAGATGAAGATCATGGCGGCCCACGGCGCCGCCGAGGACGGCTTCAAGAAGGAGCACGGCGGCAACGGCGACGTCGCCGCGGCGGTCACCCGGATCGAGATGCTGGCGATGTCCGATCTGTCGCTCATGGTCAAGGCAGGCGTGCAGTGGGGGCTTTTCGGCGGGGCCATCGAAAACCTCGGCACCGAGCGCCACCACCAGGCGTACGTGCCGCGGATCATCAGCCTGGACCTGTTGGGTTGCTTTGCGATGACCGAGACCGGCCACGGCAGCGACGTGCAGTCGATCGAGACGACCGCCACCTACGACGCGTCGACCCAGGAGTTCGTCATCGACTCCCCCACTCGCACCTCGCGTAAGGACTACATCGGCGGGGCTGCTGAAAGTGCCACCGTCGCAGCAGTATTCGCTCAGCTGATCACGCCGGACGACGAGGGCCACGGGGTGCACTGCTTCGTGGTGCCGATTCGGGACGAGGACGGCAACGACCTGCCGGGGGTGACGACCAGCGACTGCCACTACAAAGGCGGACTGCCCGGTGTGGACAACGGTCGCATCCAGTTCGACCATGTCCGCATCCCGCGGGAGAACCTGCTGAACAAATACGCCGACGTGGCCGAGGACGGTTCGTACAGTTCGCCGATCGAGAATCCGAACCGACGCTTCTTCACCATGCTCGGCACCCTGATCCGCGGCCGGGTCACCGTCGGCGGCAGCGCCGGTTCCGCGGCGCGGGTGGCGCTCGACATCGCGACGCGATATGCGTTGGAGCGCAGGCAGTTCAAGGCACCTGAGGACGACCACGAGGTGCTGCTGATGGACTATCTGGTGCATCAGCGCCGGTTGTTCCCGCTCATCGCGCGGTCCTACGCGTTGCAGTTCGCGCAGAACGAACTGGTCGCCAAGACGCATGAGATGCAGACCGCCGACGACCCCGATCCCGAAGAGCAGCGGGAGCTCGAGTCACGAGCCGCAGGCCTGAAGGCGGCCAACACCTGGCACGCCACTCGCGCCATCCAGGAGGCGCGCGAAGCCTGCGGCGGCGCAGGCTATCTCGCCGAGAACAGGCTCATCGCGTTGAAGGCCGATACCGACGTGTTCACCACATTCGAGGGCGACAACCACGTGCTGATCCAGCTTGTGGCGAAAGAACTGCTCACCGCCTACGCCGATGACATCAAGGGCATGAGCCCCGTGGAGTGGGTGCGGTTCGCCGCCAACTTCGCCGGCGAGCGGGTGCTGAAACGCACTGCGGCCGAGACGATCATGCAGCGAATCCTCGATACGAGACAGGACAACGAGGAAGAGGGCAGCCTCTTCAACCGCGGTACCCAGCTCAAAATGTTCGAGGACCGCGAGGAGTACATGATCGCCACCGTCGCACGCCGGCTACGTGGTAAATCCAAGGAGATGAGCGCATTCGACGCGTTCAACGCCGTTCAGGATCACGTGCTGCACGCTGCCCAGGCGCATATCGACCGGATCATTCTGGAGGCGTTCGTGGCAGGCATCGACTCCTGCGAAGACGACGAAGCGAGCAAGATCCTCGACCTGGTGTGTGACCTGTACGCGCTGTCGGTGATCGAGGACGACAGGGCGTGGTTCATGGAGCACCAGTTCCTGTCGACCGAGCGGGCCAAGGCCGTCACACGTGGCATCAACGAACGCTGCCGCACGCTGCGGCCGTACGCCGAAACGCTGGTCGCCGGCTTCGGGATCCCGGAGCAGCTGCGCTACGCCGAGATGCTGCACCCGGAGAACATCGTCGACACATAAGCCCTTATGTCGACGCCCGAGACGCACGGGGAGGTCGAGATCTGTGAACATGTTCAAGCGTTGCGTATTAGCGGCTGCCGTGCCGATAACGGTCGTCGCGATGGCCAACTCGCCGCTGGCCGGGCCCGCCGCTGCTGAGCCGTCAGCAACCGAAGTGGTCACAGTGATGCCCGTCGGCCCGAACGGCGAACCGATCAACGGTTACCAGGAGGTGCCGCCCCAAGGCAACGTCACCACCGTCACTGATTGCACGGCGCCATCGCTGTCAGCCGTCGGTGATGAGATCTACTCGTGCGGACCAAGCGCGGCCGGCGCCGACCCCTGTTGGCCCTCGACGCCGGGAACACTACTGTGCCTGGACGATCCGTGGAATAAACGGCTTCACCGCGTGAGCTACGGTGGTCAGCTGCCACATGTGCAGCCTGGACCAATCACTGATCCTCTTGGGCTCCTTCTTGATGACGGCGCGCGCTGTCGCTTTCGCAATGGCGGCGCCTGGGGTGGACGGGATGACGGGTATGTCGGCGTGTACGGCTGCGGAGCGGCCGACTCAAACCTCGCGGTGCTGTGGCTCCCCAGCGAAGGCCCGGGGACCTGTGTCGATCGCTCGACTTCCGCGTGGACAGTCAAAGTCGGCCAACTCGGGCTACCTAACGAGCCCTTTCCGCCACCCCAGACGCGGACGGTGACCACCGCGTGGTTCGCCGGCGATGGATCGGCCTAGCTCGTAGGGCCGAGGGTCCCGTGTCGGTGGCGGGTGCCAGACTCGCCGCATGCCTGACACTGACGAATTCCTTGGCCGTTCCGCGCTGATCACAGGTGGTACTCGTGGCATCGGCAAGGGCATTGCCGATCGGTTGCGTGCGGGTGGCGCACGCGTCGTGGTGGCGGCGCGCTCCGTGCCCGACGGAGCTTCTGCCGACGTCATCGCCGCTGATGTCAGCACTGCCGAAGGCGTTGCGACGCTGGGCTCCGAGGCGCTTGACCGACTCGGGAGCGTCGACATCCTCGTGCACAACGTCGGCGGGTCGGGTCAGCACGACGGTGGCGCCACGGCACTCACCGACGAAGACTGGCAGTCGGCGTTGAACGCGAACCTGCTGGCGGCCGTCCGGCTCGATCGGGCGATCATCCCCCAGATGGTGGCGCGCGGTTCGGGGACGATCGTGCACGTTACGTCGATCCAACGACGGGCGCCGCTACCGACCACCATCCCGTACGCCGCGGCGAAAGCCGCGTTGACGAACTACAGCAAGGCCTTATCGAACGAGTTGGCCCCCAAGGGCATTCGCGTCAACGCCGTCTGTCCCGGCTACGTCGAGACGGAGGCGGCGTATCGGATGGCCGAGGAGATCGGACAGATCGACGACATCAGCATCGACGAGGCGCGTGCACAAATCATGGAATCCATCGGCGGCATCCCGCTGGGAGCGCCGGGACGGCCGGCCGATGTTGGCGAACTGGTCGCGTTCCTTGTCTCCGATCGCGCGGCGTACATCACCGGTGCCGAGTACGTGATCGACGGCGGCAGCGTGCGCGGCGTGTAGTTATGGGCTCGGAATGGGATCGAGCGCCTTGAGCTTGCCGTCCTCGATTTTGAACCGGACCGTGGCGATGCCCGTCGGGCAACACGCCGGGTCTTGTCCCTGCCGCCACTGGTACTGCACCGCCGCGGTGTCATTGCCCTGAGCCGTGACCGTGATGTAGGGCCGCGGGTCCGGGGTCGCTGTGCCAATAGGCGACTTGCGGTCGAAGAACAACACCTGTCCCGGACTGTCGGATGCGTCGCCCGAGGTGACGACGGTCCAGTGCAGACTGCAGTCGGCGGTGTGCCCGCTGACGACCTCGATCCACTGCGCCGCGGGTAGCTTGGCGATCTCGGCGGCGACAGCATCGGCGCTTGGCCCGTCTTCTGGCGTGCAGCCGACCGAGGTCGTCGTCGGCGGCGCAGGCGGGCTCCACCCGCACCCCGCCGCGATCAGGCCCAGGACAAAGACGACGGCGATCAACCGGGAAGTTCGCATGGCGCCGAGCTTACGGGGGCGCTAATGTGCGAACCTTCCCGGCTGAAAGAAGTTGCGGGACGCCGTTATCCAGCGGCGAGCTGCTTCTTGCCGTATACGCGCTCCAGCAGCGCCGTGTCCCCGTGGATCTCCGCGCGGACGGTCTTCCCATCGCGGATGGTGAATACATCGGCGTCCTCGCCGGTTTCACCGCCCGCGCTGACCTCAGTGATGGCGACGACCGTGTCGCCCTCGGCGATGAGGCGCTTGACCTTCACCGTCAGCCCTTTCTCGGCCAATCGCCCGAACTGCTCCATGACCTCGGTCTTGCCGTGGAAGGTGCCGCTGACGGAGCTCTGGCCGGGCTGCACCCATTCGATGTCGTCGTCGAACAGACTCATCACCGTGTCAAGGTCACCAGCGGAGAAGGCTGCGTAACCGCGCTCCATGAGCTCCTTGTTTTCCTGCTCAGACATATAGATCCCCCTTTTTGTGCATCCGATCTTCGGCCGTGAGTGGCGTGGCCGGTGTGGGGAACCGCGTGTCGCAGCTCCCGGATCAGTCCGGGCCGTTCGCCGCCTCATCGATTATCGAACTCGGTTATCAGCGACGAGCGCGATCAGCCCAAATAATTTGACGCGCTTGCGAAAGAAAACAACCTGGGGGTCCAAAAAGTGTGCGAGCCGACCCCTCGTTGTGCTCGTACAGGTGAGCGCGACCTTTCGGAGACCGCGCAGTTGAAAGGATCACATCATGAAGACCAAAGTCCCCGCTGCCGTCGGCGCGGTGATCGCCGGCGTTGCGGCGCCGGTAATGATCCTTCTCGCCGCGGATACCGCACACGCGGATACCGGCCCTGCCGCCGGAAGCGATCAGGTCACCGTTTCGGAACAACCGACCTCGCAGCAGACCTCACAACCGAAACTGAAGAAGGAGTGGATCCGCTCAGACGGCAGTTCCGTGTTCTTCTGATCGGCCAGTCGCGCTGGCGCCTTCATGTTGTGGGCGCCGGCGCTCAGATGCTTGCTCCCCCGGCTGGACTCGAACCAGCAACCTGTCGGTTAACAGCCGAATGCTCTGCCAATTGAGCTACAGGGGACTGTCGCCTGCACGCGGACACGGCCGCGACGCAAGAGAAGACTCTAGCGCAAGCCCCGCTCGAGCCGCCAATACGACGCCACCGCCGCAGCACTCAGGCAAGTGAGGCAGGATGGACCGCAATGCACCGTCGTCCGGGAGGGGCCCTGTGATCCGGTATGTCGTCATATTGGCCGTTGGCTACGTGCTAGGGGCGAAGGCCGGCAGACGCCGATATGACCAGATCGCCGGAACCTACAAAGCGGTGACAGAGAGCCCGGCCGCCAAGGCTGTTATCGACGCTGGGCGCCGCAAAATAGCTGACCGCGTGTCACCCGATCCGGCCTTGGTCAAGCTGACACCCATCGACTCCGAGACCGACGTGCTGCAGCCGGAGCCGATGGCCAATAAGCAGGGCTAACCGATGCCCTGGTTGATGGTGGTGCCTGGCAGCAGTGGGCCGGTGCTCACCCCGATGCCACCTCCTGGGTTGCTGCCTGCGTTCGGCCCGTAGACGCCGAAGTCGGGGGTTCCGATGAAAACCGGCTGCCCGTTCGAGTAGGACAGGCACTTGCCATCGTCTTTGTTGCCGAACCATGCCAGGCAGGCCGGTTGAGCCGTGATCTGGGTGCTGTCGGTCGACACTGCCGCGGCATAGAGCGGAACGGCCACAGCGGCGGCTACAAAAGCGCCCGCGATCAGCCGAGTTCGGTTGGACATAGGCCTCCCTCTCCACACGGTCCCCGACAGCCCATACACCATAACGTGCTCAGGGCATTTATGCAGTAAGGTCGTCGCCGCTCGCCTGTTCGAGCAGGCTGCGCCGATAGGCCTCCATCGCCACCAGGTCACCGAATAATGCGTGGTACTCGTCGCCCTGCTCCACCGGCGACATGCGCTGCAGCTTGGACTTGACCTCGGCAATCTGGCGGCCAACCCACACTTCCTGCAGCCGAGCCAGCACCCCGCCGATGTACCGCGGCAATTTGTCGTCGTCGTCCACATTGATCGCCTCGACGCCCAGCTCATTGACCAGGCTGGCGGCGGCCTCCGAAGCCGTCTGCCCCCGCACCGCCTCGATCCACTGTGCGCCGGCCAACCCGGCCGACGTCCCGCCTGCCGCCTCGATCGCGCCCCTGACCGCCGCATAGCCGGGATGGGTGAAGCTCTCCACCGTCAGCGAGTCGAACACCGGTCCGGCCAGCCCGGGGTACTGCAGTGCGGACTTGAGCGCCTCGCGCTGCGGCCACAGGGTGGGATCGGCTGGGTCGGGCCGGGTCGCGGTCGCGCTCTGGGTGCGGGGCTGGCGTGGCCGGACCGATTCGTCACCGGTGCGACGCCTGCCGCGCTCCGGCAACCCGCGCTTCTGCGCCTCCTCGCGAACCCGGCCGATCACTTGGGCGACGTCTGCCCAGCCGACCCAACCCGCCAACCGTCGCGCGTACTCGTCGCGCAGCATGCTGTCCTTGATCCGCGCCACCATCGGCACGCACCGCCGCAGCGCCGACACCCGGCCTTCGGCGCTATCGAGATCGTGCTCGCTGAGCGCGGTGCGAACCGCGAACTCGAACAACGGCGTCCGCCGCGCGACCAGATCTCGCAGCGCACCCTCGCCAGATTTCAACCGCAAATCGCACGGGTCCATCCCATCGTCGGCAACCGCGACGAACGATTGTCCGGCAAGGTTCTGTTCGCCTTCCAAGGCCTTGACCGCTGCCGCGCGGCCGGCGGCGTCGCCGTCGAAC
>Ga0075421_100004270_pt1 | contig 17249 bp, 14 predicted proteins | sample SoiMetdeltSBSDD5_FD_75292 | JGI IMG/M metagenome (GOLD analysis project Ga0075421, IMG submission 75292) | Bulk soil microbial communities from a Populus tree surrounding site in Tennessee, USA - Soil MetaG P. deltoides SBSDD5 | ecosystem: Environmental > Terrestrial > Soil > Tree plantation...
GTTTTCAGGCAACCCGATTGCTAGTTGTTACCCCGGTTGAATTGGTTGAAGCCGCCACCGTCGTTGTTGGCGCTCGAGTCGACCGGTGCGGCGGAGCCGCGCTGGCCAAGCTCTTCGAGCTGGGACTCCAGATAGGTCTTGAGCCGGGTGCGGTATTCGCGCTCGAACGTGCGCAGCTGTTCCAGCCGCCCTTCCAGCACGGTGCGCTGCTGGTTGATGGTGCCCATGATCTCGGAATGCTTGCGCTCGGCATCGGCCTGTAGGGCGTCGGCCTTCTCCTGCGCCTGGCGCAGCTGCGCCTCCGACCGGGTCTGGGCGTCGGCCAGCAGTGCGTCGGCACGCTGACGGGCCTCAGCGACCGTGGTCTCGGCGGTCTGCCGGGCCTCGCTCACCATCGCGTCGGCCTGGGCGCGGGCATCGGCGAGCATCTTGTCCGACTCGGCCTTGGCCGTGCCGGTCAGCCGGTCCGCGGTGTCCTGGGCGAGGCTCAGCACCTTCGCGGCCTTGATGTGGCTCTCCTCGGTCGCTGCGGCGGGCTGTGGCGGTGCGTCGTAGACGGGCTGCGGCGGCGCGTCGTAGACGGGCTGCGGCGCAGGCTCGGGCGCGGGCGTCGGCTCGTACAGCGGAATGGCCTGAGTCGACTGCCCGCCACCGCCGGAGCCGGCCGTGGCCAGTTCCTGGTCCAGCTCCGCGACCCGCTGACGAAGGTCGGCGTTCTCTTCGATGAGCCGGGTCAGTTCGTTCTCAACCAGATCGAGAAAGGCGTCGACCTCGTCCTCGTTATAGCCGCGCTTGCCGATCGGTGGCTTGCTGAACGCGACGTTGTGGACGTCGGCTGGTGTGAGCGGCATTGTCTGCCCCCTTGGAGTTCTGGACCGTCAACCGATCTCAAAGTGTAGAGCCTTACTGGAACGTAACTGGCGCCCATCCTGTCACACCAGACCCGGCGGTTGCAGGAGAGGATGAATTTTAAGAGCGAATTTCAATCTTCTTACTCGGAATATCGACCCCGGCAAACCTGCGTGGGCTACCGCAGCGATCGCCAAAGACGGGGCGGCAGGCCAGTTCTCAGGCCGCTGCGCCAAATGCCAGCTGCATGCCGATGAAGGCGACCAACAGCAGCACCATGATCGACAGATCGAATCGGACCGCGCCTATCGTGAGCTGCGGAATGAGCCGTCGAAGCAACTTCACCGGCGGATCGGTGACGGTCATGATCACCTCGAGGACCACCACCGTCAGCCCCTTGGGATGCCAGTCGCGCGAAAACGACCGGATGAACTCGACGACGACCCGCGCGATCAGCAGCAGCCAGAAGACGAACAGCGCGAAACCCAGGATTTCGAAGAAGAGCGACAACGACAGCCGTCCTCACTACGGGCAGAAGTGTGACTTTGACAACAGCGCTCGCTGCTGGTCAGCGCCAAGCGCGACGCCAGCCTACCTGTCCGGGCTGAGATCTACTGATAGGCGTAGAAGCCGGCCTCGGCGATACGCCTGCGCTCCTCGGCGCTCACGTCGATGTCGGCCGGAGAGAGCAGGAACACTTTGGTGGCGACCTTGTCAAAGGATCCGCGCAGCGCGAACGCCAGCCCGGCGGCGAAGTCGACCAGCCGCTTGGCGTCGGCGTTGTCCATCGACACCAGGTCCATGATCACCGGGGTGCCGTCGCGGAAGCGTTCACCGATGGTGCGCGCCTCGCTGTAGTCCTTCGGGCGCAGCGTGGTGATCTTCGACAGCGGGCTGCCTGCGTCAAAGAGCTCTGCCATCCGGCGTGGGTCCATCGCGAGGGCGCCTCGCGTCGAGCCGCGCAGGGCGCTGAACCGGGGTGTCGGCCGGTCGAATTCCCGCGGGCCCCGCAGTCTGGCCTCAAACCGGTCCTCGTCACGGTATCCGCCGCGGTAGCCCGAGGGTTCGTCGTAGTCACGATCCTCGTAGCCGCGGCTGTAACCGTCCTCATCGAACCGGTCGTCGCGCGGACGACGCGAGTAACCGCGCGAACCGCGGTCGTCGTCCTCGTAGTACTCGTCGTCGTAGTCCTCCATCGGCGCCATACCGAAGTAGGCCTTGACCTTGTGCAGTGTGCTCATCGGTGGACCCTTCTCGCGTGGTGTCTGTGATGAAGATGTGACTAGAGTGACTACTTAGGGTGACGTTAGAGGACGTTGCCCCAATAGCGCGGTACCGACACGCACACACGTCGAACCGTGTTTGACCGCGCTCTCGAGGTCGCTGGACATGCCCGCGGACAGTCCGAGGGGCTGTTCGTAGGACTTCTGCAGCCGCTCCTTTTCTTCTTGCAATCGCAAGAAGGCTTCATCCGGGTCGGTGTCCAGCGGCGGGATGGCCATCAGCCCGACGAACTCCAACCCATCCGCGGCGTCGATGGCGGCGCACAGCTCGTCCACCCACTCTTCACGGCCGATATCCACCCCACCCCGCGACTCGTCGCCGTCGAGGCTGAGCTGGAGGTAGACCCGTAGCGGCTCGGCCCTACCGCCGTCCTCCAGCTCCTCGGCGGCCGCGCGGGCCAGCGCGGCGATCACCCTGGCGCTGTCGACCGAGTGAGCCGCGTATGCCCAGCGCGAGATCGACCGCGCCTTGTTGCGCTGAATCCGCCCGACCATGTGCCAGCGAATCGGCTCGGCACCCAATACGGCACCGACTTCGGCACTTTTATTCGACGCTTCCTGTTCGCGGGATTCGCCAAATTGCAGACACCCTAAACGCCGCAAAATCAGCACATCGCTAGCCGGAAAGAATTTCGTAATGGGCAGCAATTCAATTTCATTTTCATTGCGTCCGGCGGCCTCGGCCGCCCGGGCCAGGCGGGTGCGAACGGCCGCGAGCGCGTCGGCCAATTCCTGTTCACGGGCGCTCGCCAAGGCGGTCATTCCATCCACACCAACGACGCCAGTCGTCCGGTGGGGGCATCGCGTCGGTGGCTGAACAGGTTGCGGTCGTCCACCGTGCAGCGGGGATCGATGTCGATGGCCGTGATGCCCAAAGCCGTTAGCTGCGTGGCGATTCCGGCCCGCAGGTCCAACCCGGGAGTGCCCCGCGACGTTGTGGTGCGACTGCCCGGCAGCGCTGCCTCGACCTCCGCGGCCATCTCTTCCGGCACTTCATAATTGCGTCCGCTGACCGCGGGGCCCAACAGCGCCGAAATGTCCTTGGCGCGTGCGCCGGCCCGCAGCATCACCTCCACGGTCCTGACGACGACGCCCTTCTGCGCGCCGACCCGGCCCGCGTGAACCGCGGCCACCACCCCGGCGCGGGCGTCGCCCATTAAAACTGGAACACAATCTGCGGTTACCACCGCCAAAGCCAATCGTGGCGTGGTAGTGACCAATGCGTCGGTTTTGTCGACGGCGCCGTTGCGCGGTCCGTCAACTTCTACCACGTGATCGCCGTGCACCTGGTTCATCCACACCACCGCGTCATCGCCCAACCCGAGCGCGCCCGTGAGCCGCTTGCGGTTGGCGGCGACCGCCGCCGGATCGTCCCCGACATGGTCGCCGAGATTGAAGGTGTCGAACGGCGGTGCCGAAACGCCGCCGGCGCGGGTGGTGGTCACGCGACGGATACGAACGCTCACTCGCCCAGTATCCGGACGCGGTTCAGTGGCGCATAAAGGGCGGCACGTCGACGTCATCATCGGAAATGCCGCCGTCGTCGCCACCGATGCTTACCGTCGCGCCGTTGGTGTGCACCGGCACGCTGGCCGCGTCGGCGGGCTCGAACAGCGGCGTGCTGACCTTGCCGGCCTTTCCTGGCGCGATCGCCTGAGCCCCGGCCCCGACGACCGGCCTTCGGCCCGGTCCGGTGGCCTCGAAGCCGGCGGCGATCACCGTGACGCGGACCTCGTCGCCCAGCGAGTCGTCGATGACCGTGCCGAAGATGATGTTGGCCTCCGCGTGGGCGGCCTCCTGCACCAGCGAGGCGGCCTCGTTGATCTCGAACAGACCGAGATCGCTGCCACCCGCGATCGACATCAGAACGCCCTGGGCGCCCTCCATCGACGCCTCCAGCAGAGGCGAATTGATCGCGATCTCGGCGGCCTTGAGCGCCCGGCCGTCCCCACGCGCCGAGCCGATGCCCATCAGCGCCGTGCCCGCCCCGCTCATGATGCCCTTGACGTCGGCGAAGTCGACGTTGATCAAGCCCGGCGTGGTGATCAGGTCCGTGATGCCCTGCACACCGTTGAGCAACACCTCGTCGGCGCTGCGGAACGCGTCCATCAACGACACCGCGGCGTCGCCCATCTGCAGCAGCCGATCGTTCGGAATGACGATTAGCGTGTCGCAGCTTTCGCGCAGCGAGGTGATGCCGTTCTCGGCCTGATTGCTTCGCCGCTTGCCCTCGAACGAGAACGGCCGCGTCACCACGCCGACGGTCAGGGCACCGAGCTTGCGGGCAATGGTCGCGACGACCGGCGCGCCACCGGTGCCGGTGCCACCGCCCTCGCCCGCGGTGACGAACACCATGTCGGCCCCGCGCAGCAGTTCCTCGATGTCGTCCTTGGCGTCCTCCGCAGCCTTGCGCCCGACTTCGGGGTCGGCGCCCGCGCCCAGACCACGGGTGGAGTCGCGTCCGACGTCGAGCTTGACGTCGGCGTCGCTCATCAACAACGCCTGGGCGTCGGTGTTGATGGCGATGAACTCGACGCCCTTGAGGCCCTGCTCGATCATCCGGTTGACGGCGTTGACGCCGCCACCGCCGATGCCGACCACTTTGATGACGGCGAGGTAGTTATGCGGGGGGGTCATGATCGCCTTCCTCCCTGGTTGCCTTTCGTCGCGGCGAACGCCTTGGCAAACTCTCAACCTCAACCAGAGGGTTATAGTTATGTCAAGTTGTTCCTCGCAACCAGAACCGTAGGGCGAGGTCGCGAGGTATCCATGCAGGCGCGCCGATGGGCGTGTCGAGAATTTCCGCGCAACGTTGGGCCCTCGGGACTATTTGACTGTCGGCAGGTCCGGGCTGGACACGTCGTAGGTCCTTCCGGGCTGGGTGAGCAGAGCGCCGAGTTTGAGCGCCTTCTCTTCGGTGCGGTCCGTTGTTCCCCACACCACCGTGCGCCCGTCATTCAGGGTCAGGGTGATGGCGGCGACGGACGGCGCGGCGATGCGGCCGACCTGTCCGGCGACCTCGGGGCGCAGCGCCGTCATCACCTGCAGCGCCGCCTTGGTCGGCGCGTCGCTGGGTCCGGGGTTGTCGGCGTCGAGGTAGGGCACGCCCGCGGGCGGCGGCGCCGTCGCGAAGTCCACACCGTCCTTGTCGAACAGATGCGGGCCGTCCGGGTAGTCCTTGACCACGACTGGCACCCGCTCGATGACAGTGACGCGCAGCGTCGACGGGTACTGACGCTGGACCCGCGCGCTGGCCACCCGTCGAATCGCCGCGACACGTTCGGCGACCGCATCGGTGTCGACCTGGAGCAGGGGCGTGCCCGGTGCGACCGCGGCGGCGGCAATGACCTCGTCCTGCGTCACCGCGCCCAGGCCGACCACCACGACGTCGCGCGCTGACATGATCGGGGTGAAGTACAGCAGCAGCCCAAGCCCGACCACCACGACGCTCACCAGCGCGGACCACATCAGCACCTTCAGGCCCCGAACCGTCCGGCGGCCAAGCCTTTTCGTCTCTTCGGGCGGCCCGCCCATGACGCGCCGCTTGGCCTCTCGGCGAGCATTCTCGATCGCGGTGGCCCGGGCCTCGGCGGCACGGCGCTCCTCACGTTCCCGCCGTGCCCGCCGACGCGGACCCTCGTAGTCGGGAGCGGCCGCGGGCGGCGGTGTCTGTTCCTGCGGGGCGTCTTCGCCGGCGTTCTCGTCGGTCGGCTCGGTCATCGGAACGCCGCTCCCGGCCCGCCCGGTGCACTGCGGTTGGCCTTCACCCTCAGCGCCGAAAGGATTTCCGTACCCAGCATGGTGACGTCGCCTGCCCCCATCGTCACCACGACGTCGCCCGGGTTGGCGGCCGCGGCCACCCGCTCTGCCACCGCCGAAAAGTCGGGAACGTACGTCACCGGGACGGTGACGTGGTCGGCGATCATCGCCCCACTCACGCCTGCCATCGGCTGTTCGCGCGCGGCATAGACGTCGAGGACGAACACCTCGTCGGCTTCGCTTAGCGCCTGCCCGAATTCGCGTGCGAAAGTTTTTGTCCGCGAATACAAATGGGGTTGGAACACGACGATCGACCGACCGGAAAAGCCGGGGTCGCCGTTCTGGGCCACTGCGCGCACCGCGGTCAGCGTGGCGCGCACTTCCGTCGGATGGTGGGCGTAATCATCGAACACGCGCACGCCGTTGGAGGTGCCGACCAATTCAAAGCGCCGCCGCACCCCCTCGAAACCGGCGAAGCCGTCGAGCACGGCGTCGGGCGGCGCGCCGATGTCGAGCGCCGCCAGCAGCGCGCCGAGTGCGTTGAGCGCCATGTGCCTGCCGGGCACCGCGAGCCGCATCACCCGCGGATGCGTTTCGCCGTCCAGTTGGATGTGCGCGACCGCACCGGTGCCCTGTTGTTCCCAGTCCAGCAGGGTGCCCGCCAGCGGCTGTGTCGGGTCGCTGCCGTATCGCAGCACCCGAATGCCCAGTGCTGCGGTGCGTTCGGCCAGCCCCGCAGCGCCGGCGTCGTCGGTGCAAACGACCAGCGCACCACCGGGTTTCAGCCGCTCGACGAACCCGTCGAACACCGCGCCGTACGCCTCGGCGCTGCCGAAGAAATCCAGATGATCGGCCTCGATGTTGGTCACCACCGCGACATCCGGGGTGTACTCCAGCAGCGAGCCGTCACTCTCGTCCGCCTCGGCGACGAAACAATCCCCGCTGCCGTGGTGCGCATTGGTGCCCGCCTCGCCGAGATCGCCGCCCACCGCGAACGACGGGTCAAACCCGCTGTGCTGCAACGCCACGATGAGCATCGAGGTAGTGGTGGTCTTGCCGTGGGTGCCGGTGACCATCAGCGTGGTGTGTCCGGCCATGAGCTTGGCCAGCACCGCCGGTCGCAGTATCACCGGGATGCCGCGGCGACGCGCCTCGACCAGTTCGGGGTTGGTCTTGGGAATGGCGGCGTGCGTGGTGACTACGGCCGTCGGGCCGCCGGGCAGCAGGTCCAGCGACGACTCGTCGTGCCCGATCCGGATCGACGCACCGCGGGCGCGCAGCGCCACCACACCGCGCGATTCCTTGGCGTCCGAACCCGATACCAGACCACCGCGGTCCAACAGGATGCGGGCGATGCCCGACATACCCGCGCCCCCGATGCCGACCATGTGCACCCGCTGCAACTCGTCGGGCAGCGACTTCTCGTTCACCGCAACCGCTTTCGGTCGCTGCGGGGGTTACGGGCCACATCGAGGGCGACTTCAGCGACGCGCTGCGCGGCGTCCCGGTGCCCGGCGAGCGCTGCGGCCGCGGTCATCGCCTGCATCCGACCCGGCTCATTGAGCAGGCTGGTCACCGTGTCGGCGACGACGGAGGGCGTCAGATTGGCGTCATCGACGATGAGACCGCCGCCGGCCTCGACAACCGGCAGTGCGTTGAGCCGTTGCTCGCCGTTGCCGATCGGCAGCGGCACGTAGACCGCGGGCAGGCCGACATCGGTTACCTCGGCGACCGTCATGGCGCCGGACCGGCAGACGGCCAGGTCCGCGGCGGCATACGCCAGGTCCATCCGGTCCAGATACGGCACCGCGACGTACGGCGGGTCGCCGTCGGCGGGCTCGCGAAGGTCGAGGGTGTTCTTCGGGCCGTGCGCGTGGAGCACTGAAATGCCGGCCACGGCAAGGTCTTTGGCGGCCCCGGCGACAGCTTGGTTGATGCGCTGGGCGCCTTGCGACCCGCCGAACACCAGCAACACCTTGGCGTCGTCGGCGAATCCGAAGTGGGCCCGCGCCTGTCCGCGAAGGGCCATCCGGTCCAGCGACGTGATCGCGGCCCGCACCGGCACGCCGACTACCTCGACTCGGCCCAGCCCGGGGTCCGGGACCGCCGACAGTACGCGCCGGGCCGATCGCGCGCCGACGCGGTTCGCCCAGCCTGCGCTCGCGTTGGCTTCATGCACGACGACCGGGACGCGGCGCCACGCCGCTAGGTACGCAGGTAGCGCGACGTACCCGCCGAACCCGATCACCACGTCGGCGTCGACGGTGTCCAGCACCGCGCGGGTCTGCCGAACGGCTTGCCGCACCCGCAGCGGCAGCCGCACCAGATCACCCGACGGCTTACGCGGCAGCGGCACCGGGGTGATCAGCTCGAGGTCGTATCCGCGTTCGGGCACCAGCCGCGTTTCCAGCCCCCGCGGGGTGCCCAATGCGGTGATCCGCACGTCCGGGTCGAGCGCGGTGAGGGCGTCGGCCACGGCCATTGCGGGTTCGACGTGCCCCGCCGTGCCGCCGCCCGCGAGGACGACCGAAATGCTCACCCGTAACGCTGACCTTCCATTGTGCGGGCCCGACGGCCCTGATTGCGCTGGCCAGCACCCTGACGGCCGGATTTACCCGATCGCTGGCCGCCTCCATGATGCCCTGAGCGCCGCACCTGCCGGTCGGCCGGATGGGGTTTGCGCTTCTTGTCGGTGACGGGCTTTCGGTCGGGCTTGCGTGCGGGCTTCGGCGCCGACTTGTCCGGGCGTGCCGCGCGCAACCGGTCGCGCAGCGCTTCGGTGCGCGTCGGCACATACGGCTCGGGCGGCGGCAGTCGCAGTAGCCGGTTGACCCTGTCGTCCCGTCCGGCCCGTAGCGCGGCCACCGCCTCGGGCTCGTGACGGGCCGCATTCGCCATGATTCCGATGATCAAAAGTGTTGTTGCCGTTGATGTTCCGCCTGCTGAGATCAGCGGCAGCTGTAGCCCGGTGACCGGCAGCAGCCCCACTACGTAGCCCACGTTGATGAACACCTGGCCCATCACCCACAGCGTCGCGGTCGCGGTGAGCAGCCGCAAGAACGGGTCGGCGGAGCGGCGCGCGATCCGCATCCCGGTGTATGCGAACAGCCCGAACAGACACAGCAGCCCGACGGCGCCGACGAAGCCGAGTTCCTCGCCGATGATCGCGAAGATGAAGTCGTTATGGGCGTTGGGCAGGTAGTTCCACTTGGCGGTGCCCTGCCCCAGCCCATCACCGAACACGCCGCCGTTGGCCAGCGCGAACCGTGCCTGGCGGGCCTGGTAGCCGGAGCCCTGGGCGTCGGCGCCCGGGTTGAGCCAGGACTGCACGCGGTCGGACCGGTAGCCCTCGGAGACCGCCAGCACTGCCGCCGACACCATGACGGCGATCAGCGACGAAATGAACACCCGCAGCGGCAGGCCCGCGTACCACAGCAGGCCGAGCAGGATGATGCCCAGCGACACCGTCTGCCCGAGGTCCGGCTGGGCGACGATCAGCGCCAGCGCGATGACGGCCGCGGGCACCAGCGGGATCAACATCTCGCGCAGCGACGCCCGCTCCAAGCGCCGGGCGGCCAGCAGATGCGCACCCCAGATGGCAAACGCGATCTTCGCCAGTTCGGAGGGCTGCATGGAGAACCCGGCGATCACGAACCAGCCGCGAGAACCGTTGGCTTCCTTACCAATTCCTGGGATCAGCACCAGGATCAGCATGACGATGGTGAGCGCGAACCCGCTGAACGCCAGGCTGCGCATCATCTGCACGGGCATCCGCAGCGCAATCCAGAACGCGATCAGCCCGACGACGGTCCACAGCACCTGCCTGCCGAAGATGGCCCAGGGCGAACCGTCCTCGTCGTAGGAGTGCACCCCAGACGCGGACAACACCATCGTCAGACCCAGCGTGATGAGCAGCGCCGTGACGGCGATGATGAGGTGAAACGACGTCATCGGTCGACCGAGCCACGCGCCGAATCTCGTGCGCGGCCCACCCTCGGTGACCGCCTGGTCGGCGGCCGTATCGGTGGCCGACTTGGTCCTCCGGTGCCGCAACCGGGTCAGGATATTGCTCACGGCCGGCTACCGGGTGAGCGCGGATACCGCCGCGGCGAACGCATCGCCGCGCTGGCCGTAGCCGCTGAACTGGTCGAAGGACGCACCGGCCGGAGCCAGCAACACGGTGTCGCCGGGCCGGGCCAACCCTCGGGCGGCGTCGACGACCGCGGCCATCAGGCTAGTCACAGCTGACCCAGTATCCCCATGCACCCCAGAATCCTCCCCCGTCACAACCTCGTCGACGGGGACATCCGGCGCGTGTCGCGATAACGCGTCGCGGATCAAACCCCGGTCACGTCCGATCAAAACCGCTCCGACCAGGCGATTCGCCACGGCGCCGACCAGTTCGTCGACCGACGCCCCCTTCAGCAGACCGCCGGCGACCCACACCACCCGCGGGTAGGCGGCGATCGACGCCTGCGCCGCGTGCGGGTTAGTGGCCTTGGAGTCGTCGACATACGTCACGCCGTCGACGACATCGACGACCTCGGCGCGGTGCCGGCCCACGCGGAACCCGGCCAGCGCCTCGGCAATGGCCTCGGGTGGCACCTCAACGGAGCGGGCCAGCGCCGCGGCGGCCAACGCGTCGAGCACCCCAACCGGGCCGGCGACCGGGATCGAAGCCGTCTCGGCCAGCGCCAGCTGTTCGCCGAACGCGTTGTCGACGAGCACGCCGTCACGGACGCCCAGCTCCCCCGGCCCCGGATCGCCGAGCCGGAAGCCGACGCGCACAGGCGCGGCGGCGGTCGACAGCAGACCGGCCGCGACCGCGTCGTCGAGCCCGACGACGGCCACCCGGCCATCGAGCACGCGGGCCTTGTCCCGCGCGTAGGCAGCCATCGAGCCGTGCCAATCGAGGTGATCCTCGGCGACGTTGAGCACCGCACCGGCATCGGGGCGCAGCGACGGCGCCCAATGCAGCTGAAAACTCGACAACTCGACCGCCATCAGCTCAGCCGACTGATCGAGGACATCCAGCACCGGATCGCCGATGTTGCCGCACAGCAGCGCGCGGCGGCCGGCGGCGACCAGCATCGCGTGCAGCATCGACGTCGTGGTGGTCTTGCCGTTGGTGCCGGTGACCACCAGCCAGCGCCGAGGCGGCCCGTAACGACCGGAATTGTCCAGGCGCCAAGCCAATTCAACGTCGCCCCAGATCGGCACACCTGCGCCGGCAGCGGCGGTCAGCACCGGCGCAGTGGGCGGCAGCCCGGGACTGGTGACGACGAGGTCGTAGTCGGTGATCCGGTCGGCGGCGTTGGCCGCGTCGAGCACCGCGACGCCGTGCTGCGCGAACTCCGTCAGCGCCGCCGGGCTGTCGTCGGTGAGCGTGGCACGAGCACCGAGTGGCGTCAGCGCGGCCAGGATGGCGCGCCCGGTGACGCGGGCCCCCGCGACCAGAACCTTGGCTCCCGACAAGTCCACGTCAGGCACCGACTGTGGTCAGCCACTCGCTGTAGAAGAGCGCGACACCGAGGCCGCATGCGATCGCGGTGAGGAGCCAGAACCGGATGATGACCGTGGTTTCCGCCCAGCCGACAAGTTCGAAGTGGTGATGGAACGGCGCCATCCGGAACACCCGGCGCCCGGTGGTGCGGAACGCCATGATCTGCACGACGACCGATGTGACCTCGGCGACGAACAGCGCACCGAGCACGACCGCCAGCATCTCCGTGCGGCTGGTCACCGAAAGTCCGGCAATGATGCCGCCAAGTGCCAGTGAGCCGGTGTCGCCCATGAAGATCTTGGCCGGCGCGGCGTTCCACCATAGAAAGCCGATGCACGCCCCCACCGTGGCCGCCGCGATGATCGCGAGATCCAACGGATCGCGGACGTTGTAGCAGCCCAGCCCCGGGCTGGTCGCGCAGGCGTTGCGGAACTGCCAGAACGTGATCAGCACGTAGGCGGCGCACACCATGGCCATCGCCCCGGCCGCCAGGCCGTCCAGGCCGTCAGTGAAGTTCACCGCGTTCGACCAAGCGCTGACGATGACGATGCAGAACAGCACGAACACTGCGGGGGCGAGGGTGACCGTGGCGATCTCGCGCACGTACGACAGTTCGGCGCTGCCCGGTGTCAACCCGTCGGCGCTGCGAAACTGCAGGGCCAGCACCCCGAAAAGCACTGCGGCGGTCAGAATGCCGACGGTCTTGGCGGTCTTGTTCAGGCCGAGGTTGCGCGAGCGCCGGATCTTGATCAGGTCGTCGACGAAACCGACGGCGCCCAACGCGGTCGCAAGGCCGAGCACCAGCCAGCCCGAGGCGGACGGCCCCTTGCCGTCCATCACGATGCCGATCAATTGGGTGCCCAGATAGCCCGCCCAGATGCCTGCGACGATTGCGACGCCACCCATCGACGGGGTGCCGCGCTTCTTGTGGTGGCTCGGCGGCCCGTCCTCTCGGATCTCGTGTCCGAACCCCTGCCGGGTGAACAGCCGGATCAGCACCGGCGTGAGAAGGATCGAGATCGTCAGCGCGATGCCGACGGCGATGAGGATCTGCCTCATCCGCGAACGTCCTCGTCCGCCAGGGCGTCGGCAAGGGCACCGAGCCCGGCCGCATTCGAGGCTTTCACCAGCACCACATCTCCTGCGTGCAGTTCGGCCCGCAGCAGTGCGAGCGCGGCGTTGGCGTCGTCAACCATGGTGGATTCGGGGCCCCACGACCCCTCCATGACCGCCCCGTGGTGCATGGCGCTCATAGACCTCCCGGTTCCCACGACGATGAGTCGTGACACATCTAATCGCACCGCCAACCGGCCGATGCGGTCATGCTCGGATATCGCGTCGTCGCCAAGCTCGGCCATCTCGCCGAGCACGGCCCAGCTGCGGCGCTTCTCCCCGCCCTCGTGCGCGATGGCGGCCAGCGCCTTCAGGCCCGCCCGCATGGAGTCCGGGTTGGCGTTGTAGGCGTCGTTGATGACCGTGACGCCGTCGTCGCGGGTGGTGACCTGCATGCGGTGTTTGGACGCCGGACCCGCCGCTGCCAACGCCGTGGCCACCTGTTGGAGACTGGCGCCGCACTCCAGCGCGACGGCGGCAGAGCACAGCGCGTTCGATACTTGGTGGTCGCCGTGCACGGCCAGTGCAACGTCGGTCTGGCCATCGGCGGTATGCAATGTGAACCGCGCCCGGGCCAGCGCGTCGAGCGTGACGGGCCCGGCCCACACATCGGCGTCCGGCGTGCGACCCACGCGCACCACCCGCGCCGCCGTCTGGTCGGCCATCGCGGCCACGGCGGTGTCGTCGACGTTGAGGATCACCACTCCTGACGACGGAACAGCTTGCGGGAGTTCGGCTTTCGTCGCGGCGATGGCCTCGCGAGAGCCGAATTCACCGAGATGCGCGGTGCCGACGTTCAGCACGACCGCGATCGACGGCGGCGCGATCGATGCGAGTGCGGCGATGTTTCCAGGGTGGCGAGCCGACATCTCGAGGACCAGGTAGTCGGTTTCGGTGGTGGCGCGCAGCACCGTCCACGGGTGGCCGAGCTCGTTGTTGAAGGAGCCCGGCGGCGCAACGACTTCCCCCAGCGGGCCGAGCACAGCGGCGAGCAGATCTTTGGTCGACGTCTTACCCGACGAGCCGGTGATGCCGACGATGGTCAGCCCACCGTCGACGAGTTCGGCGGCTACCGCGGACGCGAGCCGCGCCAGCGCCGCGAGCACCGCGGCGCCCGAGCCGTCGGTGTCGTGTTCGAGCACGCCGGCCGCGGGGTCGTGGGCTAGTTCAGGTGCGACGACGATCGCGGGCACGCCCACTGGCCGCGCCGCCAGCACCGCGACGGCGCCCGCACCCACGGCAGCGGCGGCGAAGTCGTGGCCGTCGGAGCGTGCCCCCGGCAGCGCCAGGAATAGGCCGCCGGGAGTGACTGCGCGCGAATCGAATTCGACGGTGCCGGTGACGCGCGTCGCTGCCGCGTCGTCGGAGGAAATATCGGTGAGCGTTCCGCCGACGATGTCGGCGATCTGGGCGACGGTCAGATCGATCACGCGCGGGCCCCCAGCGCGGCGGCAAGTTCCTCGCGATCGTCGAAGGGCCGCGTGTGGCCGTGGCTGGTTTGGCCGGCCTCGTGGCCCTTGCCGGCGATCAGCACCACGTCGCCCGGTCGCGCCCAGGCCACCGCGTGGTCGATGGCCTCGCGACGGTCGCCGACCTCGATCACTTGCGCCGGGCCGCCCTGGGCGCCGGCCATGATCGCGGCCCTGATGGCGGCGGGTTCCTCGTCGCGAGGATTGTCGTCGGTGACGACGACCAGGTCGGCGAGTTCAGCGGCCACGCGGCCCATCGGCTCGCGCTTGCCCGGATCCCGGTTGCCGCCCGCACCGAACACCACGGCGAGCCGGCCACTGCCCTGCGCCCGCAGCGTCTCGAGGACCGCCCGCAAAGCCCCTGGCTTGTGCGCGTAGTCGACAAGCGCGAGAAAGCCCTGACCGCGGTCGATCGGCTCGAGCCGGCCGGGCACCGTCGCGCTGCGAAGCCCCGGCGCCGCCTGCTCCGGTGACACCCCGACGGCGTCGAGCAGTGCGACCGCCAGCAGGCAATTGGCGACGTTGTAGCGGCCCGGCAGCCCGACCCGCAGCCCGTGGTGCACGCCCGCCGGGTCCGCGGCGACGAATTCTTGGGCCCCGAGTTCGACCGTCTCGATGGTTTCCACTCGCCAGTCGGCGTCGCGTCCGGTCGCGCTCACGGACACCGGATGGTGTGCGAGGCGGGCCATCGTACGCCCCGCGTCGTCGTCAATGCAGATCACGGAAATGCTTGCGTGCGTTCGCGACTCGGGGTCGAACAGCCGTGCCTTCGCGTCGAAATAGTCCTGCATCGTCGGGTGGAAGTCGAGGTGATCTCGCGACAGGTTGGTGAATCCTCCGACCTCGAAGTGCACGCCGTCGACGCGGCCCAGCGTCAGGGCGTGGCTGGACACCTCCATCACCACAGTGTCGACGCCCTGTTCGACCATCACCGCCAGCAGGGCCTGTAGATCGGGTGCCTCCGGTGTGGTCAGGGCGCTGGGCTGATCGCGCCCGTCGATGCGAACTCCGACGGTGCCGATCAGCCCGGCCACCCGCTCGGCCGAGCGCAGGCCGGCCTCCACCAGATACGTCGTCGTGGTCTTGCCCGACGTTCCGGTGACGCCGATGACGCGCAACCGATCCGATGGATGTCCATAGACGGCCGCCGCCAACTCGCCAAGGACCGAACGCGGGTCGGGATGGATGAGCACCGGCACCCCGACATCGCCACCCATCGCGTCGACGCCTGCGGGGTCGGTCAGCACCGCGACGGCGCCGTGAGCCACCGCGTCGGCGGCATAGCGACCGCCGTGCGACGACGACCCCGGCAGCGCCGCGAACAGGTCGCCCGGCCGCGCGTCTTGACCCCGCAGCGTCACGCCGATGACGTGCACGTTTGGCACCGCACTGCTCCCGGCGGGCATGGCGCCGACCTGCTCGGCCAGCCGCCCCAGCGCTTGGCCGACGGGATCGTTGGGACGCAGGTTCATGGCTTTGACACAGTACCGGCCTGGCTTTTGGTGTCCCCTCGCAAGCTGGGGACCCCAACCGCGGTCAGGTGGCTTGCAGTGTCAGCGGCGGACCCGGGTCGGGCGACAGCGGGATGTTCTCCCGCTGCAGTAGCCAGGCGGCGATGTTGTGGAACAGCGGCGCCATCGTGGTGCCTTGCAGGCCCTCGGCGGTGCGTTGCGGGTTGTCGCCCATGATGCCGATGACGTACCGGGGATCCTCAGCCGGGGCCACGCCCGCGAACGTGATCCAGTAGACGTTGTCGGAGTAGCAGCCGCAGCCGGGGTTGATCTGCTGGGCGGTACCAGTCTTGCCTGCAATCTGATAGCCGTCGACGGCCGCCAGCGGCCCGGTGCCCTGCTGGTCGCCCCCCGGATCGCGTTGCACCGTCGCGCGCAGCATCTGCCGCACGGTCTGCGCGGTTTGCGGCGATACCACCCGCACGCCCTCCGGCCGTGGCTCGTCGGTGCGAGTGCCATCTGGCGCGATCGTGGTCTTGACGATGCGCGGCGGGATGCGCACGCCATCGTTGGCGATGGTCTGGTACATGCCCGTCATCTGCAACAGCGTCATCGAAAGGCCTTGGCCGATGGGCAGGTTCGAGAAGGTACTACCCGACCACTGGTCGATCGGCGGCACCAGGCCCGCGCTCTCGCCGGGCAGCCCCACCCCGGTGCGCTGACCAAGGCCGAACTTGTCGAGCATGTCGGCGTAGCGTTCCGGGCCGATCCGCTGCGACAGCATCAGGGTGCCCACGTTCGACGACTTACCGAAGATACCGGTCGTGGTGTACGGCGTCACTCCGTGTTCCCAGGCGTCGTGGACGCTGACGCCGCCCATGTCGATCTCACCGGGGACCTGCAGCACCTCATCGGGGTTGGACAGGCCTAATTCGATCACCGAGGCGGCGGTGACGATCTTGTTGACCGAGCCCGGTTCATACGGCGACGAGACGGCCGGATTGCCGAGTTCGCGATCCTCCTGGCGGCCGATGTCTTGCGACGGGTCGAACGTGTTGTCGTTCGCCATCGCAAGCACCTCACCGGTTTTCGCGTCCAGCACGACGGCTGACACGTTCTTCGATCCGGACAGGTCCTTGGCCTGCTGCACCTGCTGTTGGACGTAGAACTGGATGTCGTCGTCGAGGGTCAGCATCACGGTCGAACCGTCGACGGCGTCGTGCCGGTTGCGATAGCTGCCCGGGATCACCACGCCGTCGGAGCCGCGGTCATATGTGATTGATCCGTCGGTGCCCGCCAACACGGCGTCCAGTGAATCCTCAAGTCCGAGAAGACCGTGGCCGTCCCAGTCGATTCCGCCGACGATGTTGGCCGCCAGCGATCCCCCGGGGTACTGGCGCAAATCCTGCCGCTCCGAACCGACTTCGGGGAACTTGGTGGTGATCGCATCGGCGATGGCCGGATCGACGGCGCGGGCGAGGTAGACGAACGAGTCGTTGCCGGTGAGCTTCTTCAGCACGGTGCCGGCGTCGGGTTTGTTGTTGAGCCGCAACGCGACTTCGGCGGCGATATCACGCAGCCGCCGCTGGGGGTCCGGCGCCTGCGGCGTTTTCGCCTTGGCCTCTTCGAGCTGCTTGCGGATCTTGACTGGCTGGAAGGTCAGCGCGCGCGCCTCGATGGTGAAGGCCAGCTTGTCGTCGTTTCGGTCGACGATCGCGCCGCGCACGGCCTTCTCCACGTCGGTGACCTTGAGCTGACCCGCCGCCTCGGCACGCAGGCCCGCAGCGAGGGGCACCTGCAAATTGAACAGCTGAGCGGTGGC
>Ga0075421_100004271_pt1 | contig 17248 bp, 9 predicted proteins | sample SoiMetdeltSBSDD5_FD_75292 | JGI IMG/M metagenome (GOLD analysis project Ga0075421, IMG submission 75292) | Bulk soil microbial communities from a Populus tree surrounding site in Tennessee, USA - Soil MetaG P. deltoides SBSDD5 | ecosystem: Environmental > Terrestrial > Soil > Tree plantation...
ACGACCGTGAATTGCCTGACGAGCGTGTCCCGGCCTGTGATGAGCCGGACCGAGTAGTTGCCCGGCGGTGCGACGGGGCCATCGGTCGGGCCTTCATCGATGAGCGTATTCTTGAGTTGCTTGATCCCGGGGTAGCGCAGATTCCACACGAACCGGTTCGTGCCCGCCCGGGCCGACACGATCGAGTCCGCAGGCTCGTAGACGACGCTGTCGCGCAGTCCCTCGCGCGTTCGACGGGCAAGGGAGTCGGTGGCGGTCTTGAGCGTGTCGTTAGGCGTCGAGTCGCTCGTGTAGGAGCGGATCACCTTCCCCGCACCGTCGCGGAATTCGAGCGTCACCTTCGCCCTTGGCGTCGTCTTGAACCAGTAGTCGATCGTCGCGCCGCCGCGTGGATTCTGCCCGGCCGTGAGACTCGCGCCGCCCCCGCTCACCCACCGCACGGTCTGCGCAGGCTGGAACACGTACGCCGGCTTGCTCGTCACGGAATCCGCGATCTGACGAAGCACGGAGATGTCGTCGATCGCCCAGAAGGCGCGCCCATGCGTCGCGGCGATCAGGTCGTTGCCGTGGACGGCGAGGTCGCGGACGCTCGCGCGTGGCAGATTGAGCTGCAGCGGCTCCCACCGTGCGCCGTCGTCGAACGACACGTACACGCCGATCTCCGTGCCCGCGTAGAGGAGCCCGCGCCTAACGTGGTCTTCGCGAATGCTCCGCGTGTAGGCTCCCGTCGGAATGCCGGTGTTGATCGCCGTCCACGTCTGACCGTAGTCGGTCGTCTTCCAGAGATACGGCTTGAAGTCGTCCTGCTGATAGCGATTGGTCGCCAGATACGCCGTGCCCGCGTCGAAATGCCCGGGCTCGATCACCGCCGTCCGTGTGAACTTCCCGAAGCCTTTGGGCGTGACGTTGGTCCAGTGCGCGCCGCCATCGCGCGAGACGTGCATCAACCCATCGTCACTCCCGGCCCAGAGCACTCCCTTCGTGAGTGGCGACTCGGCGAAGGCGTAGATCGTTGCATACCACTCGGTGCCCGTCATGTCGCCGTGTATCGGGCCGCCCGATCTGCCTAACGTCGCCGGATCGTGGACCGTGAGGTCGGGGGAGATCTGCGTCCAGCTCGCGCCTTCGTCGGTCGACTTGTGCACGTACTGCGACGTCACGTACAGCGTGCTCGGGTCGTGTGGTGAGATCAGGGTCGGGTAGGTCCACTGAAATCGGAATGGCACATCCTTCACTGCCCACCCGTCGTAGTTCGCCATCCACACCGAGATGTCGCGCTCCTGGCGCGTCGCACGGTCCACTCGGCTCAGGAAGCCGGTGTAGCAACCGCCATACGTCACGTTTGGATCGCGCGGGTCCACCGAGATGGTTGCGTTCTCGCAGCCAGCGACGGGGTACCAGTCGCGCTCGCCGATCTGGCCGTCGTCCGACCGGCTCGCGATCGACACCGTCGAGTTGTCCTGCTGCGCCCCGTAGAGGCGGTACGGGAACTGGTTGTCGGTCGCGACGTGATAGAACTGCGCGGTCGGCTGGTTGTAGATGCTCGACCACGTGTCACCCCCGTCGTAGGAGATCGTCGCTCCGCCGTCGTTCCCATTGATCAGGCGGCGCGAATCCTTCGGATCGACCCACATGATGTGCGTGTCGCCGTGCGGCACGCGGACGCGCGAGAACGTCTTGCCGCCGTCCACGGAACGCCAGACGCTCAGGTTCATCACGTACACCGTGTTCTCGTCGGTCGGATCCGCGGTGACCGCCGAGTAGTACCAGGCGCGAACGGACCACTTCTGGTCGTCGCTCGTGCGCTGCCAGGTATCGCCGCCGTCATCCGACCGGAAGATCCCGCCTGACGAGTCGGGCGCCTCGATGCTGGCGTACACGCGTCGCGGATTCGCGGGCGAGATCGCCACGCCAATCTTGCCTAACGGCTTTGCCGGGATGCCGGGGTTGAACGAGATCTCCTTCCACGTATCACCGCCATCGGTGGTCTTCCACAGTCCGCTCCTGCCGCCGCCGGCGTTCATGCCCCACGGCGTGCGCTGAAACTTCCACATCGACGCGAACAGGATGCGCGGGTTCGATGGGTCGATGGTGAGATCCATGCCGCCGGTGGAGTCGTTGAGGAACAGGACTTTCTTCCACGTGCGGCCGCCGTCGGTGGTCCGGAAGACTCCGCGCTCCACGTTAGGCCCGAAAGCATGGCCGATGGCTGCGACGTACACGCGGTCGGGATCCCGTGGATCGATCGCCACGTCGCCGATCTGCTGCGTGTCAGTGAGGCCGAGATGGCGCCACGTCTCGCCGCCATCGGTCGAGCGATAGACGCCGGTGCCGTAGGTGAGATCCTCGCGCGGCTGCGACTCGCCCGTGCCAACGTAGATCACGTTAGGGTCGGACTGGGCTACCGCGATCGCCCCGACCGATGAGATGTCCGACTTTCCGTCGGTGACGTTGCGCCACGTCTGGCCGCCGTTGGTGGTCTTCCACACGCCGCCATTGACGGCGCCGAAGTAGAACACGAGCGGTCTGCTCGGATCGCCCGCGACGGCGACGACGCGCCCGCCGCGAAACGGGCCAACCAGACGCCATCGGAGCGCTTTCAATCGCGATGACGTTCCCGCCGGATTCGTGTACAGGCTGGAGTCGTACGCCGGGTTGAGGAGAGCCGGCGGCGTCGCTTGTTCAGTGGGTCGAGGATTGCGCTGCGCGCCCAGCGCTGCGCCGTGGACGGTGAGCAGAATGATGGCGGAGCGGATCACACTCGATCTCATGCACAGGCTCGGGTTCGGAGTCGGCTAAGCCTGTTCGCTCCGTAGCAACACCGCTAGGGGACGACCTCGCTACTCCACGTGCTTTGCGCTGTGCGCTTCATTGCCATCAGATCCCGCGAAAACCCAGTTGCGTGAGTCCGATTAGAGACCGCTTACGACCGTAGTACGGCACAATCGAGCAAACCAGTTCGCGGAACCCTAGACCGGCCGCCGTCGTAGGCTCATGGAAAGGGGCACACGCGTGCGCACTCTATGGTAGAGAGCGGCGCTGTTCGCGAGGACGTCGCGCGGGACGCCGCGCACTGACGAGGGCTGTCGTAACGGCGAAGAGACGTTGCCAACCAATTGGACGTTGCTTCTGTCCAATCGCCGTCACCCGAGCAGCAATCTCTGAATGCTCCTTCCTTTGTTTTCTCTCGGCGCCGCGGCCGCTGCGTTCGTTTCGCAGGCGCCGAGCGTCTCACGCACTCCGCAGACCGCAACGGCATCCGCCGTGGTCACTCGTCAGGCGCCGACCATCGACGGGCGCAACGACGACCAGGTCTGGCGTGAGGCGCCGAAGATATCCGGCTTTCGACAGTTCCAACCGCACGTCGACGCCGACCCTTCGTTTCCCACGGAATTCCAGGTCGCATACGACGAGAAGAATCTGTACGTCTTCGTGCGGATGTTCGACCCTCACCCTGACAGCATCATGCACGCGCTGTCGCGTCGCGACGTGCGCGGGCCGTCCGATCAGATCAAGCTGCTGATCGACTCGTACGACGACAAACGGAGCGGCTTCGAGTTCGCGGTGAATCCCGATGGCGTGAAACGGGACTTCGCGATGAGCAACGACGGCAACGAGGATGATTCCTGGAACGGGATCTGGGACGTCAGCACCAGGGTCGATTCGTCAGGCTGGACGGCGGAGTTCCTGATCCCGCTGTCGCAGCTCCGCTACGCCCGTGCGCCGTCCCATACGTTCGGATTCGGGGTCTGGCGGGATATCGAGCGGTACGCCGAACGGTCGGCGTGGCCAGCCTACTCGCCCAACCGCAATGGGCTCAGCTCGCAGCTTGGTCGGCTCACGGGCCTCACCGGCATCACGAGCGCGAAGCGGCTCGAGGCGACGCCATACGCCGTGACGAAGAACGTGCAGCGCTCGACGCCGAACAACCAGTTTCGACGCGACCAGCAGATGAGCGTTGGCGGCGACCTCAAGTTCGGCGTGACGCCGAACGTCACGCTCGACGCGACCGTCAACCCCGATTTCGGCCAGGTCGAGGCGGATCCGGCACAGCTCAACCTCACCGCGTTCGAGACGTTCCTCCCCGAGCAGCGTCCGTTTTTCGTCGAAGGCACCGGGTTGTACAAGTTCGCGCTGAACTGCTACATCGTCGTCGACTGCAGCACGAACGAAGGATTGTTCTACTCTCGGCGGATCGGTCGCGCCCCGACGCTGGGTGACGACTATGGCGATGCCGACACGCCGACATCGACGCCGATCGCGGCCGCGACGAAGCTGACCGGGCGCACGACCCGTGGGTTGTCGTTTGGCGTGCTCGACGCCGTGACCCCGCAGGTCACGGGTGTGCGCGATCTGACGGTGGAACCGTTGACGAACTACGCCGTCTTCCGCGGACAGCAAGACCTTCGCGGCGGCGAGACCAGCATCAGCTTCATCGGCACGGGCGTGAATCGCCAGCTCGACGACCTCACGCGGCCGTTGCTGCACTCGAGCGCGTACACCACAGGCGCTACCTTCCGCAATCGCTTCCACAACCGGCAGTACGAGATCGCGGGGCAATTCGCGGCGTCACGCCTCGCCGGGTCCTCGGACGTGATCGCGGCCACACAGCAGAACGCCGTCCACTACTACCAGCAGCCGGGCGACGACTACGAGGTCGACCCCACCCGCACGTCACTGTTCGGCCACTCGGAACAGCTCAAGATCGGGAAGTACGGCGGCGGCATCACGCGGTTCGAGTCGAGCGTCGTTAGGCAGTCGGCGGGCTTCGACGTCAACGACCTGGGCTTCCTCCGCCGCGCCGACATCCTGGACTGGAGTACGTGGAGCGCGCTCACGTTTCAGGATGCGAAGTGGATCTACCGCTGGGCGCAGGTCAACGGCAACTACTGGCAGACGTGGAACACCTCGGGCACGCGGCTCGAGAACGCGCTCAACTTCAACGGCCACATGGGGCTCAGGAACAACTGGGACGTCCACATGGGCAGCACGTTCGGCAAGCTAAGCCCAAGTTACTGCGACCGGTGCACGCGCGGCGGTCCGGTGCTCCGCCAGTCGCACAGCTACTCGCCGTGGGGCGGCTTCAACACCGACAGCCGCCGCATCATCTCGGGCGGCATGTGGACGAACCTGTGGTTCGGCGACGAGGGCAAGTCCAACGGGTACAACCTGAGCCCGTACGTGAACCTGCGGTTCTCCACGCAGTTCCAGCTCAGCCTCGGGCCGAACTTCACCCGCGACCACAACAACACGCAGTGGTTCGGAAACTTCACCGACACCACGGGCGCCACTGCCGGCGTGACCCATTACTCGTTCGCGCGCCTGGATCAGCGCACGCTGTCGATGAGCATGCGGCTCAACTACACCGCGACGCCGAATCTCACGTTCGAGTTCTACGGACAGCCGTTCGTGTCCACGGGGACGTATTCGGACTTCCGCGAGGTGAGCTCCACGCCCGGCGCGGATAAGTACGACGACCGCTTCGTAGACTTCACGCTTCCGGCGGGTAAGAAGACCCAGTTCAAGTACACGCAGCTCCGGACGAACACGGTCGTTCGGTGGGAGTACCGCCCGGGGTCGACGCTGTTCGTGGTGTGGACGCAGGGACGTCAGGATGACTCGAACCAGAACCCGGATCAGTCGTGGACGCGCGACTACCGTGACCTGTTTACTCTGCATCCGGACAACACGTTTCTCATCAAGCTGGCGTATTGGCTGAGTCGCTGACTGAAACCGGGGACGGGCGACGGGCGACGGGCGACGGGCGACGGCTAGAAAGCGATAACCTCGGGATGCCCATCTCACAGCGGAGATGCCTCCAGAGGGTTTCCGCATCTCCCCCTTCGCCCGTCGCCCGTCCCCGGCAGTTGGTCGGCCGTCCGCGCCGGATCAAAGGGGTCAGAGTCGTTTGAGAATCGTGAAGGGGATCGCGGATTCGACGGAAACAGCGGATCTGACGATCGGTCCGCATACGTCACCACCGGCCGGGCCGAGAATGACAAAGCAAACAGCCTCCGATGGCTGGATAGGAGCATACCGAGGCCGTTAGGCAAGAATTCCCGGCCGCTTGCGCGATGAGTTAGAGCATGTCGCGGAGCGATCCGCAAGATCGCCGTTCAAGATCCGGCTGATCCGTTCCCTGCTGTTGCGGAGCCTTGTCCTACACGCAATGCAGGCCCGACACCTAACGGGCGACCTGCCGGACGCGGTAGGCCATCCGCGTCATCTCACGTGTACCGCGGATCCCCACGGCAATGAACGCGATTCCGACCATCGAGAATGCTATGAACGCCCACGGGATCACGCTGCGACTCCTGACGAGAAACGCCTCTCCGGGATCGTCGGGATCATAGAACGCGGTGTAGTTGCGTCCGACCTGGTAGCGTGCGATGACCCGGTTGGCCCAGCGGCCACTGCGACTTTCCTTGAGCGGCGTCACGCGACTCGCCGTGTACTCACGGTCGTTCACGCGGTAGCGGTAGACGACCACGGGCTCATACGTGCTGCCGTCGGAATCGCTGTGCTCCTCGACGCGCGTGCTCAGGACAGTCGCTTCAACGGGCTGAAACACGGAGAGACGGCGCTGTTCCTTTGCGAGCATCGTCGCGCCAATGACAAGGAAGACGCAGCAGAACGCACCCATGATGAACAACCCGATGCGCCCGCGCCGAACGTCGCGCTCGTCCTTAGCGGTCATCACCCCGGAGCCGAGCGCGGGCGCGGCGTCCAGCCGGAGAAACCCGCGCACGAGATTCACGACCGCCTGCTTCGAAGCGTGCCCGCTCGAGTAGTACGACGTCCACGGGATGCGACGTTGGTCGGCGAGTGTGACCGATACGCGATACGTATTGCCGTCGCTCGATGCCGACTCCTCGAGCGAGACATCGGCGATCTGGTCGAGCGGAATGACCTGACGTTCGACCCGGCCAAACCGCTCCTTCGCGATGATGAAGATCCGCTCCCCGCGGCTGAATGCGAACGTCTTGCGCGCGGGCAATACGGCGAGCGACAGTCCGGCAAGAGTGAGAAGCGAGCCGATTACGACCGGAACGACACCGATGCGCCCTTCCGGGTCGCTCGTCAGCCCCATGAAGATCGCGAACGCCCCCAGCGCGGCGAGGAACAGTCCCACGACGCGAAGCGTCATCGCGGAATCGCGAATGATCAGCTCTGTTGGTGTCTGGGCAACGATCTTCATCTTTCGCTGTTCGTTCGTGGCGACACGGTCGCCAGTACGCTTCAACTTAGGGCGTTAGGTATCAACACTCCACCGACCATCGCGATGCCAATTCGGGTGTGTCTTGCGGGCGCCACCGGCTGGGCGGGTTCCGAGCTGGCACGTGCCATCGTCAGGCAGCCGGATCTCGCCCTCGTCTCGGCCATCTCCCGCACACATGCCGGGCGCAATCTCGGCGAGGTCCTTGGCGACTCGCAGATCGATTGTCCGATCTACGCGTCGGCCCCGGACGCGCTGGTCGTTCCCTGCGATGTGCTCGTCGAATACACGAAGCCCGACAGCGCGAAACACAACATTCTCGCGGCGCTGGAGCGCGGCGCGCACGTGGTGGTCGGCACATCCGGCCTCAGTGATGACGACTTCACCGACCTGGGCGTCATTGCCCACCGGCAGCACCGGGCCGTACTGGCATGCGGCAATTTTGCCTTGACGGTCGTTTTGTTACAAAGGTTCGCCGAGATGGCGGCGAAGCTGATTCCACAGTGGGAGATCATCGACTATGCGCACGACGACAAGGTGGACGCGCCGAGCGGTACTGCTCGCGAGCTGGCGGCCCGGCTGGCGAAGGTGCGTGCACCGGAACCCACTGTGCCAATCGACCAGACGATTGGTCCCCGCGAGGCACGGGGTGTGACGCTCACCGGATCGCAGGTGCACTCGATTCGCCTGCCTGGCTTCGTGATCAGCGCCGAGGTCATCTTCGGGATGCCCGACCAGAGGCTGAGCATTCGGCACGATTCGGGCAGCAGTGCTCGCCCCTACGTCGACGGCGCGCTCATCGCCATTCGTCGCGTGTCGACGCTCGTGGGCGTCCATCGAGGATTGGACTCCGTGCTCGATCTGTGACCGCTCGACTGAACTCGTTAGGTGCCGACACCCGACCGATGAACCGATTCACGCGACACGCCGCGATCCCATCTGCACTCGCCCTCGCCACTCTCCTGTCGCTTGGCTGCGGAGGCGGGAACGCGAAAGACGAGGATGACGCCTACGAGCACGTGATGTCCTTCGACTCCGCCCGGGTGCGTCTCGCGCGCGCGACGGACACGATTCCGCTCCGCGTCGAGCTCGCCGTCAAGCCGGAGCAGAAGAGCATGGGACTCATGGAGCGACGTCACCTCGCCGAGAGCGCCGGCATGCTGTTCGTGTATGACAGCACGCAGCCCGCCGACGCGGGCTTTTGGATGTACCGCACCCGCATCCCCCTCGACATCGCGTTCGCCGACTCGGCAGGCGTCATCCGGAGCATTCGCGCCATGGTCCCCTGCACCACCGAGGTCGCCCAGGGATGTCCCACCTACACCCCGGACGTGCCGTACCGGTACGCGCTGGAGGTGAACGCCGGGTACTTCGCGCAACACCGCGTGGTCGTTGGAAACACGCTGCTGCTCACCGACCTGCCACCCGCCACCGCCCGTAAACCGTAGGCGCGGATTCTGCCGCATACATTTGAAGGAGGGCTGGCGGCCGGGAGCCATCCGCTCACGGCGCCGGCGCAGGACCCGCTCACGCTTTTCCCCGTTAGGCATGGCGACTCCGAAAACGACCCCGCAGCGCCGCGGCGGCCCGCCCACACCGCCCACCGGCTCCCCGACGCCAGGCGGCGGTTCGAAACCCGGGGCGCCCAAGCCAAGCATGCCGCCCCGCCGCGCGTGGCTCACGTTCCTCGCGATCCTGGCCGCGAACTTCCTGCTCATGCGGTACTTCTTCCCGTCGCCAAACGCGGCGGCGAAGGTGCCCTACACGCTCTTCAAGCAGGAAGTCATCAAGAAGAACGTCAAAGACATCTACAGTCGCGGTGAGAGTCTCACCGGCCACTTTCGCACACCCGTGCCGTATCGATCGCCGCGCGACAGTGCGGCGAAAGCACAGCCGAAGCCGGTCAGTACGTTCGCCACCACGCTACCGGCCTTCGTCGATCAAGGGCTCGAGGCACTCCTCATCGAGAACGGCACTCAGATCTCCGCCGAGCCGATCGACGAGGGCGGGAATCCGTTGACGACGTTCCTGTTCGGATTCGGCCCGACCATCCTGATCTTCGTCTTCTATTTCTGGCTGTTTCGGCGCGCGCAGCAGGCGGGCGGATTGGGCGGTGGCGGCGTGCTTGGCGGCATCGCAAAGAGCGGCGCGCGGAGGTTCGATCAGCAGCAGGACGCTCGCGTCACGTTCGAAGACGTCGCGGGGATCGACGAAGCCGAGAACGAGCTCGTCGAGCTCGTCGACTTCCTGCGAGATCCCGGGAAGTACACGCGACTTGGCGGTACCGCACCGAAAGGCGTGTTGCTCGTCGGCGCGCCGGGAACGGGCAAAACGCTGCTCGCGCGCGCGGTCGCCGGCGAGGCTGGCGTGCCGTTCTTCTCGATGAGCGGCTCGGAGTTCGTCGAGATCATCGTGGGCGTGGGTGCCGCTCGCGTCCGCGACCTGTTCAAGACGGCACGCGAGAACGCGCCCGCCATCATCTTCATCGACGAGCTCGATTCGATTGGACGCGCGCGAGGCCAGTCCGTGATCGGCGGCTCGAGCGAGCAGGAACAGACGCTCAACCAGATCCTCACGGAGATGGACGGCTTCTCCAGCCGCGAGGGGATCATCGTGCTGGCGGCGACCAACCAGCCCGACGTGCTCGACAAGGCCCTCCTGCGACCGGGCCGCTTTGACCGCCGCGTCATCGTCAACCTGCCGGACAAGACCGGACGCGAAGCGATACTGAAGGTCCACACTCGCCGCGTTCCACTCGGCTCGGACGTGCGGCTCGACGAGATTGCCGCGGCGACACCGGGGCTCGCGGGTGCCGACCTCCGCAATCTCGTGAACGAAGCCGCACTGCTCGCCGCTCGGCGCGATCAGAACGACGTGAAGCAGAAGGATTTCTTCGACGCCCTCGAGAAGATCATCCTCGGTCCGGAGCGTCCGCTGCTCATGAGTCGCCCTGACCGCGAGCGCATCGCGTACCACGAGGGCGGCCATGCGATCCTCGGGCTCGTGGTGGCCGGCGCCGACCCTGTGCACCGGGTCACGATCGTCCCGCGCGGTCAGGCGTTAGGCGTCACGTACCAGCGGCCGGACAGCGACCGCTACAACTATCCCGAGGAATACCTTCGCGCGCGGATCGTCGGCATGCTGGGCGGACGCGCGGCGGAGGAGCTCGTGTACGGGACGAAGACCACAGGCGCGCAGAACGACATCGAGCAGGCGACCACGCTCGCTCGCAACATGGTCACGCGATGGGGAATGAGTGAGCGGCTGGGGATGGTTCAGCTCGCGCCGCGCGAGAACCCGTATCTCTCGAGCCTCGACGGCTTGAACACCGCGAAGGGCGTGAGCGAGGAGACGGCCCGTATCATCGATGCCGAGGTCCAGCGGATCATCACGGAATGCTACGACGAGGCGCGGCGTCTGCTCGGCGTGCATCGCGGCGCGCTGGAGACGCTCGCGAACGCCCTGCTCGAGCGCGAAACCCTGGACGAGCGTGAGATTCTCGAGGTGACCGGCCTGCCAGCCGCCCCGGCGCTTCCGGGAAATCGGGTCCTGGCCTGACGTCCGCCGACGTCAGGCCGGCTAGTGCGTGGGTGGGTTGCTGCGGCGGTCCTGAAGTCGCCGCTCCTGGTGCCGCCGCTCGCCGACTCGGCGCTCGTTCTCGAGTGAGGTCAGCTTTGTGTCGCCCGGCGTGTCGGCGTGGGCAAGCCGCAACAGTAGCACGAGTCGCTCGGCCGGCAGGTCGGCCCAGTCGTCCGGGATGGGAGCGAGCCGGCAGCGCTCGGTGCCGCTGTCGAAGGCCAGCCAGCCTCGGCTGTATTTACCCGTGAGGCCAACGGTGCTCACCGGCACGGTGTCCCACACCGTCCATCGTGTGCCGTCCTGGTCCTGGAATTCGCGAATTGCCATACGCCGAGCCAATTGCACGGCTCAGACCACGATCGACAATTTCGCGATGTCCTTCGGCGATGGACGCGGTCAGTCGGCGCGATCCGGTCGTCGGGAGGCTGGACGGTCCCTCGAATCGATCGCTGCGAAACCGCGGGCTGGTGGTGGCTGATCCGCTGGGAGGGACTTCTGGCTGACGTACCGGTCGTCGCGCTTGCCGCATCGGACACAATGCCGGCGGCGGCGCAGCTCGGCGACGGCCGCGACATGGCGAAGGGACGGGCCAACGGCGCGACTGGGCCGGAGGGCTTCGTAGAGCGTCCACCGGCTCCACCGGTGGAGCAGCCAGCAGCGCGTCGAGGCCTCGATGGCCCGCTCGGCGTCCCGCGCGGACGGCGTGAGCCGATCCGCAGGACGAGGCTCCTGGCGACTTTCTGGCCGCGGTTCCCGCCGGGCGTCCATGAGGTGCTCGCGCAGTTGCTTTGGACTCGAAATAATGTGGCCCGGTCGCCGCGGCAGCAAGGAGGATGGGCCACGTTAGGCGGGAGGGCGATGGACGGCCACGGTTCGGCCGTCATCGATCGGCAGGGACCTAGGTCCACTTACCGCACATGCCAATGGACATCGAACGTAGTCTGCCTGCACATCATTCGAACGCACGAGGTGACGTACTCATGGCGACAATCCTTGAAGGTCTTACCCAGGCGCTGTCCTCCTCGGTAACCCAGGACATTGGCAAGGCAGTCGGGCTCCAGCCCGATCTTGTCTCGAAAGGGATGGCAGTGATCGGGCCGCTGATCACCACGGCGCTCGCGCAGAAAGCGTCTACCGCCGGCGGGCTGGCCGACATCATGAAGGCGCTGCCGAAAGACGATAGCAGCTCCATCCTCGGCAACCTCGCCGGCCTGGTGAAGAGCGGTGCCGGTACGTCGGTGCTCTCATCGATCTTCGGCGGAGGCTCGAGCGCGGTCGGGACGTCTCTCAACCGCGTCCTCGGGTTCAATGCGAGCTCATTGTTGAACATCGCGGCACCGCTCGTGCTCGGTTACCTGGGCAAGATTGCACGGGAGAAGAAGCTGGACGGGGCCGGCGTGGCCAACCTGCTCGCCACCGAGGCTTCGGACTTCGAGAAGAGCGGCAGCCCGAGCGTCCGCGTCGTTCGCGAAGCGGTCGACACGGGACGAAAAGCCGACGACACCAAGGCCAAATTCTCGTCCGTTCAATGGGAGAGCGTGCGCATGGCGCCGGTCGCGGCAGCCCACGTCGTGATGATGGCGGACAAGTCCGGCCCGATCGGCGCTGCGAAGGAGATCAGCGCGGCGGCCGGGGTCATCGCCGACGTCAGGAAACAGGCGTCGCCGACCTCCGTGCTCAGCCTCGCGTTCGAAACGGAGCTGTCGGCGGATGAGCTGGTGAAATACGCAAAGGGCAAGAGCTCCGCCGACGCCATCGCGATCGTCCGCGAGGCAATCGAGCTGGTCGATCGAAACAGTCCGGCGGACGGGCCCAACTTCCGCCAACTCGTCTCGGACGTGGCCAACAAGGTGGCGAACGCGTCGAATGAAGGCGGGATCCTCGGCATTGGCGGGACGCTCGTCAGCGAGTCGGAGCAAAAGGCCCTCGACCAGATCAACTCGGTGACCGGAAGACGTTGACGCGCTCGCGCGCGTTCAGTACGCTCGAAGGCAGGAGGTCGTGAGGCGCTCGCAGCCCATGGGCTGCGAGCGCTCTCGTTAGGCCGTCGACGAGCGTACGAAACCGGAGACGCGAGTGAACAGGAAGATCGGCGATAGCGTCCTTTCGAGTCTCCACGATTCGCTCCAGATCGCGCTGTCCAGCGCGTACACCCTGGAACGAGAGCTCGGCGGCGGTGGCATGAGCCGCGTCTTCGTCGCCGAAGAACGCGCGCTCGCGCGGCGTGTAGTCGTCAAGGTGCTGTCGCCGGACCTCGCGGCGGGAGTCAGCGCAGAGCGGTTCAAACGCGAGATCCTGCTCACCGCGCGGCTGCAGCACCCGCACATCGTGCCGGTGCTCACCACCGGCGAGATGAACGGTCTCCCGTTCTACACCATGCCGTTCGTCGAAGGCGAATCGCTGCGTGTGCGTCTTGTCCGGACGGGCGCGATGCCGGTTGCCGAGGCCGTCGGGATCGTGCGCGATGTGGCGCGAGCGCTCGACTTCGCTCACGATCACGGCGTCGTACACCGTGACATCAAGCCCGAGAACATCCTCCTCGCCGGCGACAGCGCGACGGTCACCGACTTCGGCATCAGCAAGGCGCTGGACGCGGCCCGGAACGCCGATCGTTCGGGAGCCCTCACGGAGATCGGTTTCGCCGTGGGAACGCCGCAGTACATGGCGCCCGAACAGATCTCCGCGGACCCCGACGTCGACCAGCGCGCGGATCTCTACTCACTCGGCTGCGTGGCCTACGAGATGTTCGTCGGCGAGCCGCCGTTTGCTGGCGTCGGCCCGACCGCACTCCTGCGCGCTCATCTCGTTCAGACTCCGCAGCTGGTCAGCGCGACACGGGGAGATGTCCCGGACGCGTTATGCACGTTGATCGCGCAACTACTGGCGAAAGATCCCGCGAATCGGCCGCCGACCGCTCGTGACGTGCTCGCGATTCTCGACGGCGCGGTGACGCCTAGTGGAAACGTGTCGAGCGTCGCGCTCACCGGCGAAACGAAGAGTGTTGCCGTGCTCCCGTTCACGAACCTGAGCGCGAATCCGGACAGCGAGCACTTCGCGGATGGTCTCACCGACGAGATCATCACCGATCTGTCGATGCTCAAGACGCTCCGCGTCATCTCACGGCAGTCCGCGATGCGACTCAAGGGAACGGACAAGGACGTTCGCACGATCGCACGCGAGCTCGGGACGCGGTACGTGCTCACGGGCGGCATCCGGACCGCCGGCTCGAACCTTCGTGTGACGGCGCAGCTCGTCGACGCGACAGCGGATGCGCCGCTGTGGGCCGACAAGTACAGCGGAACGCTGGACGACGTGTTCGACATTCAGGAGCGGCTGTCACGCCAGATCGTGGAGGCGCTCCGGCTTCGCCTAACGCCTGACGAGGACCGCCGTCTCGCCGAGCGTCCGATCGCCGACATGCGGGCCTACGAGTTCTATCTGCTGGCCCGTCAGCAGATCTGGAGCTTCACCAAGCCGTCGCTCGACCGCGCGCTGCAGCTGATCCGCCAGGCACAGGACCTGGTGGGCGAGAACGAGCTGCTGTTGACCGCCGAAGGTTTGATCTACTGGCAGCACGTGAACGTCGGCCTCGTGCCGGTGGAGCAGTACGAGGACTACCTCGCCAGAGCCGACGCGTGCGCGAACCGCATCTTCGAGCTGAACCCGAATTCACCCAAGGCGTACGGACTTCGCGGCGCCATTCGAAACAATCGCGCCGATGCGGCCGGCTCGAGGGCCGACTTCAAGAAGGCGTTGGTGTTCGACCGAAACGATCCGGAGGCGCTCCTCTGGCTCGGCTACCACTACGCGGTTGGTGGGCGTGTCCCGATGGCGCGTGCGCTGATGGACCGACTGCAGCAGGTCGACCCACTCACGTCGATCAACCTGGCGATGTACGGCATCGTCGCCATGTGCGATGGCGATTATGCCGAAGCGCTGCGCTGGACGCAGCGCTCGGTGGACGTCGACCCAGGCAACCCGACTCACCGGATGGTCCACGCACAGACGCTCGCCGCGAATGGCAGGACGGAGGAGGCTATCGCCATTCTTCATGGAGTTTCGAGTGACGCGCCGGCGATGGCCTGGGCGCGCCTCGCGTCCGCGTTAGGCTTCGCGCTGGCGCGCGACCGACGACAGGTGCTGAACGTGCTCACGCCCGACCTGCGCGAGGCGGCGCGATGGGATGACATCTTTTCGTGGTGGATGGCCGACTCCTTCGCGCTGGTGGGTGAGACCGACGCCGCGCTCGACGCCGTGGAGCGCATGATCGATCTGGGCGTCGTGAACTACCCGTTCCTGGCGGAGTACGAGCCGTTCTTCTCGCCGCTGCGTTCCGAGCCACGCTTTGGCCGACTCATGGAGCAGGCACGTGAGCGATGGAACGCGTTCGAGCCCTGAGGTGATTCGTGCCGCGCAACATCGTCATCTGCTCCGACGGGACCGGGAACTCCTTCCAGCGACACGAGTCGAACGTCGCTCGGCTCGTACGGCACGTCGCCTTGGATGATCACGCCGCTCAGGTCGTCGTCTACGATCAGGGCATCGGCACCGACGACCGGCGATGGCAGGAGATCGAACAGTACGCCACCACCATTCGTGACCGCCCCGCGCTCGAGGTGCTCCACGCACCTAACGAGTCCCGCTTCCGCCCGCTGGAACGAGCCTCGCTCGTACTCGGCCTCGCATTCGGCTACGGTCTCGCCGAGAACGTGCGGCAGATGTATCAGGCGCTGGCCGGGCTGTACGACGAGGGCGACCGCGTCTATCTCTTCGGCTTCAGTCGTGGCGCGTTCACGGTGCGAACGCTCGCCGGACTGCTCTACCGCTGTGGCCTTCCCACGCGCAATCGGTACGACGACCTGCAGCTCTTTGCCCGTGCCTGGGCGCTGTACCAACCGATGCTGCCGGCGCGTGACGAGATCGCTCGATTCCGGACGGCCGAGCACCAGCGCGAGTGTCGCGTTCACTTCCTCGGCGTGTGGGACACCGTGAAGTCGTACGGCGGTCTGCGTCCCGTCATGCTTCCGCACCTGCGGCACAACCCGATCGTAGGCGCCGTTCGCCACGCGGTGGCGCTCGATGAGCAGCGGGGTTGGTTCGACGTGACCACGTGGGGGCGCCTGGATCTGGACCGCAACAAGAACGCGGCGTGGTGGAGACTGTCAGACGAGGAGCGTTCGGAAATCGAAGCGCAGGACATCCAGGAGGTCTGGTTCCGCGGATGTCACTCGGATGTCGGCGGCGGGAACGGCAACCCGAAAACCGAGTGCATCGCACTACGCTGGATGCTCGGCGAGGCGGTGGCGAAGGACATCGCGATCAACGAAGCCGGGAAGTCACTGCTTGCGCCGCCAAAGGACCCTGAGCGCGCCGAGATTCATGAGTCACACACTGCCGCGTGGCGCGCGATCGAGAGAGTGCCTCGGCTCACGATCGACAACTCCGGGACGTGGCCGCGGCGCGTGCCGGCGCCAGCGCCTAACGCGCGGCGTGAGCCGCTGAAGTTCCTTCGCGATGGGTACGTATCGGTGCACGAGAGTGTGGCGGCGATTGACGGCATGCCCCCGGATCGGCTGAACCGTGTCCGCACTACCGGTCTCGCGCCGCGGTGACGTGACCTGACGAGGCGCTCCATTTGCGTTCCAGTTGTCAGGCCGAGGATCGCAGGGCTCGTCGCTTGGAGTGCACCGAGCTCGGCGGCGCCGCTTCCTTTCACCGAAATTCACGCGCTGGCTAGGATGTGCGGTTGTATCCTCGGTCCGACCCGGGACGCGTTCGCCGACGCAATGGCGGACCGCGCCACCGGGCACAGGCATTCATCCTGGAGGCGCCTATGCAGTGCTCCGTGTCAACCGCTTGTCGCTCTGCCACCATTATCGCGGGACTCACCGTTGTAGTCGCCGCGTGCTCGGACAACAACCCGACCACCCCTACCCTGCCGTCCGCGTACGCGGAAACCAAGCTCGTGGGCGACGTTGCGTCGCTCGGTGCAACGACCGTCGATCCGAACCTGGTGAACCCGTGGGGACTCGCGTTCAGCTCGGGCGGAACGTTGTGGGTAAGTGACAACGGGACGCATCTCTCGACGCTGTACAACGCGACCGGCGGCAAGCTCGCCTTGGTCGTCGGGATCCCCAAGGCGGGCGGTTCGCCGGGCGGATTCCCGACCGGGCAGGTGTTCAACCCGACGACCGACTTTCTCATCAACGGTGGCGCCAAGGCCTCGTTCATTTTCGCCGGCGAGGACGGAACGATCTCGGGATGGAGCTCGGGCTCGAACGCAGTGGTCGTGGCGGATCGGTCGGCCAGCGACGCAGTGTACAAGGGTCTCGCGATGGCAACGAACGGCGGCGCGAACTTCCTGTACGCGACGAACTTCAAGAAGAACTCGGTCGACGTCTTCGACAAAACCTTCAAGTACGTCTCGTCGTTCACCGACAAGACTGTCCCGGC
>Ga0075421_100004273_pt1 | contig 17246 bp, 19 predicted proteins | sample SoiMetdeltSBSDD5_FD_75292 | JGI IMG/M metagenome (GOLD analysis project Ga0075421, IMG submission 75292) | Bulk soil microbial communities from a Populus tree surrounding site in Tennessee, USA - Soil MetaG P. deltoides SBSDD5 | ecosystem: Environmental > Terrestrial > Soil > Tree plantation...
CGGCGCCATCGTGCTTTTGCACGACGACGGCGGGGATCGGTGCGGGACAACGGAAGCACCACGCTCCATCTTGCCCAACCTGACCGCTCGGTTTCCGTTGGCAGCGCTGCCTCCCGGGGTTGATCCACCCCGAAAGCACGGCATCCACCTTCCGGTGCACTGGGCCAGCTGTGAACTTTTATTTGCTTGTTCTATTTACGTGTTCTATTTATGAGTTGTTGATGGCGTCGACGATCTGGATCGCGGCGCCCTCGTGCTTGGCGTAGTGATCCGGGAAGGCAGAACCCTGAACCGTCTGAGCGGCTACGGTCAGCGGCAGGTGCTGCCAGTCCGGAACCTGGATGAGGGACTTGAGGAACTGCTTCGTCGCGAACTCCGGATTCATGAGGTCCTTCACCGGACCCCAGCCGGTCGAGGTCCGCTGCTGGAAGAGACCGACCGAGTCAAAGTCTGACCCGTCGCCCTCGTGGGGGTAGTCGTACGACTCGGGCAGCACCGTGCTGGCCCGGTTGTACAGCGTGCTCTCCTGCATCGCCGTCGCCACCGCGATGATCTGGGCGTCCCTGCCCAGGCCCATCGAACGGGCGGTCTCGACGATCCTATTGGCGTTGTTCATCTGGGTCTTGTCGAGGCCGGCTACGGGCGCCACCTCGGCCGGCTTCTTCGCCGGCTCGGGTGCGGCTGCCTGTGCGGGGGCTGGTTCCTTGGGGGCTTCGGCGGGCTTTTCCGCCTCGGCCACCGGGGATTCGGCCTGAGCGAGGAAGTTCCGCTCGACCGAGCGGGTCACAGTCTGTTCCGCCGACTGCCTGGTCTGTTCCGCCGACTGCCTGCCGGCCGCCAGGGTCACACCTACGTCTGTGGCCCTGACCTGCGCGTCGCTGGTGGCGGCGGCTGCTTGGCCACCCTGGCCAGCGAGCGCTGCGAACCCAAGGATGGCGAAGGCCAGGCCTGCCGTCACCTTGAGTCGACGCGTATCGATGGATTGGATGCTCTTGAAGGGGTGAGAGGGGCGGGGGGCTCGATGGCGCCATTGCCGTCTCACGTGTGCTCCGTTGCCACGCATCCGACGAGATTAGGCGCGTTCTCGCAGGTCGGCCACCTAGTGACGGTGATGCAGTTCACTATTCAGCGCTACTGCTGTACCTTTCGTGACCTATCTGTAATTCGTTGTGACCTGCTTCGCTCTTGGCTTAATGCCACTTTGACACTGCTAAATACGGACAAGAAATGCTTTAGAGGCACAGAGTTACCGGCCGACCCGCTGCCCGGCGGCGGCGCCTCTTGGCGAAGATAGTCCCTATGAGCGTCTACACCGACCAAGAGCGCGACACCATACGCAACGCGGCCTTTGGGGCCCTGACCCTCGTGTCCGCCGCCGACCCAGGCTTCCTCTCGATGTTCAAGGAGAGCATGGCCGGGGCCAAGGCCCTCGCGGCCGCGCCCGCGAACCTGCAGGATGTCCTCAAGTCGGGCGGCATGCCCCCGATACCGAAGGGATCCCAGGAGGAGATAAAGGCGAGCGTCCTGGCCGCCCTCAAGCAATCCAAGGACATCATCATGGCCAAGGCGCCGCAGGACCTGCAGCCGTTCCAGGCCGTGATAGCGGAGGCGATCAACCAGGTGGCCACCGCGCACGAGGGCATCTCCGGCACCGAGCGGCAGGTGATCGATGAGGTGCGAGCGGCCGTCGGGATGGCTTGACCGGCACTGCAAGCAAGGCGATTCATGCCACCTTAACGGGCAGCAGCATCTGGCTCACCGCCCGCTGAGAAAATCCTGGACCAGCTTGGGCACGGCCTCGCCGATCGGGTCACGGATCACCTTATGCGCCAACGGGTCATAGGGTGTCGCGGCATTGTTGACGATCGTCACCTCGGCGCCGCCGGCCCAGGCTCTCTCGCACAGCCCTGCCACCGGATGCACCGTCAGGGAGGTGCCGATGGCCCAAAAATGGGTGCACACCAAGGAGATGCGGGCCGCCGACCCGAACGTCCACTCGTCGAGGTTCTCCCCGAACATGATGGTGCCCGCCTTGAGGATGCCCCCACACAGCAGGCACGCCGGGTCCTCCTCACCCGCACCCACCCGCTCCAGCGCCGCCTTCATCTCCGTCTGATCCCCGCAATCCGTGCAGCGCACCGAAAACATCGTGCCGTGCAGCTCCAGTACGTTGCCCGGATCGGACCCGGCCGCCTGGTGAAGGCCGTCAATGTTCTGGGTGAGGATCCTGACCTCGACGCCGGCCCTCTCAAGCTCGGCCAGGGCCAGGTGCGCCGGGTTGGGCATGGCGGTCCACGCCGGGCTCGCCTTGCGCGCCAACCACGACTCGCGGCGCACCGCCGGGTCCTGCATGTAGTTCTCGTAGGTGAACAGCCGCTCCTTTGCCGGATCCCTCGTCCAGACGCCCTTGGGCCCGCGGAAATCCGGGATGCCCGAGTCGGTGGAGATGCCGGCGCCGGTCAGGACGGCGATCAGGGGCTTGCTCTCGGCCATGTCCTACCGTAGCTGGAAATGCCAGATCACAGTCGCCGGGCGCCCGGCGTTGGCGGCCCAGGCCGCTTGCGGCACAAGGTCGTTGAGGTTCCACGGCCACTCCTCCCACCCGCCGGGCGGCAGGCCGGCATCGGCTGGGCGGGGCGGCGGCATGACGGAGCCGTCGCCGATCACAGGCTCCTCGCAGCCGCGCGCCTGGAAGCCGAAGGGCAGGGCGGCCCGAAGGTAGTCGCAGGTGCGGTGGCGGTAGGAGACGATCCGGCCGGGCCGGCCATCGTCGCGCGCCACCTTGGGGATCGAGCCGCGCAGCACCGTTCCCGAGTGCATGTTGCAGACGACCAGGTGCCCGCCGGGGCGCAGGACTCGGGCAAACTCGGCCATCACCGGCTCAAGCCGGGGGACGTGGGTGAGGGCGAGGGAGCACACGATGGCATCGACCTCGTTGCCACCCAAGGGCAACCGATCCAGCTCGCCGTCCCGGAAGTCGGCGGCAGGCACCCGCTTGCGCGCGTGGGCCAGCATGTCCGGCGAGCTGTCCACGCCGATGACGCGATGGCCTTGGGCGGCAAGGTATTCGGAGTGCCTGCCGGTGCCGCAGGCGGCGTCCAGGATGGTGCACGGGGGCAGCGTGTCCGTGATCCGGCGGATATAGGGCTCCTCGTAGGGGAACGCGCCGTTGCCGGGCTCGTCATAGGTCCTCGACCAGACACCGTAACCCTCGACGGTGTCGACGATGTCCATCGTAATGCCCGCAGCGCCAAGAATTTCGTCGTCGACCAGCCGCCGGATCTCCGCTATCCGCGCCTCGATGAAGTCGCGGTCGGCGAAGTCGCCGGCAAACGCGCGAAGCAGGGCGATGCCTTCGATTCCGAGGAGATATGCCAGCGGGTGCACATAGATCACGAAACGGGACTGTAGCGACGGCGGCGACCACGCGCGAGCGGATTATGAAGGCTGGAGGATGTCGTGGATCTCAAGGTTCCTGAAGGTGATCTGGTAGGGGGCCGCGGCGGTGGTGTCGTAGGGGATGGCGATGCCGAGCGAAACCTTGCCGCTCGCACATTTGTCGTCAGTGAACTCCTGCTGCAGCTTCCCGTTGTGGAAGATCCGGATCAGGGTGCCATTAACCTCGACACCGGCGCGGAAGGACTTGGATTTCGGAACGGCGATGCTGCGGATGATCGGCTGCTGGTTGCCGTCGTGCAGGTAAAGCACGAATTTGTCCTCGCACAACGACAGCAGGTAGCCACGCAGGCTGGTGCCGCCGAAGCGGAACCACATGCCGGCGCAGGGCGAACCCGATCGCAGAGAGACATCGACGCTTGCCCTGAAGTCGGTGAGCGGGTCGGGGAAACCGGGACAGCGGAATGTTCCGGGCACCTGCTTGGTCACCAACAACGCGCCGTCGAGGCGGCAGCTGACCTGGATGTCCGAGGCGGTGTTCTCGACGTTCATGAAATGAACGCCCTGTGCGGCAAGGCTTTCCTTGAGCCGCAGCTGCAAGCGCTGGGTGGGGGAGGGGCTGGCGATGGGAGAGGGAGATAGCGACAGGGACGGCGACGGCGACGTTGACGGCAACACCGATGGGACCGAGCTCGGCGAGTCTGATGTGGACGCGGACGCGGATGGCCCGGGTGTCATCGCCTGGCCGCCGAGCGGTGCGAGCAGCCCGGTCAGGTTGGCGACGACAACGGCGGTCAGCAGTACCATCCCTGTTGCCAGAGTGGGGATTGCCCACTTGCGCTGGCGCGTCGGCGGCGAAAGCTCGAACGCTGGCAGCGGCTCGATCCTGGTGGTGTCGGGTAGCGGCGCGGGGACGCTGACAACGGCCTGCTTGGAGGCGGCCTCGATAAGGTTCCCCGTTGGGCTGGAGACAAGATGATCGAGGAGCTCGCGGGCGGTCGGGCGATCGGCCGGGTCCTTGGCGAGGGCGCGCTGCACAAGGCCGTGCAGCGGTTCGGTGAGGCCGAGCAGGTCGGGCGGCTGGGTCAGGATGCGGGCGGCGGTCTCGATGGTGCCGTTGCCGAAGGGCGGCCGGCCGGTACCGGCGAAGGCGACCACCGCTCCCCAGGCGAAGACGTCGGCGGCCGCGGTCAGCGCGCCCCTGGACGGGTCAAGGCGCTCTGGCGCCATGTACGAGATGGTCCCGATGACCTGCCCGGCCCCGGTGTCGGTGGCCGTGGTGCCCTCCAGCGCGCGGGCGATGCCAAAGTCGATCACCTTGGGGCTGCCCAGCGCCAGCAATACGTTGGCGGGCTTGAGATCCCTGTGAATGACGCCAGCGCCATGGATGGCGGTCAATGAGGTGGCGACCCCGATGGCGAGCCCGTGCAGGTTGGCCCGGCTCAGTGGTCCGCGCTCGGCGACAACCGCGGCAAGGCTTGGCCCGTCGACATATTCGACGACGAGATAGGGTGGATCGTGGTCGGGGTCGGCATCGAGCACCTCCGCGGTGCAAAACGCCGGGACCTGCTTGGCCCGCGCGACCTCACCGCGGAAACGCTTGCGAAAACCCGGGTCGCAGGAGAGGTCCTGCCGGATCAACTTGATGGCGACCAGCGTGCCGTCCTTGCCGCGGGCTAGATAGACGCTGCCCATCCCGCCCTCGCCGAGGCGGCGCAGGAGCTGATAGCTGCCGAGCTGGACGGGATCGCCCGGCCGTAACAAGTCGCCAACCGCTGACATCCGTCCCCCACCCCGCACTGAAACCAACCGGTCACACTATGACATCGTTTCCCGCGCCGCGGGAGTCCATGAGTACCTCATTTGGGCCCTGGCCCGAAAGCACGACATCCGCATCGGCCGTTGCGACCTGAGCCGCGAAGTCGCCGGGGATGTCGCCGCTGAAGCGAACCAGCACCGGAGCGGCGATCCCGGCCGCCCGGATCGGCGCGGCCAGCGCCGCCAGCTCCGTCATCGCCCCGGTCACCTTGAGCAGCTCGGACGAGATCCCCACCTCGAGCGGCGCCACCGGGCCTGGCAGCAGCCGGCTGAGCACGATCTCGGCCGGACGACGCTGCCCGATCCGCCGCATCGCCTCTGCCACCAGCTCCTCGCTGGGCTGGGTGATCAGCACCCGGTAGGCGTCGGTCACCCCCAGGGCGGCCTTGTCGGCCAGCGCGATGTCTTTCTCGACCGTCCGGCGTGGATAGATCCATGCCAGCAGCGGCCCGGCCATGATCGTCGTGACCAGAGCCATCACCACCATGAGGGAGAAGAGCGCGGTATCGAGCAGGCCGAGCTGGAGCCCGACGGTGAGGATGACGATCTCCGTGAGTCCCCTGGTGTTCATGAGGATGGCCAGCGCCCCGGCGCGGGCGGGCCGCACCCGGTGCAGCCGTGCCCCGAGGTAGGCGCCGGCGAACTTGCCGGTCACCGCGACGGCCAGGATCAGAGCCAGCTCGAGCGCCCCGCCGAGGTCCACAGTGGACAGATCTACCCTCATCCCGGCGAGCACGAAAAAGGCCGGCAGCAGAAGGAGTACGCTGACCTGCTCAAGCCGCTCCATGATCTCGTGCCGGAGGTCTCCTCTCGGCATTATCACGCCGAACACGAAGGCACCGAAGATCGCGTGTACCCCCAGCCACTCCGTGGCGTAGCAGGAGAGCAACAGTCCGATCAGGACAATCGACAGGATGTCGGGAGTGAGCCGGCGCGCCTTGGCCCGTGCCACGAGCAGCCGGCGCAGCAACGGCCGGACCACAGCGAACATCAGCACCAGGTATGGCACGGCGAACAGGATCCGCCACGATCCGGCCGCGCCGCCGATCGTCACCACCACCGCCAGCAGCGACCAGGCGACGACATCATCCACGGCAGCGCTTGCCAGAGCCAGTCCACCCACCTCGGTGCGCTGCATGCCCCGGTCGGTGAGGATCCGCGCCAGCACCGGAAACGCGGTCACCGCCATGGCGGCGCCGATGAACAGCGCGAACGGCAGCACCCTGGTGACACCGTGGCGCTGCGCCAGCCATACGCCGAGGGCAGCGCCGAGGCCGAGCGGCAGCACGATCGAGCCGATCGACACCGACACGGCGACCTTTGCCCGGCCGGCGACCAGAGTCCGGTCAATTTCATAGCCGACAATGAACATGAACAGCACCAGGCCGACGTTGGCCAGCCCGGCCAGCGCCGGGCGGATGTCCACCGGCCAGATCTGGTCGATGATCGCCGAGCCGAAAAGCGTTGGCCCGACAAGGATGCCAGCAAGGATCTCGCCCACCACTGGGGGCTGGCCGATCCGCCGGGCCAGCAGGCCCAGCAGCCGGGCGACCGCGATGATCGCCGCCAGCCCGAGCAGCAGCTGCCCCACCTGATGCGCCGTCATCCTGCCGCCCCTAGCGCGGTCCGGTGGCCCGCAACAAGGCTCATGCGAGGGCTGCCAGGCGGTTGGCGAAGTCGCTCGCAGTGGGCCGGTGCGGGCCGAGGCATTCGGCGATGAGCTCGTGGACGAGCGTCGGCAGGCCGGGGGCGAGGCAGGGGAGGGTGCCCAGGATGTGCCGCAGGATCAGCAGACCGTCCTTTCCGGACATGTCACCGTAGAGGCCGGCGCGGGTCAGCTGATGATGCAGCGTCGCCGCCAGTGACCACACGTCATGATCAGGATGGGCCGATTCACCCATGAGCATCGCCGGGTCCATGAACTGCACCGAGCCAATGTCGCCCATGCCGGTGATGGTGACCCCTTCGGTGAAGATCTGTGCCAGGCCAAGGTCGGAGAGCTTGGCGCCTCCGCCGTGCAGCAGGATGTTGCCCGGCTTGATGTCGCGATGCACGATGCCCGCGTCATGCAGGTCGGCGGTGGCCCGCGCGGCGTCGATGAGCGCCCGGATGACCACCTCCGGCGGGGCCGGCCGATCGGCCAGGGAGCCGTCGGGAAGATACTCCATCGAGTAGTAGAAGATCCCGTCCTGCTGCCCCGCATCGTACGGCGCCACCAGGTAGGGCGATCGCACTGCGGCGAACGCGGTGAGCTCGCGGGTGGCCCGGCGGAAGGTGGTGCCGCTTGACTCTCCCGCCATCACCTTGACCGCCACGAACTCCACGTCGACCGGCACCCGGGCCGGCCTGCGGGCGAGGTAGAAGTACCCGTGGTTTCCGGACCCCAGCTGCTTGATGAACTCGTAGTCGGCAATGCCTTGCATCTTCAGCGTCCTCCGGACCGGTGCGACTCATAGCGGAACCAGCGGCGGGCGATTTCGATCCTGGTCCCCGGCGCCACCACCATCGGCACCCCGGGCTCAAGCCGCTGCTCACCGATCCAAGTGCCGTTGGACGAGCCGAGGTCGATGACCGAAACCGTCCATCCGGTCAGCGAAACCCGCACATGCTGCCGTGACACCCCACCAACGCCATAGGTCAGCCTTATCGCCCGCGCTCCGGCGCCGAGCTCCCGGGGCTCACGCCCGATGACGTAGTCGGCGTCGAGCCGGTAGGTGGCCGAGTCGTCGAAGAGCAACACCCCCAGCGACGGCCGCAAACCCCGGTGGGGCACCAGGGTCTGCTGCGCCATCGAGATCCCACACCGCTGGCAGTAGATCACCGCGGGATCGTTGAAGTGGCCATTCTTGCAGTTCACACCCTCGACGAAGGATCGCAGGTCGGCCGTTTCCTCAGCCGGGGCGAGCGGCGGCGCGTACCCGGGGATGAGAAGGTGGGCTTCGAAGGTCACAGCAGCCGCCCGCCCCGGAACCGCCAGCGCGGGAAAGGCACCCGCATGGGACCGTTCGCGACGAGCCACACCGCCAGCCAGACGAGTCCAAAGTGGAGCAGGAACGGGCCCGGCTCGGGCCGCAGCAAGGCAAAGACCAGCGCCCCCTCCGGAATCGCGGTGAGCAGGCCGAACAGTGTTGGCCAGTCCTTCTCCCAGCGGAACTGCATGAGCAGCTGATAGATCAGCTCCCAGCCCACCCCGAGCAGGGCAACGATCGCCAGGACCTCGAACGAGCCGCCGACCAGCCAGGTCACCAGCGACCCGACCGTTGCCAGCAGGACGATCCGGGTCTGTACCCGTCCCAGCAGTGTCGGAACCACGTCAGACCTTCCGTCCCAGCATCCAGTTCAGCCATTGCACGGTCGAGCGGGCCGGGCCGATCCGGCGGCACCAGCCGCGCCGCGCCAGATCGTCGGCGATCTCCTGGGCCGCCACCTGCAACCCGAGGAAGGTGTCGACGCCCGGAAAGTAACCCCCCAGCGTCGTCGCCCCGCTCGCGTAGAGCGCACCGTCGCCGCTGGCCGTATCCTTCACCTCGAAGTGCCGCTCCACCTCCAGGCGCCCCAACGGGTTTCGCCACGCCCCGCCATGCTCCAGCAGGTCGGCGAGGATCCTGTGCTCGGCGACGTCGGCCTCCAGCCCGGTGCAGTCGATGATGAAGTGTGAGGCGATGTCCGCGCCGTTGCCGATCGACGTGACGAGCATGCCGTTCGGGTCCAGGCTGACCTTCTCCACCACCGCCTGCATCGGCTCGTACCAGCCCTCGCGCCTGCCCTTGCGCATCTGCTCCTGCCAGCGCCGCCGCTTCGCGGTGTTGGTCCCACCCATCTGTTTGTAGAGCCGCTTGCGTGCATAGCCGTCCACCTTGCGCATCTGTGCCTTGAGCTGCCCTCCCCACACGGATTTGGGATAGTTGAAGCCCTGGTAGGCCCAGCCGTCACCGCCCTTGCGCCGCATCCACACATGCGGGCCGTGCGCCCCGCGCACATACGTCCGGAAGATATGGACGATCCTGGTCTGGAGATCGAACGCCTCCCGGTCGTCCATGAGCCGTTGCAGCACCCGCGACGCGACGATGCCACCGCCGCGCACCAACACCGTCCCCGGCCGGGTCTTGAGGAACTCGTAGACATGCTCATGCGGCTCATACGCGTTGACCACATGCTCGAAGTCGCCGTGGGTATCGCGGAACTCCTGCAGGTCGGGGAGAAAACGCAGCCCCGGATAGCCGACGGCGAGGTGCACGAACCGGGACCTGTACGCCGCCTGTGTGCCCTCCGGCGTGCGCAGCATGGTGAAGTAGCCGCCCCCGGCTCGCCTGCGTACCCGGCTGACGACGCCTTTGACCAGCATCTCGTCGTAGCCGATACGGTCGCGCTCCCGAGCCAGCGAGTCGAATACGGTGCCGGCGCGCGGGGTCCAGTAATCGCTGAAGATCGGCTCGACCAGTACATGAAGCAAGGGTTTGATGGTTTTCTCGCGCCAGGCCTCGGTCACGGCATAGGACGGGAAGCCCCAGATGTTGTCGGGGCGGGAGGACGAGTCGGAGCGGATCCGCTCGGGCCGCGGGATCTGCGACACCCTGGTGAGATATTCATAGGTCTGCCAAGGATAGTCTATATTGGACAGAATCCGGATGTCATCGGCCGGGACACCGGCGATGCGCAGATAGTCCACGGTGACAAAGGATCCGATCCCGCCGCCCACGGTGACGAACGGGACATCGCGCACCTGTATCCCGGCTCCGGACAGAATCGCATCGTCCCAGGTCGAGCTGGTCAGCATCTCCTCGGGGATCGCCACGCGGTGAACCATAACCGCTACACGCCCAACGCGACGCCCCGGTTGCAAGGCCGACGGTCGACATGAGCGCAGATTGGCGACCCTGGATGATTTCCGACTTTCAGGACCATCAAAAGCGCCTGCCCGCTTGGCTGTTCGCCATCGCCCGAGCCCTTGGCTAGTCTTCTCGCATGACGGCGATCGATCGGCCCACCACCGCCCGTGTCCCGGACACCGCCGTGGCGCGCGCGTTGGCCTGGCTGCAGGTCATGTTCTGGGGCGCCTACCTGCTGGTCCTGGTGAAGCTCCTGGTCGCGGGCATCAAATACGGCGGCTTCGGTTTCCAGCCGTTCGGCACCGACCCGACGCTGTACGACCCGAAGGAGCTCTTCGGCTGGGGTGTCCCGGAGTACATCCTGCAGGCGCCGCTCGACATCGTCGTCATCTTCGGGACGGTACCCGCGGCGCTGATCCTGCTGGCCTCGCTCCCGGTGGCCGGGATGCTTTGGCGGGCAAGGGCTCCGCATCGCTGGGTCCTGACCGTCAGCACGATGTTGAACCTGGCTTTCCTCGCCGTCCAGTTCACCCCGTTCCACACCCTGATCGTCGAATGGATGCTCGACTGAGCTGCCCGAGCACGAAGTCGACGTAACCGGGCGGCACTTCGACGCCGCGCGTGCGCATCCAGTGGAACCTGCTGGCGGCCGTGAGCCCCAGGGTGACCGCATAACCCGGCGCCACGTCCTCGATGGCGCCATCAAGCCCCTGAAGATAGTCGTCAATCAGGTCACGTTGTGTGCTCAACGCGAGGTGCGCCAGGTCGGCGCCGAGCGGTGACATGCCAAGGGTGGCCCAGTCGATGACGGTCGTCACGCCGCTCGCCGTCGCCTTGAGGTGGCCGATGTGGAAGTCGCCGTGGCTGAGCACGAACGGCATCTGCTCCAGCCGCGCCAGCAGCTCGTCACGCCGATCCCAGTATGCCCGTAGCCGCTCGTCGACATCGATGCCAGCCCAGTCCAGATCCTTGGTGGCGACCCGCTGCGCCAGCTGATGCCCGGCGACCCAGGCCGGTATCGAACCCGGCAACGGCGCCGCATGCCAGGCCCCAAGGCGTTGCGCCGCAAGCGTCGGCGACTCCGGCGGGCCTTGGACGTCCTCAAGGTAGATGGCGTCCTCGGTCACCGCATAGCAGCGCGGCGCCGCGAGGCCCGGACCCTGCGGCAGCAGATTTGACCGGTACGCCAGCGGCTCCCGACGCCAGTAGGCCCAGTGCCGGGGATGCTGCGCACCCTCGACCGGCCGGAATCGCTTGCGTATCACCACTATCCGGGTGACGTCGACCGTCGCCCGCCCCGTCCCGGCCTCCATGGATTCTATTATGACCGCATGACGGGGCCGGTCCTCCAACTGCTGATCAAGCGCGGTGCCGAAAGCATTGAACACCCAGGGGGTACCCTCCTGAGCCATCTGAAACGAGTGAGCGCCTTGCTCGTTGGCTGGGGAGCGCGCCCGGCCCTGCGCACGGCGGGGCTGGGGCACGCCTTCTACGGCACCGATGGTTTCGCCACCGCCCTCATCGACGTTTCCGATCGGGAAACGGTCCGCGGTGCGCTGGGCGAGGAGGCGGAGGGGATCGTCTACGGCTATGCCGCCTGCGACCGCAAGTTCTCCTATCCGGGGCTTGCCGATGCCGACGGCCCGTTCCGGGACAGGTTCACCGGCGAGGTGCACGTTGCGGATCTGGTGCAACGGCGCGATTTCGTGGAGCTGACCGCCGCCAACGAGCTGGATCTGATGATCGTCAATCCGGAGCTGCGGGCAAGGTACGGCGAGGCGCTGGACAGGCTGTTCACCCGCTGCCGCCCATACCTGAGCGACCGCGCGTGGCTGGCCGTCCGCAAGGTCATGCGATGATCGTCTGATGCGGACTCCCGCCGCCGAGGTGGACCTCGACGAATCAGTGGTGGCGCGGCTCATCCGGGCCCAGCATCCCGATCTGGCCGATCGTGCCCTGACCCTTGCCACCAACGGCTGGGACAACGCCATCTACCGGCTCGGTGACGACCTGTGCGTGCGGCTGCCGCGGCGCCTGGTCGCGGTGGAGCTGCTGGTCAACGAGCACCGCTGGCTCCCGCTCCTGGCCGGCAACGTGACGACACCCATCCCGGTGCCGTTGCGGGCAGGCGAGCCGGCGTTCGGCTACCCGTGGCCGTGGACGGTGACGCGGTGGTTCGAGGGCCGCATCGCCGCTGGCCTAGCGCCCTCCCGGCGCGGGCAGATCGCGCGGGAGCTGGGCGAGTTCATGGCGGGCTGGCATGTGCCCGCCCCGCCGGACGCGCCGCGCAGCCCGGTGCGCGGGATCCCGCTACCGCGGCGCGATCCGGGTGTGCGCGAGGGCCTGGCCTCCGGCGTGATGCCGTTTTCGCAAGACCTGCAACAGCTCTGGGACGAGCTTGTCGACACTCCACCTTGGACGGACCCGCCCGTCTGGCTGCACGGCGATCCCCACCCGGCCAACTTCCTCATCGATCCGCGAGGCGACCTGGTCGTGCTCGACTTCGGCGATCTGAGCGCCGGTGACCCGGCCACCGACCTGGCCGCGGGCTGGCTCGTCTTCGATGCCGAGGCCCGCGAGACCTTCCGCGAGGCCGCCAACCCCGACGAGCACACATGGGCGCGGGCGCGCGGCTGGGCGCTCGCGCTCGGCATCGCCTTCGTGATGCACTCCGACGACAACCCGATGATGGCCGCGATCGGTAACCACACCCTCGCCCAGGTTCTATGAGGGCTTCCAGATATACGGCGTCGTGGTGGTGATGGCAACAAACCCAAGGCGCTCAAGGATCGGGCGGCTGTCGTCGGACGCGTCGACCTGAAGGTACTTGTGCCCGCGCTCGACCGCGTCGGCCGCCCTGACCGCGACCAGCGCCCGGTAGAGGCCGCGCCCGCGGTACTCCTTGAGCGTCGAACCGCCCCACAGGCCGGCGAAATCGGTGCCGGGCACGAACCGGATCCAGGCGGCGCTGACCACCGCCTCCCCGGCCTCCGCCAGGTAGATCTTCATCCGTCCATCGGCCGACTCCAGCCGCAGCATCTCCTCGAGCCAGTCCATGTCTTGGCTCCACACCACGGTGTTCATTTCGGCGATGCGCTCGAAGTCTTCTGGCGACGTGGTCTCGCGTAGGGTCACGCCGTGCGGCAGCGCCGGGGAGCGGTCGGCGTGGTCGGCGGCGAGACCGATGAGCACGCTCTCGCGCTCTTCTGGCTCGAACCCGGCCGCGATCAGGCGCTCCGGCAGGTCCTCTGGCAGGTCATGTCCGCGCGTCTTCCACTCGAACCTCTCGCCCCGCACCGCGAAGAAGTCGCGCTGCCGCGCGATCAAAGCGTCCAGCGCATCACCGGAGAGCCCATCCAGATCCCGGTACTCCACGAAGCCGCCGTTGACGCCGCCGGACAGGCGCCGGACCGGTCCGTCCCACTCGATCGTGCCTTCGCCGGGATCGGTCTCGGCACGCGCACGCAACTGTGAGTCATAGGCCGTGAGCAGTACGTTAGGGTCCAGCATGGGACAATGCTAGCCTCCGGCCCCGTGTATGCTGCCGCCCCATGAGTAACTGGCGAACCAAGATATTCATGTGGATCGGGCTTCCCGCGATTGCCATCATCGGCCTGGGGTTAAGCGCGCAGGACGTGATGCCCGCATGGGATGCAAAGAACGGCAAGGGGACGGCGGGCACGTTCACCGCCAAGCGGGAGGACTGCGGCCGCCGCAGCTGCTCCTTCTACGGCGACTGGGCCGCCGCCGATGGCAGCAAGACGCGCAGCGACGTCATCCTTTACGACGAGCCCGACTCGCTGAAGGTCAACGGCACCACCGAAGCGCTCGACACCGGCGCACGTAATGGCGTGTTCACCAAGGGCGGCAGCGGCACGTTCTACCTGACGCTCGCCCTGGCGGTCGCCGGTCTGCTCGCCGCGATCGGGTTCATCTTCTTCCTCATCCGGCAGTTCACGCGCACGCGCGAGCCGCAGCGGGTGTGATCACCCTCAAGTGCTGAACATCGCCGGCCACTGGCGCCAGAACGCATGGACGACCAGGCCGGCGATGGCCAGAAGCCACAACGCCAGGCCCGTGCTGTGGTAGCGCAACATCCGGCCGCCGAGGTTGCGTGCGGTCACGTACCAGAAGATCGTGATGGTCACGACCCAGGTGAGCACGCAGTACGGGCACAGGGTGTGCAGCACGTAGAGGCTTTCGTAGATGAACCAGTGGACGAGGGCGGCGCCCGTGGCGGCCCCGGCGTTGAGGCCCCACCACACCCAGCGGGGAAGGGTCGCGCCCATGATGAGGCACATCCCGATGGCGGCGACGACCGGCTGGGTAGCCATCGCCATAAAAGGATTGGCAAAGCCGAGAATCTCCGCCTGGGGGCTGTCGAGCACCGACCCGCACGAGATGAACGGGTTGAGGTCGCACGTTCCCAGCTCCGCCGCCTGCTCGACGAGCAGCATGACCGCCGCCGCGCAGCCCAGCACCGAGCAGGCCAGCAGGATCCAGCCGATGGTGCGGTCGCGCATCACTGTGCCACCTTCGCCAGCTCGGCGTCGATCGCGGCCTTGAGCCCGTCATAGGTGGGCGAGCCGGTGAAACGCTTGCCGTTGATGAAGAAGGTGGGGGTACCGTTGACCCCGGCCGCGATGCCCTGGTCGACGTCGGCGGTGATCCGCTTGCCCGTGTCGCCCGAGGCCACGTCGGCCTGGTAGCGCTTCATGTCCAGGCCGAGCTCGCGGGCATAGCCGGCAAAGGTGGCGGCCGCCTGGTCGGCGCCGAGTGGACTCCAAACCGCTTGTGTCTCAAAGAGTTTGCGGTACATGTCGTCGAAGCGGCCCTGGTTGCCGGCGGCGAGCGCGGCGCGGGCTGTGGCTTGGGCGTGGCGGTGCGAGGGGATGGGAAACATCTTGGCGGTGTAGGTGATCCGGCCCCCATACTCCTTGCGCACCCGCTCGACGTTCGGAAACGCGGCACCGCATGGTCCACATTGGAAGTCCAGAAACTCCACCAGCGCGACCTCACCTTGCGTGTGGGCCAACGGCTGTTCGTCGGGGCTGAAAATGACGGCCGCCGCGGCGACACCGATCACCGCCGCCGCCACGATCCCGAGGGTGAACTTGAGGTTGGAGCTCATCGGCATGGTGGTCACCTCCTAAGCGCTATCTTTGGCTCCATGACGACCGCGACCCGCACCGACGAGACGATCCGTCGTGACCTGATCGGCTCGCTGGCCAAGTGCGTCGCGGAGAAGGGTTATGCGTCTACGACAATCGCGGACATCGTGGCGTTGGCGCATGTGTCAAAGCGCACTTTCTATGAGCACTTTGGCAGCAAGGAGGAGTGCCTTCTGGCCCTGTACGACCATGTCACCACGCGCCTGATGGAGATCATCCGCTCGGCGGGCAACGCGGGCCAGCGTTTCCCGGAGCGCATCGCCGACGGTGTCGCCGCGTTCCTGTCGGCGCTGGACTCGATGCCGGAGTTCACGCGCACGCTGCTAGTGGAGATGCAGGGCGCGGGGGAGCGGGCTTTCCGGACGCGGCAGGAGACCTTGCGCGGGTTCGCCCGGACCATCGTCGATCTCGTGCAGCTGGGCCGGGCGGCCAACCCCGATCTGCAGCCGCTGTCGATGGCGCGGGCGCTCGCTATCGTGGGCGGCATCAACGAGCTGCTGCTCCAGGCGATCGACCCGTACGTCGGGCGGTCCAAAATGGACCGTCCATTCTCGGCACTCTACGACGATGTGGTCGTCCTGATCTCGGCGCTGCTGACCTACAGAGGTTGAGTCGCGAGTTAGTAGAGCCTTGTGGGGCGGGAGCGCTCCCATGTATGGTGAGGGCACGCCGAGGGCACGGCTACTAATCCGGGCATGTCAGTCTCGAATCACGCTCCCAATGGAGATGGCATGAACCAGCGCAAGCTCATCGCGGCCGCCGCCGGATGCCTCCTGGTCGCCACCGGGCTAACGGTATCGACGCCGGCATATGCGGCCACTTCCTGCGAAGTGGTCTACGCCGCCAGCCCGTGGACGGAGAGCCCGGGCATAGGTGGCTTCACCGCCCAAATCACGGTGAGGAACACCGGCGACCCCCTCAACGGCTGGACGCTGACCTTCACCCTCCCGTCCGGACAGAGCATCACCCAGCCCGGGTGGGGCGCCACCTGGACCACGTTGGGCCAGAACGTTTCCGGCGTCCCGCTGGACTGGAACCGTAACCTTGCCACCGGTGCGAGCACGGGCATCGGTTACAACGGCCGGTGGACGGGAACCTATTCAAGCCCGACCGCCTTCCGGATCAACGGTGTGGCGTGCAACGGTGGCGGCGGCAACCAGCTGCCCAACGTGAGCCTGACCAGCCCGACCGCCGGGCAGTCGTTCACGTCTGGTTCGGCCGTCCCGCTGGCCGCCAACGCCAGCGACCCCGACGGCACCATCGCCAGCGTCGCATTCCTCATCGACGGCACCGTCGTCAACACCGACACCTCCAGCCCGTACGCGTTCAGCGCCACCGGCCTGACCACCGGCAACCACACGGCCGTCGCCCGGGCGACCGACAACGCCGGTGGGCAAAGGGATTCCGCCCCGATCCAGTTCAGTGTCGGTCCGTCGCAGAACCCGTCCATCCTGGCCAACCCCACCAGCGCCACCGTCTCCGAAGGCGGCACGACGAGCGTCAACTTCCGGCTGAGCGCCGCGCCCACCGCCAACGTGGTGGTCACACTCGCCAAGACCGGCGACGCCGACATCACCATCTCGCCGACGACGCTGACCCTTACCTCGGCCAACTGGAACACCGGCCTCAACACCACCGTCAGCGCGGCGCAGGACGCCGACCAGACCAACGGCACCGCCACGATCGCGGCCTCCGCGACCGGGCACACCGGCGCCACGGTGATGGTGACCGAGGCCGATGACGACGTGACCGTCGGCACCCGGGCCAACAACCCGTACGCCGGCGCGACCGGTTACGTCAACCCGGAGTGGCGAACCAAGGCCAACGCCGAGCCCGGCGGCAACCGGATCTCCAACAACCCCACGGGCGTGTGGCTTGACCGCATCGCCGCCATCAACGGGGTCAACGGCGGCATGGGCCTGCGGGCGCACCTCAACGAGGCCCTGGCCCAGGACACCGCCAACGGCGCCAGCCCCCTGACGATCCAGATCGTCATCTACAACCTGCCCGGCCGCGACTGCGCGGCGCTGGC
>Ga0075421_100004275_pt1 | contig 17245 bp, 15 predicted proteins | sample SoiMetdeltSBSDD5_FD_75292 | JGI IMG/M metagenome (GOLD analysis project Ga0075421, IMG submission 75292) | Bulk soil microbial communities from a Populus tree surrounding site in Tennessee, USA - Soil MetaG P. deltoides SBSDD5 | ecosystem: Environmental > Terrestrial > Soil > Tree plantation...
GAAGCTCATGCACGAGTCCATGCAGCGGCCCGACTTCATCGAGGGCATCACGAGCTTTTTTGAAAAGCGTCCGCCCAACTTCCCGCCGTTGAAAGGACAGGACCAGTGACACTGGACTACAAGGCGATCGACGTCGACAACCACTACTACGAGCCACTCGACGCGCTGACCCGGCACCTGCCCAAGGAGTTCAAGCGCCGTGGCGTGCAGATGGTTCAGGACGGCAAGCGCACCTGGGCGGTGATGGGTGAACGCGTCAACCATTTCATCCCGAACCCGACATTCGACCCCATCATCGAGCCGGGCTGCCTGGATCTGTTGTTCCGCGGCGAGATTCCGGAAGGCGTCGACCCCGCGTCGCTGATGAAGGTCGACCGGTTGGCAGATCACCCCGAGTACCAGAACCGCGATGCCCGAGTGAAGATCCTCGACAAGCAGAACCTCGAAACGGCGTTCATGCTGCCGACGTTCGCGTGCGGCGTCGAGGAGGCGCTCAAGAACGACATCGAGGCGACGATGGCATCGATGCACGCGTTCAACCTCTGGCTCGACGAGGACTGGGGCTTCGATCGTCCCGACCACCGGTTCATTTCGGCGCCGATCATTTCGCTGGCCGATCCGGACAAGGCCGTCGAGGAAGTCGAGTTCGTCCTCGGTCGCGGCGCGAAGATGGTCCTGGTCCGACCGGCACCGGTGCCGGGTGTGGTCAAGCCGCGCTCGCTGGGCGACCCGCTGCACGATCCGGTGTGGGCGCGGCTGGCGGAGGCCGGGGTCCCGGTGGGCTTCCACCTGTCGGACAGTGGCTATCTCGCGATCGCGGCGTTGTGGGGCGGCAAGGCGACGTTCGAGGGATTCGGCAAGAAGGATCCGCTCGATCAGGTGCTGCTGGACGACCGGGCCATCCACGACACGATGGCCTCGATGATCGTGCACCACGTGTTCATCCGCCATCCCAAGCTGAAGGTCGCCAGCATCGAAAACGGCTCGTACTTCGTCTACCGGTTGATCAAACGCCTGAAGAAGGCCGCCAACACCGCGCCCTACCACTTCAAGGAGGACCCGGTCGAGCAGCTGCGCAACCACGTCTGGATCGCGCCGTACTACGAGGACGACGTGAAGCTGCTCGCCGAAACCATTGGCGTGGACAAGATTCTGTTCGGCTCGGACTGGCCGCACGGCGAGGGACTCGCGGATCCCATGTCCTTCACCGCAGACATCCCCCAGTTCCCTGAGTTCAGCGCGGAAGACACCCGGAAGGTTATGCGCGACAACGCTCTTGACCTGCTCGGCGTCAAGGTGTCGGCGTAGCAGCCCAAGCACATGAGCGAATGGACGATCGGCGCGGTTCTGGACGCGATTGCTGAGGCCGTTCCGGATCGCCTGATGACGGTCTGCGGCGGACGCAGCAGCACGTTCGGCGAATCGGCGGATCGAACCCGCCGGCTGGCCAATTTTCTTGCCAGCAGCGGGTTTGGTGTCCACCGTGAGCGCGAGGAGCTCGAGAACTGGGAGTGCGGTCAGGATCGGGTTGCGCTCATCATGCACAACGATCTGTACCCCGACATGGTGATCGGCTGTCTGAAGGCCCGAACGGTCCCGGCCAACGTCAACTACAACTACACGCCGCGCGAGGTCGCCGAACTGCTGGACTACCTCAAGCCGCGGGCCATCATCTACCACCGGTCATTCGGCGCGAAGTTCGCCGACGTATTGACCGCCGGCACGGCCGAACTGATCATCTCGGTTGACGACGGCACCGAGGATGCAGAGCTACCCGCAGCGGTGAAGCTGGAAGATGCACTGGCCCAAGGACATACGGATCAAGACATCACGCCCTCTCCGGACGATCTGATGATGGTCTGCACCGGCGGTACCACCGGCAGGCCCAAGGGTGTCATGTGGCGGCAGAGCGACACCTACGTCGTATCGATGAACGGCGCCGACCACGAATCCGCCGACGAGATACGCGAAAAGGTGCGCCACGGCGGGCAGCCGTGGTTTGCCGTGTCGCCGCTGATGCACGCGGCGGGCATGTGGACGGCCTTCGCGGCCCTCCTCAACGGCCTGCCCGTCGTGCTCTACGACCGGACGAAGTTCGACCCGCCCGCCGTGCTCGAGACTGCGGAGCGCCACAAGGTCGGAATGATGACGATGGTCGGCGACGCCTACGCCGGGCCGTTGGTCGAGGAGCTGCGACGCGGTTCCTACGATCTGTCGTCGATGTTCGCGATCGGCACCGGGGGAGCGGCCACGAACCCGAAATACCAACAGGCGCTGCTGGAATTGCTGCCGCAGATCACGCTGATCAACGGGTACGGCTCGTCGGAGACCGGGAACGTGGGCTTCGGTCGCAGTCAGCGTGGGGACCAGAAGGACACCTTCGCGCTGCGCGAGGGCGGTTTGGTGGTCTCCGATGACTATCGCCGGTTCTTGCAGCCCGGCGAGGACGAGATCGGATATGTCGCCCGCGCAGGCCGCATCCCGCTGGGCTATTTCGACGATCCCGTCGCCACTCGCAAGACATTTCCGGTCGTCGACGGACAGCGTGTGGTGATTTCCGGGGACCGCGGCTCGCTGGCGGCCGACGGAACGATGCGGCTGTTCGGTCGCGACTCCTTGGTCATCAACACCGGCGGCGAGAAGGTGTTCGTGGAGGAAGTCGAAGAGGTGCTTCGCGCGCACCCGGCCGTCGCCGACGCGTTGGTGGTAGGCAGGCCGAGTGAACGATGGGGTCAGGAAGTCGTCGCACTGGTGGCATTGCGCGACGGTGGCGAGGCCGATCATGGGGTGCTGCACGAGCAGTGCACGTCACAGCTCGCTCGATTCAAAGCACCGAAGGAGTTCATCTTCGTCGAGCAGGTCCGCCGGCTGGGCAATGGCAAGGCGGACTATCGATGGGCGAAAAGCGCTGCGACACAAAAGGCAAACGTATGACTCACAGAGCGATCGACGGTTTGGTCAACGTGCACTTCGGCGAAACGGAGAAGCAGCCGACCTGGATGCTCAAGGTGCGCGACGACTACTTCAAGGGTCCGGAGTCGATGTTCGCGCCGGTGGACCTGACGGAGCTGCTCGACGAGATGGATGAGCAGGGCGTGGCGAAGGCGATCCTGATGGACAATCTCGCCAAACCATCGGTGACCGCGCGCAAGTTCGTCGAAGCGAAGCCGGACCGGTTCGCTCTGGCGATGGGTGGCGTCAACTTGCTGCGGCCGATGCCCTCACTGCGGGAATTGGCCGCAGTGGTCAACGACCTGCCGGTGGCGTATGCCGTTGTCGGCCCAAGCTTTTGGGGCGATGGCCAATACCCGCCCAGCGACGCCGTGTACTACCCGCTGTACACCAAATGCGCCGAACTCGGGCTGCCGCTGTGCATCAACACCGGCATCCCAGGGCCGCCGATCCCCGGTGAAGTACAGAACCCAATCCACCTCGACCGGGTTTGCGTACGCTTCCCCGAACTCAAGCTCTGCATGATTCACGGCGCCGACCCCTGGTGGGACATCGCGATCCGGCTGATGATCAAGTACAAGAATCTGCGCCTCATGACGTCGGCCTGGTCACCCAAGCGACTCCCCGACAGCCTCTTGCACTACATGCGGACGCGAGGCCGGGACAAGGTGATCTACGCGTCGGACTGGCCGGTGCTGAAGATGCGCCGCGTCGTCCCCGAGGCACTTGTGCTGGATCTGCCCGCCGACGTACTCGACAACTATCTCTACAACAACGCCAACGAATTCTTTTTCGGGGACCGCGCACGCGAGGAGCACTGATGGATCGCTACGAACTTCGCAGACTCGACTACAGCCTGACGGAGGACCATCAGGCACTACAGGCTGCTTACAAGGACTTTTTCAAGACGCATTGTTCGATCGAAACGGTGCGGGCCGCGGAGGAGCCAGGGTTCGACAAGAGCCTGTGGGAGCGGTTGTGCGCGATGGGTGCGACGACGATGGCGTTACCGGAATCCGTTGGGGGAGACGGGGCGACACTGGTCGACTTGACGCTGGTGGCCGAGGAGATCGGACGCTCGCTTGCACCCGTGCCATGGATCGACCACATCTGCGCCGCCCGGCTGCTCGCCCGCTTGGACGCGCTCCAGCCAGACGTCGTCAACGGCAAGCAGCTGGCCGCGTTCGATCCGCAGCATGACAATGTGTCCGGCGTCAGGCTGATCCCGACCGGATCGATCGCCGACCAGATCGTCGTGCGTGACGGCGAGGACATTGTGCGACTGACGTTCGGTACCCGTCCGGCGAAGGTCGACAACATCGGCAAGCTGCCGATGGCGTGGGTCGACCCAGCGTCGGCCGACAGTCGCACGGTTTTGGCCAGCGGGGCTCAGGCACTGGCGGAATACCAACGCGCGCTGGACGAATGGCGAGTTCTGATCGCTGCCGCATTGGTGGGGCTGGTCGAGGAGTCACTGACGATCGCCGCGGAGTTCGCCAAGACCCGCTACACGTTGGGTGTGCCGATCTCGACATTGCAGGGCATCTCGCATCCTCTGGCCAACATCGCGATCACCGTGCAGGGCGGCCGCAATCTGGCCCGCCGCGCAGCGTGGTTCTTGGACAACGAGCCCGACGAACGGCCGGAGTTGGCGCCATCGTCGTTTGTGTTCATGGCCGAGGAAGCATCAAAGGCCGCAACGATGTGTGTGCACGTCCAAGGCGGTCTGGGTGTCTCCGCAGAGGCGGCCGCGACGGCCTATCTGGTCCGCGCTCGCGGCTGGGCGCTAGCCGGTGGTGACCCGGGTGCGAGCGCCAAGTACATCGCCGAAATCGTCGCGGCCCGCGAAAGTGGTTCAGGAAAGGGCGCATAAGTGGATTTCTCACGGGTTCAGCTGTCCGAGGATGATCAGGCATTCCTCGAGGAGGCGCGCGACTTCCTGCGTACGCACGTCACCGACGACGTCATCCGCCGCGATCGCGAAACCGGCGACAACTTCGACGAAGGCGTGCATCTCGCTTTGGGCGCCGCGGGATACCTGACGCAAGACTGGAAGCCGGAATCCGCAGGCGGCTTCAACCGGGTGCGGCGGCGGATCTGGGAACTGGAGAAGCGACGCGCGCACGTGCCGTGGGTGACCTCGGGTACCACCGCGATGATCGCGCGGTCGGTGGAGAAGTTCGGCTCAGCGGAACTCAAGGCCGAAGTGATGCCGGGCGTGTTCAGCGGTCATATCCGGCTGTGCCTGGGCTACACCGAACCTGAGGGCGGCTCCGATGTGGCCACGTGCAAGACCCGCGCGGTGCGCGACGGTGACGGCTGGATCATCAACGGCTCCAAGATGTTCACTACCGGCGCGCACAACTGCCAGTACGTCTTCTTGATCACCAACACCGATCCGGACGCGCCGAAGCACAAGAGCCTGACCATGTTCCTGGTCCCGCTGGCTTCGCCGGGAATCGAGATCCAGGGCGTCCGCACCGTGGACGGCGACCGCACCAACATCGTCTACTACAGCGACGTTCGCGTCGACGACAAATACCGGCTCGGCGAGGTCAACGACGGCTGGACGGTGGTGCGTGAACCGCTCAATGTCGAGCACGGCGCCGTGGACGCGGCAGCGGACGGTCTGCAGGATGTGTCGATCATGATGCATCAGGCTGGTTTCATGGCGGCGGCTGTCGACACGGCGGCGGCGAAGGTCGCCGAGGCGGATCCCAACGGCCGCCGGTTGATCGACGATCAGTCGGTGTCATATCGGTTGGGACGCAGCGTTGCTCGGATGGAAGCGGCGCTGAGCGCCTCGACGATCTTCGGCAGGGTGGCACTGGCGCAGACGATGCGTGACATCTCGCCGGACCTGATGGACATCCTGGGCACCGCGTCGACGCTGCCCGTCGGTACCGACGGCGCGGCCGATGACGGCGCGGCAGAATACGCTTACCGGTTCGCTCCGCTGGTCGGCATCTATGGCGGCACGCTGGAGGTGTTCCGCAACATGATCGCGCAGTACGTGCTCGGGCTGGGCAAGCCCGCATACGCGCCGCCGGCGCAGAAGAAGGCTTCCTAGCGCGAGCAGACGCATAAGGCCCCAAATCCTCGGCGTGTCGGGTCCTTTTGCGTCTGCTCGGCGTTAGAAGGTGGCCAACACGGGTGGCTTGACCGCGGCCGGGTCCGGGTTCGCGATCGGCAGACCCATGAACCGGCGGGCGTTGTCGCCCATGAAGTCGTAGGTCCGCCGCTCGTCCATGCCTTCGGCGTAGCGCCAGAAACCCTTTGGCTCGGCGAGACCTTCGGGGTGCGGGTAGTCCGAACCGAACAACACCTTGTCCCAGCCGACGGTGTTGACGACGTCGGCCACGCAGCCCTCCCAGAACGGGCTGACCCAGATGTTGCGCCGGAACACGTCGTGCGGATGCTCCGGGAAGTTCTGCGGCATCTTCTTGTGCAGGTCTTCGAAGTCACCGAACAACGGGTAGATCCACGAGCTGCCGTTCTCGACGCTGGCTATGCGCAACTTGGGGAAGCGGGTCAGGGTGCCGTGGCAGATCAGGCTGGTGATCATGTCGGAAATTTCGCGGTGGCCCAGCACCATCCAGCGAAACGCGCTCTGCGCCATGAAATTCTGCGTGTGCGGCGGCTCCCACTTGGCGACGTAGTCGTCGAGCGGCGGATAGCTGGCGTGCAAGACGATCGGCAGGCCCGCGGCCTCGACGTCACGCCAGAACGGGTCGAACTCCGGTAGTGCGGGGGAGCGCCAGCCGTGGATGCCATTGACCGGGCCGGGCTTGACCAGTGCGACCTTGACGCCGTTGTTCAGCAGGTACTCGAGTTCCCGCTGGGCGCCGTGGACTTCCGACAGGTTGATGATCGGCGTGGAGAACACGCGATTCTCGTAGTTGTAGGTCCAGTGCTCGAGCATCCACTGGTTGAGGGCGTGGATGATCGCCAGCGTCAGCTCGGGGTCGTCGGCGGTAGCGTGCTCGATGAGGCTGGCCAGCGTCGGGTAGTTCAGTGCCTCGGCGACGCCCTGGCGGTCCAGTTCGGCGATGCGGTCGGCAGGGTTGCGGGTGGCCGCCGGCGCTTCGATGGCCGGTCCCTGCATCTCGCGCAGCGTGAGCCCCTCGGTGTTCTCGCCTGCGAAGAACTTCTCGTGCGCACCCGGCGCCGCGACGCGCTCGAACGTCGGGTTCGGGATGAAATCGTTGACCCTGTTGTTGATGACGATCCGGGTCTGCCTACCGATCTGGGCGAATTGCACGGCACGCGAATACTTCTCGGGCAGATACTTCGTCAGCGACTCGGGTGTCTCGTACATGTGTTGATCGGCGTCGAAGATCGGCGCCTGCGTGAACTGCGTCATGGTCACCTCGTCAGGATCGTGGCCGCGGCCGTCCCCGGCGCGCCGTACAACTGGGTGAAGCCGACCTTCGGTTCGCCGGGCACCTGACGATCGCCCGCCTCGCCGCGGAGTTGCCGGACGATCTCGTGGATCTGGCGCAGTCCCGATGCGCCGATCGGCTCGCCGTTGGCGATCAGCCCGCCGTCGGTGTTGACCGGCATCGCGCCGTGAATCTCGGTGGCGCCGTCGGCCAGCAGCTTCTCCTGCTCACCGGCTGCGCAGAAACCGCACTCGGCCATGTGAATGATCTCCGCGCCGGCGTCGGTGTCCTGCAGCTGGATGACGTCGACGTCCTCCGGTGCCACACCGGCCTTTTCGAACGCCGACTTGGCCGCGTACACGGTCGGCGCCACGTCCTCGTCGACCGGGGCGAACGTCGTGTTCACCTCGTATGCGCCGTATTTCCGGGTGCGCACCTCGACGGCCTGCAAGTACACCGGCTTCGAGGTGTAGCGGTGTGCGATGTCGGCGCGGCACATCACCACGGCCGCGGCGCCCTCGTCGGGTGCACAGAACATGTACTGGGTGAGCGGGTAGTTCAACATCGTCGAATTGAGGATCTCGTCCTCGGGGATCGGCTTGCGCCGGAAGGCGTTCGGGTTCAATGCGCCGTTGCGGAAGTTCTTGGCCGCCACCCTGGCGAGCGTCTCTTGTGAGATGCCGTGGTCGTGGAGGTAGCGATTGGCCTTCATGCCGAAGAACTTGGTGGTCAGATATTGGCCGTTCTCGGCGTACCAGCTCGGCATGCCCACCAGCGCGGGATCCTCGGTGAAGGCGCCCCGTGGGTGCTTGTCGAGGCCGATGGCGATGCCGACGTCGTAGTCGCCCAGCCGGATTCCGTCGGCGCATGCCTTGGCGGCGCTGGCCGCCGTCGCGCACGCGTTGAACACATTGGTGAACGGAATCCCGGTCAGACCGACCATGCCGACGATTGCGTCGGGATTCGCGACGGTCCAGCTGCCGCCGGTGGCGAACTGGATGTCCTTCCACTCCACGCCGGCGTCGGCGACGGCCGCGAAGATCGCGTCGACGCCCATCTCCATCGCGGACTTGCCTTCGAAGCGTCCGAACGGGTGCAGGCCCACGCCGATGATGGCCACGTCATTCATTGGGCGAATCCTCTCTCAGACCGGTTTGAAGGCGAACGTGACGAGCTCGTCGCCGTCCTCGTCGGTGGCGAACGGCACCATCGTCAGCTCGACCTCCATGCCGAACTCGAGCATGGCTGGGTCGTTTTCGGTCAGGCGACCCTCGACGCGGATCACGTCGCCGAGCTGCACGAGCCCGACGCCGAACGGAACGAAGTCCTTACCCGTGGGGCCTTTGTAGGGTGCGCCGGGTGGGAAGCCCTGGGTCGTCCACGCGACGAGGGTGCCGCGGCGGGGCAGTAGCACTTCGGACATCTCGCCGACGCTGCACTTCGGGCAGCGCGGCTGTGTCGGAAACACCGTGGCGCCGCATGCGCCGCACTGGCTGCCGATCAGCTGTGGGCTCTCATCGGGCCAGGTCGAGATGTCGGGCGCGAGCGCCTTCTGCATTGCGCGATCCTCCGTCGTGGGCACCCAAGTAGAAGCAACTGTAAATCTTACAGTATCCCCTGTGACTCGCGGCTAGCGCGGTTCGATGAGGTTGCGCAGGCGTTCAGCCGGGTAGACCGACGCACCGGCTGCCCGGACTCGGTCGGACAGCGCTCGGTCCGAGGTGGCCACGCGGATCTCCGCGGGATCGGCGTCGGCACCCACCAGCCGGACAATCTCATCGTCGGCCGAATTCGCGGCCGGCTCCGGCGCATGCGTCACAGTGATCACCGACGATTCAATAGGTGGGGTCGGCGGCCGCTCGAACACCACTGTGACGTCAGCACCTTCGGCCGCGGCCCATTGCTCGAGTCGGTCAACCAACGCGGTCATCGCACGGCCGCGGTCGCGCCACCACCCGTCGGGCCGGGAGCCGATCACGTTCATGCCGTCGACGATCCACCGCACCCGCCCAGGCTATGCCCACGCCAAGCATGCACTGCTCGAAGTGGCGATGTAACTGTAAGAATTACAGTATGGTCGTGGGGTGATCGAGCACAAGCCGACCTTCTGCCGGATCTGCGAACCGCTGTGCGGCATGATCGCCACCGTCGAGGACGGGCGGCTCGTCGCGCTACGCCCGGACAAGGGCCATCCGCTGTCGTCGGGGTTCGCCTGCCAAAAGGGCATCGCGTTCGCTGAGGTTCACAACGACCCCGACCGCGTCACTGCGCCGCTGCGCCGCGGGCCGCGTGGCTTCGAACCGGTCAGCTGGGACGAGGCGATGACGGACATCGCCGAACGGCTGACCGCCATCTACCGCAGGCACGGTTCGGGCGCGGTCGGCTGGTACATGGGCAACCCGGCGGCGTTCAGCTACTCGCATCTGCTGTGGCTGCAGGCGTTCGTCAAAGGTCTCGGCGGCGACACTCATTATTTCACCGCGTCCTCGCAAGACACGAACAGCCGGCTCATCGCGAGCCAGTTGCTGTACGGTACGCCGACATCGGTGCCCATACCCGATCTGACGCGAACGGACTTCCTCGTCCTGATGGGCGCCAACCCTGTTGTCTCCCACGGGAGTTTTCTGACGGCGCCGCGCATCAAGGACCGGATGCACGACATCGTCAAGCGCGGCGGCCGCGTATTGGTGATCGACCCGCGCAGGACCGAGACCGCCGCCAAGTTCGAATGGCTCGGCGTCGTCCCCGACGCGGACGCCTACCTGCTCTTGTCGCTGTTGCACGTGTTGTTCGCCGAGAATCTGGCGGCCCGCGACCGCGCCAACCGGCAAGCCGACGGTGTCGAGTGGCTACAAGCAGTGGCCGAACCGTTCACCCCCGACGCCACTGTCGCGCACACCGGCATCGAAGCGGATGTCGTTCGGTCACTGGCCCGCGACCTGGCCAAGACGCCGCGAGCTGCGATCTACGGACGGTTTGGGACCAGCGTCGGTCGTAACGCCACCTTGACCACCTATCTGATCGACGCGGTCAACCTCGTCGCGGGCAATCTCGACCGCCCCGGCGGGTCGGTGTTCAGCGGGCTGGAAATGCCGGGCCAGAAGTGGGGAACCAAAGTCATGGGTGCCGCGCTGCGCCGGTCCTACGAGAAGCGGCGCTCCCGCATCGGCGGACTCCGAGCGGCTATCGGCTCCGAGCCGGCGGCGTTGATGGCCAAGGAGATCACGACGCCGGGCAATCGGCAGATCAAGGCGATGTTCGTCAGCGCGGGCAATCCCGTGCTGTCGGTGCCAAACGGCAATGAACTGGAAGGGGCGCTCGACGGCTTGGAGCTCTCGGTCGCACTCGACTTCTACGTCACCGAGACCACTGCGCACTGTGACTATGTCCTGCCGGTGACAACGATGTACGAACGCGACGACTTTCCCGTGACGTTCCAGACGTTCCAGGCCACCCCATTTCGTCAGGCCACCGAAGCCGTCGCGGCGCCGGCGGGCCAAGCGCGCACCGAGTGGGAGATCATCGACGACCTGATGCAACGAATGAAGGTCCGGACGCCGGTGTTCACGGTCATGTCCGGTGCTCGAAAAGTGCTGGGGCTGTTCGGTGTCCGCCTCACGCCGCGACTGATGATCGACGGCATGATCCGCCTTGCGGCGGGCGGAAACCGGTTCGGGCTACGTCGCGGCGGCCTGACGTTCAAGCGGTTGACGGAACGCCACCCGCACGGCGTCGTGTTGGCCCCGCATTTGCGCACCGATGTATTGGATGACGTGGTTGCCTATCGGCGGGGCCGGATTCGGCTGGCGCACGCCGATATTGCAAACGAGGTAGCCGCGTTGGTCCGACGTGAGGAACCGGAAGGGTTCCCGCTGCGGATGATCGGCATGCGCGAGCCACGATCGGAGAATTCGTGGATGCACAACTCGCCGTTGTTGATGCGCGGCGGACGCGGGCATCACGCCCTGATGCATGTCGATGACGCCGCGGAACTCCAGATCTGCGATGGCGACGAGGTGCAGGTGAGCTCGCCCTTCGGCCGTATCACCGTGCCCGTCACGTCGACGAAGGATCTCGTCGCCGGCGTGATCGCGATTCCACATGGCTGGGGGCACAAGGGCACTGGGGGTTGGCAGCTCGCCAACCGGGCCGGGGGATCCAACGTCAACCAGCTCATGTCGAGCGCACCCGAACACGTCGAATCACTGTCCGGAATGTCCTGGCTGACCGGCGTCCCGGTACGCGTCGACCGCATTTGACCGCGAAACGGTATTCCGGCAGGCCTGCACTCGAACTTTCTCTGCTGGAATACAGTTTCGGCGAGACCCTAGGCGATGGCGCCTTTGTCCTTGAGTTCCTCGATGCGGTCCCACTCCATCCCGAGTTCCATCAGCACGATCTCGGTGTGTTCGGAGGCCTGCGGGACGCGCGTGGTCTCGAGCGGCTCGTGGTTGAACTGGACGGGTCCGCGAACGACCTTGAACGGCTTGCCGCCGTCGCCTGCCTCGACTTCGACGATCATGTCGTTGGCGATCGCTTGTTCGTCGTTGGCGAGGTCGATGAAACTCTGGAACGGCGCCCACTGGCCTTTCATCGTCTTGAGGTGCTGACGCCAGTAGTCGAAGGGCTTGCTGCGGATCTTCTCTCTGATGAGTTCGACGGCGGCCGCGGCATTCTCGATGAGTGGCATCACGTCGGAGAAGCGCGGATCGTCGGCCAACTCAGGCAGTCCGAGATGTTCGAACGCATCGCGGATGTACCCGGTCGGGCTGACGATGCACAAGTTGATGGTGCCGCCGTCGGAGGTCAGGTAGTTAGCCATGAACGGGTTTACGCTCGGGCCTGTTGCATCCGGCATCGCTGAACGCATCGTCTCACCCGTCTCCATCCCCTGGGTAACGCTTGCGCCGCCGGCCCACCAGGCCGTGCTCAGCAATGACACGTCGAGCTCCACCGCCTCGCCCGTGCGCTCACGATGGAACAGCGCCGCGGAGATGCCGCCGGCGATGTTCATTCCGCCGATGGAGTCGCCGAACGCCGGGATGCCTTGCGACAGTGCGCCACCCAGTTCCTCAGGCGTCAGCGCATGGCCCACGCCGCTGCGCGTCCAGAACGCAGTGCCATCGAAACCGCCGGTGTCCCGTTCCGGCCCCTTGTCGCCGTAGGCGCTGCCACGCGCATAGATGATGTTCGGGTTCACGGCGCGGATGTGCTCGACGTCGAACTTGTTCTTCTGCCGCTGCGCGGGCATGTAGTTCGTCAAGAACACGTCGGCGGTCTTGGCGATCTCGTACAGGACTTCCTGCCCGCCCGGCGTCGACACGTCGATGCCGACGCTTCGTTTCCCGCGATTCGGATGTTCCATCAACGGGTGCCGGTTCGGGTCCAGTTGGAAGCCACCCATGTTGATGAAGCCGCGCTGGGTGTCGCCGCGCACCGGGTGCTCCACCTTGATGACGTCTGCGCCCCAGTCGGCGAGGATCGCCCCCGCCGCAGGCACGAACGTGAATTGAGCAACTTCGAGGACGCGAACGCCCTCCATCACCTTGATCAAGTGAGCCCTCTCCTGCGCTGTTGAAATATCCTACTGTAATGTTTACAGTTGATCGTCCCGCAGTGTCCGATTGTACGAGGTGCAGGTGAGCGACGTCGAAGAACGGACCGAGACCAGTGTCGAGCTGGGCAGGCGGGCAGCCAAGCACGCCGAAGCCCGGATGCTGATCGACGGCGAGCTCGTGACGGCCGCCAGCGGCGAAGAGTTCGACAACGTCAGCCCTGCCACCGGCCTGGTGCTGGGCACCACTAGCGCCGCCGAGGCGACAGACATGGACCGCGCCATCGCCGCCGCCCGGCGTGCCTTCGACGAATCCGATTGGTCGACCAACCGCGCGCTACGCAAGCGCTGCCTGGAACAGCTGCAAGCGGGGATCGAGGCCGACAAGGAGAATCTGCGCGAGGAACTCATCGCCGAAGTCGGCTGTCCCGCGATGACGACCCAATCCGCGCAACTGGATTGGCCGTTGGCGGAGGCCCTGCGCTATCCCGGAAAGCTGATCGACGACTTCGAATGGGAACGCACACTGGACGGCGGCGGCTTGTTCGGCGAGCGGAACGTGCGCACCGTCGTCAAGGAGCCGGTGGGCGTCGTCGCTGCCGTCACCCCCTCCAACTTCCCGATCGAGGTCATCCTCAACAAGCTCGGACCCGCACTGGCGACCGGCAACACCGTCGTGCTCAAACCCGACCCCAACACCCCATGGAACGCCACCCGCCTCGGCCGTCTCATCGCTGAACACACCGACATCCCGGCCGGCGTTGTGAATGTCGTGCCGACCCCGTCCAACGAGGTGGCCGGAATACTAGGGACCGATCCTCGCATCGACATGATCTCGTTCACCGGCTCCACGAACGTAGGCAAGCTGCTGATGCGGCAAGGCGCCGACACCATGAAGCGGACGTTCCTCGAACTCGGCGGAAAGTCCGTCTCGATCGTGCTCGACGATGCGAACCCCGCCGCGATTCTGGGCGCCGCGGTCGGAGTCTGCATTCACGCCGGACAGGCATGCGCGGCGACCACCCGCATGCTCGTCCACCGGTCGCTGTACGACGACGCGGTCGCCACCATCACCGCGGCATACGGGGCGGTGCCGGTCGGCGATCCCGTGCAGCCGGAAACCCTTGTCGGACCGGTGATCAGCGCCGCACAGAAGGAGCGCGTACTGAGCGCGATCGAGCGGGCCCGCCGCGACGGCGCGCAGATCACCGTTGGCGGCGGCGAGGTCAACAACCTGCCCGCGCACCTGCGCGACGGCCATTATGTGGCGCCTACCGTGATCGTCGGCGTCGACAACAGTGCGGCGATCGCACAGGAAGAGGTCTTCGGCCCGGTGCTCATCGTGCTGCCGTTCGATGACGACGACGAGGCGGTCCGCATCGCCAACGACAGCGCGTACGGGCTTGCCGGCGCAGTCATGTCGCGGTCCATCGAGCGCGGCATGAACATCGCGCGCCGCATCCGCACCGGCTCGTTCGGCGTCAACGGCGGCATGTTCTACGGCGCCGACGCGCCATTCGGCGGCTACAAGAACAGCGGTGTCGGCCGGCAGTGCGGCGTCGAGGGCTTCGAGCAGTATCTCGAGACCAAGACCATCGGCTGGCGAAAGCCCCGACAGAAAGAAGGCTAATGGGAAAGCTGGACAACAAGGTCGCAGTCGTATCGGGCGCCGCGCGCGGCCAAGGCCGTTCCCACGCAGTCAATCTCGCTGCCGAGGGCGCCAGCATCATCGCGCTGGACATCTGTGCCGACCTGGAGGGCAATACCTATCCGCTGTCGCGGCCCGAGGATCTCGATGAGACGGCGCGGCTGGCGGAGAAGGAAGGTGTGCGTGTGTACACCGCGATCGTCGACGTGCGCGAGCGCAGCGCCGTGTGGAAGGCGATCGCCGACGGCGTGGACGAGGTGGGTCGACTTGACATCGTCGTCGCCAACGCGGGCATCTGCGCAATGGGCAAGGGCCAGACCATCCAATCGTGGTCCGACACCATCGACACCGATCTGGTCGGTGTTTTCAACGTGATTCAGGCCAGCCTGCCGCATGTCAACGACGGTGCCTCGATCATCGCGACGGGATCGCTGGCCGCCCAACTCGGTAGTGCGACCAACCAGGGCCCCGGCGGTTCGGCGTACAGCCTCGCCAAGCAGATTGTTGCCCGCTACGTCAACGACCTCTCCGTCCAGCTGGCCAAGCGGATGATTCGAGTCAACGCCGTGCACCCGACGAACGTGAACACCGACATGCTCCACAACGAGGGGATGTACAAGGTGTTCCGGCCCGATCTGAAGGAGCCGACGCGTGAGGATGCCGAAGCATCCTTCCCCGCCATGCAGGCCATGCCGATTCCCTACATTGAGCCGCAAGACGTTTCGAACACCATCGTGTTCCTCGCCAGCGACGACTCCCGCTACATCACCGGCACGCAGTTGCGGGTGGACGCGGGCGGGTTCGTCAAGGCGAAGCCGTGGAAAGGCTGATCAGATACTCGGCATGATCCAGGATGCTGTCGAGGATGTAGTCGAAGTCGATATCGTCGGCGAACCCGATGTACCGGTGGTCATTGCGCTGAGCGGGAAATCCCTCGGTCTTCTGCTGTAGACGCTGCAGCACGACCGATCCGCGAGTGTGCACAGAAATCGCGCCGTAGGTTTCGACGGCCTGCTCGGGCGTCAGCCCTGCCTCGACCAACGCGGCGACGGGTCGTTCGATCTCATGCAGGGCACCGTGAAGCGCGTGCATGCCGTAGTGCCCACGAATGAGAACAAGGTCGCATAAAACGGGGTCGTCCAGGAACTGCCGACGCATCGTCTGCGCGTGATTGCGCAGCGACTCACGCCAATTGGACGCATCGATTGAAGGCACGGTGAATTCGTACTGCGCCAGTGCCCGGTCGGTCATTGCGTCGAGAAGCTCGTCCTTCTTGCGGAAGTACCAATAGATGCTCGTCACTCCGACATCCAGCTGCCGTGCCAAAAGCGGCATGCTCAAGTTGTCGATCGACACCTCCGCCGCCACGTCGAAAGCGCCGTTGAGGATCTCCTCGACGGAGATCGACCCGCGCTCGCGTCGCTGGCGCCGTTGGGCCATCGGTCACCCCGCAGCGTCGAACGTCACCGGAATTGCCGTCGGCGACCGGAACGGCTGACCCCAGATGTGTGGATTGTCGTCGGTGACGAGCTTGATGTCGGTCAGCCGAGTCAGCAGGCATTTCACCGCGACCCGCGTCTCCATCCGGGCGAGGTGAAGACCCATGCAGGTGTGCTCACCGGCGGCAAACGAGATGTGCGGCAGGCGTTTCCGGAAGATGTCGAATTCCTCCGAGCGCTCCCAGCGGTGTTCGTCTCGGTTGGCCGACCCGATGCACACGTCGATCACAGCTCCGGCCGGAAGCTCCACGCCTTCCAGTTCCGTGTCCTCCGTCGCGTACCGCTGAACAGTGGTCAGCGGCGTCTCGAATCGCAAGCCCTCTTCAATGGCCGCCGGAATCAGCTCGTGATCGGACTGCACGGCTCGAAACTGGTCGGGGTGTGTGAGCAATAGGTAGAGGAGGTTCCCCGACGAGCGGTAGGTGGTCTCCAGGCCGGCCGGAAGCAAGAGTCGCAGGAACGAGTAGATCGCTTCGTCGGACAGCTTCTCGCCGTCGATCTCCGCAGTGACCAGATCGCCGATGATGTCTTCGGTCGGCTTGGACCGCCGCTGCTCGATCTGTTGCAGGAAGTAGTCTTTCAGCGCTGCGGACGCCTCGAACGCGCGCTTGTACTTGACCGTGTAACTGATCAGCTCGACGGCACGTTTACGGAACCAGGGGAGGTCCTCGGAGGGCAGGCCCAGCAGCTTCGAGATCACGCGCGTCGGAAACTCGAACGTGAAGTCCTTGACCAGATCGGCCTCACCGCGGTCGATGAACTCATCGATCAGCGCGTTGACGACCGGACGGACGATCTCCGGCTCCCACCGCAGCAAGGACTTCGACTTGAACGCCGCAGACACGAGATTGCGGTGTTCCCAATGTTTCTTGCCCTCCATCGCGAGGATGGTCGGGCCCATGAACAGACCGATGGTGCTGTCGTAGATGTGCGAGTTGAACACCTTTCCGTCGCGGAAGACGCGATTGACGGCTTCGAAGGAGACCGCGGCGTACAGATGCTCGGGCAGCATCGATTCCGGTGTCTTGGACCAATCCATGACGCTGCCCTTGAAGACGCCAGACTCCCGCCGCTTCTGCGCGAAGAGCGGGTACGGATCACGAAGGAGGTCGAACGTCGCGTCGGCCGTGACGTCCTGCACCGGGCTTTCCACCGCTGATCTCCAGCATCGTCGAATGGACAGGCATCCTGCTATAGGTACTGTAAAGCT
>Ga0075421_100004279_pt1 | contig 17241 bp, 9 predicted proteins | sample SoiMetdeltSBSDD5_FD_75292 | JGI IMG/M metagenome (GOLD analysis project Ga0075421, IMG submission 75292) | Bulk soil microbial communities from a Populus tree surrounding site in Tennessee, USA - Soil MetaG P. deltoides SBSDD5 | ecosystem: Environmental > Terrestrial > Soil > Tree plantation...
GCGCTGGGCGTTGGCCCTGGTGCGGAAGTGATCGTCCCGTCCAACACCTACATCGCGACGTGGCTGGCGGTGACGCAGGTTGGCGCGACGGTCGTGCCGGTCGAGCCCGACCCTGCCACCTTCAACATCGATCCGGCGCGCATCGAGGATGCCATCACGCCGCGAACTCGCGTGATTCTTCCGGTGCACCTCTACGGGCAGCCCGCCGACGTCGATGCCGTTCATGACATTGCCCGGCGTCGCTCCCTGCGCGTCGTCGAGGATGCAGCGCAGGCCCACGGGGCCCGCGTTCGCGGCACCCCCGTCGGCGCCGCTGACGTCGTCGCCTGGAGCTTCTATCCCGGAAAGAACCTCGGCGCGTTAGGCGATGCCGGCGCGGTCACGACTGGCGACGCCGACGTCGCGGATCGGATTCGCGTGCTCCGCAATTACGGCTCCCGCGTGAAGTACCAGAACGAGGTCCGCGGCTACAACAGCCGTCTCGACGAAGTCCAGGCAGCGGTGTTGCGGGCGAAGCTTCCGCGCCTCGACGCATGGAACGCGAGGCGCGCCGCCCAGGCACAGCGGTACACGTGCGAGCTGAGCGCCGCGGAGCTGTCCCTCCCACCCGTGCCCACGTGGGCCGATGCGGTCTGGCACCTCTACGTCGTTAGGTCCACCGGCCGTGACGCCTTGCGCGCGCATCTGGCAGCGAGCGGCGTCGACACGCTGATCCACTACCCGCTGCCGCCTCATCGGCAACCGGCGTACGCCGACATGCGGTTCGACGCGGATGCGTTTCCCATCGCGTCGGCCATGGCGAACGAAGTCCTGAGCCTGCCGATCGGGCCGCACATGAGCCATGAGCAGCAGGGGATTGTGATCGACGCGGTCAAGGCGTTCACTCCGCAGTGATGACTACGCCGACGATGACGGTCGAGCCACGCAGCGAAGCGACCGCCCAGAGGACCGGTCCGGCGCTCTTGTCCATTGTGGTGCCGGTCTACTTCAACGCGATAAACCTGCCGGATACGATCCCGCAGCTTCTCGCGCTCGAGTCACGCGCCGATGGGTTGTCGCTCGAGCTCGTGTTCGTCGACGACGGATCCGGAGATGACTCGCTCGCTGTTCTGCGAAGCTTCCAGGCGCAGGATCCCGATCGCGTTCGGATCGTGAAGCTCACGCGGAACTTCGGCTCGATGGCGGCGATCCTGGCGGGTCTGACGATCGCGCGTGGTGACTGTGTCGGCATGATCGCTGCCGACCTGCAGGACCCGCCGGAACTGTTCGTCGAGATGCTCGCGCATTGGCGAGCGGGATCGAAAGCCGTCTTCGCGGTGCGGACGGATCGGGAGGACTCCGCGTCGCAGCGCCTGTTCGCCGGCGCCTACTACTCGCTGATTCGGCGGTTCGCCCTCAAGGACTATCCGCCGGGCGGGTTCGACTTCTTCCTCGTCGACCGACAGGTCGTGCAGGACATGGTTCGCATCAGCGAGAAGAACACGAACCTCATGTCGCTGATTTTCTGGTTAGGCTATCGGCCGGTGATGCTGCCGTACGTGCGTCGGGCCCGTACGAAGGGGCGGTCACGCTGGACGCTCTCGAAAAAGATCAAGCTGTTCATCGACTCGTTCGTCGCGTTTTCCTACGTGCCCATTCGTTTCCTCTCCGCAACCGGGCTGCTCGTGGCGACGACTGCGTTCGCATACGGCGCGTACGTCTTCTACGCGTGGCTCGTCAACGACATCCCGGTGCGTGGGTTTGCGCCCGTTGTTCTGGTCCTCGCCTTCACCGCCGGGATTCAGATGACGATGCTCGGCGTGCTCGGCGAATACCTGTGGCGTACGCTCGATGAGACTCGCCGCCGGCCAAGCTACGTGATCGACGAGATCTTCGACGCGAGTCGCACGGAGCCTTCGCGCCGCGACGACCCGCGGGCTGCAACCTCGGCTAACGGCGCCGACGCTAGCCCTACCGCGAAAGCGACGATCCGATGACAGAAGTCGTCGTCGACGACGCAACTCCGTCCGGCCCAACGTCCGTCGGAATGGTCCGCATCAAGCGCACCGCGCGGGCCCTGGAGCGATTAGCGTGGCCGGCGTGCTGTCTCCTCATGGCCTCCTGGGCGATCGCGTATATCGGATGGCCGTTCTCGTCCGACCAGGGTGTGCTGTCGTGGGTCGGACGCGTCATCGCAGACGGCGGGATGCCGTACCGCGACGCGTGGGAGATTCGCGGCCCGGCGCCATACCTCGTGTACGCAGTCATCGCTCGCCTGTATGGCGCCGCGCAATGGCCGCTCCGTGTCGTGGATCTTGCGATTCTCGCCGGCGGCGCATGGTGCGTCGCGTCGGTTGCCGCGACGTTCGGCAGCCGGTTGGCTGGTCGACTTGCCGCCACGCTCTACGTTCTCTGGTTCGCGTCGTTAGGCCACCACGACACCGCACAGTCGGACGGCTGGAATGCCGCGATGATGGCGGGTGTAGCCTTGTGCATGCTCGCGCACGGCGGGTTGCCACGCGCGCGTCACGCCGCGATCGCCGGCGTGCTCATCGGGCTCTCTATTGTGTCGAAGCCGCCCTACGCCGCGTTCCTGCTCCTGCCCGCAATCATCGGTCTGGCGCAGGTTTCCGCCCGCGGCGTTCGCTGGCTGCTCGGATTCTGGGGCGCGGGTCTGCTCGCCGTCGCGGTGTCGACGGGCGCGGTGCTCCTGTGGTTGTACCGCGGCGGCGCGATGGATGCCTTCATCGACATCCACATCCGGTGGCTGCTCGCGCGATACACCGATGTGGAATCGAGTTGGCTGAACCGTGTTCAGACAACCGGCGTGTTTGTCACCGCCAACATCGTCGCCACGGCACTCGCGCCGGCGATCGTCGGCGTTGTCGCCGTCTGGCGGCGTAATCGTGGATATGCGACGGTGCTCGTTGCGTGGGTCGCGGTCGCGCTCCTGACCGTCATGGCACAGGGCAACTTCTACCCGTACCACTGGCATCCCCTGTACCCGGCGCTCGCCACACTGGCCGGGATCGGCGTCGGCTTCATCTTCCACTCGGCGCGGCAGCCTAACGATACCACGCCGCGGATCGTCGGTGAGGCTGTTGCCGCCGCCGCAGTGGCAGCGGCAGCGCTTCGGCCGTTCGTCCACGTCTACCGCGCAGCGTTTCTCGTCGTGGGTATCCTCTCACGAGAGCGCTACGACGCTATCGAGTTCGGTCCATACGGAAAGACCGGGTTGTTCACGCACCTCGCCGATTACTTCCGCGCCCACACTTCGCCCAATGAATCCGTTCTCGTGTGGGGAAGCGCTCCTAACATCTACTACACATCGGAGCGGCGCGCTCCGACCCGATTCGCCTATACCGCGCCGCTCGTGAACCCGCAGGACGACGAATTCCGGCGCCGCTATCGTGCTGAGTTCCTGGCTGGCCTCAACGCAAAGCCGCCTGCCTACATCGCGACATTGTCGCCGAAGGTCTGCGCCTACGCGCAAGACGTCGATCAGCGCCGCCTCATCGGTCGCGCCGAGGAGCGCATGCGGTGCATCGATGAGCTGCCGGGGTTGGCTACGTTCATCGCCGACCGTTATGCGGCCGATACGACGATGGGACCTATCTTGCTGTATCGGAAACGGGAGTTGCCGTCGCGCTCCGGCGAAGCGTCGGCCGTCGCGCCATCGCCACCAGTCGCGCGCTGACAGCGCCGGCGAGCGCGCCCGCCGCAGCGCTGGCCCATTCCCACCAGGAACCGGGTGCGGTGCCCGCGAGCCACGGGACCAACAACAACCCCATCCAGAACGACACGGCGAGCGCGCCAATCGCGACGTACCGCGCGCGGCGCGGGAGGCCGCCGTGAGCACTGGCGAGGTCGGATTCGGCAGCGCACCGAATCCAGTACCCTGCAGGGAAGGCGAGCGCGGCCAGCCAGATCGCGCTCACCAATACGTAGTACGACGGCACCGTAATGTTGATCGGAGACACGAAGAGCCAACCAAGCGACGGTGACAGGCGAACTACCTCCTGTCGATCGGCCGTCGAGGCGATGAGCAAGTCTCCCTGGCGAGAGCAGGTGAATCGCACACGCGCCGGTGAGGATCCGGTGGGTGGGGCGACAGCGTCTCGGATCGCGATCTTCGGCGACCGGAACCGCATGTCTCCCGACCGCGTCTTCTGCTGGCACGCGAGATCCCAACCATATTGCTCGATCGAGACGATCACGGTCCACTCCTCGGCGATTCGCGCGATGACCGAGCGCCGCGGCTTCAAGCCCGCCGTGTTGACGTCGACCGTCGCATGCCACACACCACGGAGCACGCGATCGACACCGAGCGACTTCGGCGGATAGAATCCACGCGGCAGATCGATGCTGTCCAGGTTGAAATCCAGCAACTCACCCGTGAACGGCTCGAATCCCGCACGGTCGGGCGTCCATTGCACCCACAGCGATCGAGGAATCGACGCGGCCCGAAAGCCCAGGCTGGCGAGCGTCATGACCAGGGCGAACCCGGCGGCACCCGCGATGGCGAGCACCGAAGCCGCGCGACCACGCGGCCGGAGCAGGAGGACACGACGCAGTGCAAGCTCGACGCCGATCATCCCACCTAACGAGTTCGCGAGCAGATCGCTGAGAGACGAGTCCCGGCCCTGAACGAGGCGGATCTGCATCGATTCGACGAACGTCGTGACTGCCACGCAGGCGAGAATGCTTCGCCATCGACGGTCCGTGGCCAACGCGAACGCGAAGCCGAGCGGCACGAACATGACGACGTTGTTGAACACGTCGAGCCCGCCGAACTCGCCGCACGCTACGCACCAGAAGTCGGCCGTCGGCGTAGACGCCGACGCCGGCGTCAGCGTCGCGACCAGAACGATCGTCAGCACGAGCGCCGAGAGGACGACCCCAGGGCGGTTCCATCGGATGCGATCGTTCACAAGACCGGCTCCAGCATTCAACCTCAATCCGTGATGTTCGCCGCCAGCTTCTCGGCCCGCTCGAGGGCCGCACACGCCCGGCCTCCCGGAACCGGCGGCGCGCTGTCCGGCCGCACGGCGAGCAGCAGTGTCTGGGGCGAGAACGCTCGCACGAGATCCAATCGCGCGCAGTCGTGGTGCGAGAGCCGCAGCAGCGTGACGTGGTCGGAGAACACGGGCGTAGTCAGGATGTACGACACGCGTTCTCGCCGAAGCAGCCCATCGAACGAATCCGGATGTTGGGTGATGATCTCGTCCCAGAAGATCGCCTGACGCTTCGAATGGTAGTACAAGGTCGGCGCTTTCGGCGTGGCGACGCGGGCATCGGGCGACGAGTGGGCGCCGATGTACGCGACTGCGTCGAGGTAGTCGAGCGACCGCGGCAGGGCGCAGTCCACCCGCGAGCGATCGCAGTCTGAGGCGCGATCCACGAGGCGGGCGTCCTCGCCTAACGCGGAGCCGACCAGCGTCACGGTCACGACCGACGCTGCAAGCCACCCCGCCTTTCGGGACACGAACGTGGCGGCCACGCCGGCCCCGACCACGACGAGAGCGATGACGAGCGGTAACAACGGATCGAGAAACCGCTCGAGCGTGTACGCCCATATGGCCAACAACCCGGCGTACGCCCCGATGTACCAGACCACCGCGTTCCAACGGCCCCACGCCGAGACGAGCCCCGCGGCCAGCAATGAGCCCAGCAGGACCACCCACGCCACGTTGTCGATTCGGGTCCGCGGCGTAACGGGCAGGGACAGCTCGGTGAGGATCCCCTGCCCGGCATAGGTGGACACGTTTTGCTTCGCGCGCTGGACGAACGTGCTCTGAAGCGAGCCGTCCACCGCGCGGACGTTCACCGCATCGTCCACGTAGGATCGTCGGACCTCGCGCCCGGGCGCCATGACCGTCCAGGCGAGCCACGATCCCACCGTCACCGTGGCAACGGTGCCGAACACGAACAGCCAACGGTAGCGCCGGCGCTGGAGCCAGTGGACGCCTAACGCCGCCACAAGAGTCACCCCCGCGCTGCGCGTGAGCGCGGCAGCGATCGCCAGGCCGGCCGCCATGATGCCGGCGCGAGCGCCCACAGGCCGCGACCCACGGGCACGATCGGCACGCTCCGCCGCCCAGAGCGACGCCAGCGTCAGCGTCGTATAGAGCGTCTCCGACGTCACGCTGCCGGCGTTCGCCACGAGCACGGGATTGACCGCGGTCGCTGCCGTTGCGAGAAACGCGAGCTCGGTCGACCACCGCCGCCGAACGACGTCGAACAGGAATGCGAGTCCCGCCATCGACGCGAGGATACCCGCAACGGAGATCACGCTCAGGCGCTCACCACCCGGCGACGTGACGAGAGCGAGGAACGCGGGATAGCCAGGCGGAAACCGGGCGGCGACCGGATCTCCGACGAATTGCAGCTCGCGATAGGTGAGAGCCTTGATGGAACGGCTGAGGAGCAGATAGGCGGCGTCATCCCCGAACGTGAACACGCCGCGCGCTCGCAGCTGCCACGCGAGCAGCCCGTGCGCGACTAAGAGCGTGACCAGCAGGGCCTTGTGCCGGGCGAGGAGCGTCGAGTCCACTGCGTCCTCGAACGCAGCGGCGCCGCCTGAACGGCGAATTCCGGATGACGTGCGGAGCAACTCGACCCTACCGACGGCTGGGCGCCGCGGTGAGCTCCTCGAGGGCGTCGAACAGCCGGGCTGACTGGGTAGCCCGATCGAAACGACCATCGCGATTGAGCGCCACGGGTCGTATGCCCGCCCGGAACTCCGCGAATCGTGCGGCGATCACTTTTTCGATTGCCTCCGTGTCACCCGCGGCCACGACGTCGGCGTCGGTATCCGCCAGCAATCGCGCCGTCGCGCTTCGCGAGTCCGCGAGCGCGAGGAGCCACGCATCGAATCGCGTGTACTCGAACAGCTTCGCCGGCAGCGTCATGTCCGTTCTGAGCGGCAGGCTCACGAGCAGCGACGCCCGGGCGAGAAGCTCCAGCGCCTCGCGCCGAGGCCGAAATCCATAGGAGCGGAAATGCGCGCCGAGCCCCTCCTCGGCCGCCATGGCCGCGAGCGGAATCCCTTCGCAGGAGTCATCGCCCATGAACTCGACCGAAAAGTCGTTAGGCGACGCGCCCGTCGCCGTCGCGACACGGGCCGCCGCGCGAAACAGCGGCCGCGGGTTCCGGCCGAGATAGATCATCCCCGCGAACGCGATCACGAACTTCTGCCCCACCGCAGGCTCTGGCAGCGGGTCGGAGTCGGCCCCGTTCATCACTGTTGTTATGCGGCCGCTCAGGTCGGGGTACTTCGCTACCTGCAGCTCTTCGTGGGCCTTCGACGTGACGACCACCAGCCGAGCCGACGACACGCACTCACGCTCTCGCGTCCGCGTTTTCCGGCGCCAGATCCCGCTCGTGAACTCCTCGGGTATCGCGCTCTCGTCCGACCACGGGTCCCGCATGTCCATCACGAACGGCAGGTGTGCGTGCGACGCCACCCGGCTCGCCGCCTCGTGCGCCGAATGTGGCGGTCCCGAGCTCACCACCACGTCGTACCGGTTCCGCCGCGCGAGCGCCGACCCGACCGCGGCGGCGCGCTTTGCCAGCACGTCCGAGAGCGCGAAATGCACGCGACTTCGAAAGGCGCGCTGCCATCCACGCCCGTTTGACGTCCGTAGCGGCTCGGTGACATCACTTCGGTCGAGGTGACCAGCGAGCGGCGCGCGCTGCGGGCGGTCAGCGTTCCTGCCCAGCATCCGCCACGCCGATAGCATCGTGCGATACCACGCCGGATTGTCCCCCGAAAACCCGAACAGCCGAACACCGGCGGGGAGTTGCGACAGCCTCGCCGGGTCCACCGTTCCCATGAAGTCCGGGTGCAGTGTCACCACGTCCATCGCCCAGCCCCGCTCCGCGCCAAAGCGCGACAGCTGTAGCCAGCGCAGGGCGCCAACCTCCGCGCTCGGCGCGAAGTAGAAGAAAAAGAGCAACAGTCGGTGGGTCGCGGCTGGATTGGGATCAGTCTGGAAAAACGGCGTCAACAAGCCGTCGTGGCTGATCTGGTCCCAACCGACCACGCTACCGACCCGCGTGTGGGCTTGCGGCGTCCGCACGGCACTGGTCATGGCAACATCCGCCCGCCACCCGCCCGCTCAGCTCGGCGCATTGGCTCTCACGGCTCGGCGTGGCAGGAACGCGGACGCTCCGGTCAGCCAACTCTCGAACTCGAGCGGAGATGTGTTCACCGTATCGATGAGCCGTGGAAGCAGAAGCCGATCCGACGCCGCTGACGCCAACCCCGAGAAGCAGGTCGTGGCCGACGTGACGCCGAGGCGACGGAGCCAGCCCGGAAACGACGAATGCGTCACGCCGCTCGGGTAACAGAAGTGCGTCGCGGGTGTCGCGCCGGTCAGCTCCTGGATGACATGACGATTGTCGATGATCTCGCGTTCGAACGCTTCGACGTCGATTGGCACCCTGTGCCTATGCGTGTGCAGTTGGACGTCCACCAGGCCTCGAGGCAGTGCCGCGACCTCGTCAGGCGACATCAGGAACAACAGCCGTCGGCGAAGGAGATCATCGTAGTCGAAACCCAGCCGTGCCGCTGCGTCCGCGACAATCCGATCCTTGTCCCATCCCGACAAGCGTTGCTCGGTGCAATGGCGCAGGATCGCGGTGAACGCGGCTTCGCGGTCGGTCAGTGTCGCGAGCGGGAAGCGTCCACCGCTCGCGGTCAGGCCGGCCGTCTCGATCCACTTGTCTTGCGACTTCCAGAAGATGTAGCGCAGCACCGTATTGAACACGGGCCGCTGAAGCTGACAATAGTAGCTCGTCAGGTAGACCGTCGCCGGAAAGCCGAACTCTTCCAGCAGCGGGAGGGCCATGGAGCGAAAGTCGGTCGCCCCGTCATCGAATGTCAGCGCGACAGCGCGCGGAGGGAGCGAGCCATCGTACAGCCGTTCGATCGCCTCACCCAGCGGCAGCACACGATACCCGCCGTCGCGAAGTATGGTGAAACGCTCGCGAAGGAGCTCTGGTGGGATGTACAGCTCACCATCCCACAGATGCTCGTCGGCTGCGGACACGCCGTGATAGCCGAGGATCAGCATGCGGCGCTGACGCCACGACGTTTCGCGTGTGAACCCCAGTACACCGGCAATGCGGGCGGCGCCCAGCGTGCCGCGTTTGAGCCGCTTGAGGACCGAAAGCGGCTGGTTCTGGATCATTTCGAATCGGCGGGTCGAAGGATCGCGTTCCTTGGCGCCGTCCTTCGCAAGTCGGAGACCGTGCATTCGCGGCGGACACCCTGCGCTCGAAAGCCACCCATACCTTCGCTTTTCCTGACCGGAGTTTGCTTCGTCAAACGTAACGCTGGCAACCTCGAACGTCCCAGACCGCGAATTCTGACTGGCGCCATGCACGGTCTATCACTCGTTGGAGCTCGACCCTTCTCCAGGGGCGATGCCAGCTACCTGTTGCGAGCACACCGCGGCCGGGTGGCGCGTTCGCGACCAGGACGTATGATTTCGAGGCCATACCTCGTCCTGCCCCGAGCGCTGATCGCGTTTCTCGCATTGGTAGTCCGGCTCGTCTCGTGTCCTTTGGCCCCGGCCGGCGGTCCTAGCTTTGCGTGAGAAGGCGGCCAAACGCGAGGGTCGGCAGGAGCCTCTTGCCCGGCCGACATCGGATTTTTCACCGACCACACATGCCCAGTCAGACCGCCGCGGCGAACCAGTTCGATCAGCACGCTCTGGAAGTCACGCGTGGAGAGCGTTTCGAGTTCGGAAGGAACTGGAGCAATTTCCTTAAAGTCGTCGACGAGGAGAAGATCGACCAGGCCGTGGCGTCGCTCCGCCGGCTCCTGGGCGTGGAGACCCTCAGCGGTTCGACCTTCCTCGACGTCGGCTCAGGCAGCGGACTCTTTTCGCTTGCAGCCTACCGCCTCGGCGCCCGCGTCCGTTCGTTCGATTACGACGCGCAGTCCGTTGCCTGTACGACGGAGATGCGGCGGCGCTTCGCCTCCGCCGCCGCCGATTGGTCCGTGGAACGCGGCTCGGTTCTCGATCAGGCGTACCTAACGTCTCTCGGCAAGTCCGATTACGTGTATTCGTGGGGAGTCCTTCACCATACCGGGAGCATGTGGACCGCCCTCGAAAACGTCGTGAGCCTCGTGGCCCCCGGCGGCACGCTCGCGATTGCGATCTATAACGATCAGGGTGTCTGGTCCAAGCGGTGGGCTGCCCTCAAGCGCTTCTACTGTTCGGGGACGTTTGGGAAGGCCGTGATGTGTTCCACCTACATTCCCGCTGTCGTCGCGCGAGAGTTCGCAGCCGACCTCTTCTGGTTGCGCAATCCGTTCAAGCGGTACACCCAATACGGCTCGGGCCGGGGCATGTCGGTCTTCTATGATTGGTTCGACTGGCTCGGCGGCTATCCGTTCGAGGTCGCGAAGCCCGAGGAGATCTTTCAGTTCGGGCGTCGGCATGGCATGGAGATGACCAACATGACGACCTGTGGTGGGTCCGTCGGCTGCAACGAGTTCGTGTTCCGGCGGCCGCGGCTCAACGCCCGTGGGTGACGCGGCCGCGCCCACCGATCCGATCGGACGACCATGTGTGGAATAGCTGGCTTCGTCGGTAAGGCAGCCAATGGGGCGGATGCCGCGGAGCTTCTTCGCCGGATGTGCGACGCGATTCGACACCGTGGCCCCGACGATAGCGGCTACCACGTCGCTCCTGGCGTCGCGATCGGGATGCGCCGGCTCAGCATCATCGACGTGGCCGGCGGCCACCAGCCGATGGTCAACGAGGACGGCACGGTCCACGTCGTATTCAACGGGGAGATCTATAACTACCAGCATCTCCGCGCGCGGCTCCTGGCCGGCCGTCACCGCCTAACGACTTCGAGCGACACCGAAACGCTGGTCCACCTGTACGAGGACCACGGAACTGCGCTCGCCCGGGAGCTGCGAGGCATGTTCGGCTTCGCCATCTGGGACGATCGGCGATCCCGGCTGCTCGTGGCGCGTGACCGCCTCGGGATCAAGCCGCTCTACTACTGGCCGACCGCCGACGGCGTCGCCTTCGCGTCGGAGCTGCGCGCGCTGCTCACGCTGCCCGGGTTCCCTCGGACGATCGACCCCGACGCGGTCGTCGACTACATGGCCGTAGGCTATGTGCCTGAGCCGCGGACCATTTTCGCCGGCGTGCACAAGCTTCCGCCGGGCCACCTCCTCGAGTGGACACGCGACGGTGGTGTGCGAGCCGAGCGCTACTGGTCCCCGGCCGTTGGCGAGAACGTACGAATCACGGAGGCCGAGGCGATCGAGGAGACGCGCCGCCTGCTCGATGAATCGGTGCGGATCCATCTGCTGTCGGAGGTTCCGCTCGGCGCATTCCTCTCCGGCGGAATCGACTCATCGGGCGTCGTCGCCACGATGGCACGCACGGCTGGTCATCCGGTGCGGACCTTTTCCATCGGCTTCCAGGAGCGCGAGTTCGATGAGTCGCGCTATGCCGCCGAAGTCGCGCGGGCGCTCGGGACGAAGCACACGCAGCTCGTCGTTCGTCCCGATGCCGAGCTGCTCTTCGATCAGGTTGCGCGCGCGCTCGACGAGCCGTTCGCCGATCCGTCCTCGCTGCCGACGTACTTGGTGTCCCATCTCGCACGCCGCGACGTGACCGTCGCATTGTCCGGAGACGGCGGAGACGAGCTGTTCGGCGGGTATACGCGGTACTTCGAGATCAACGGAGCGAAGCCGCTGCCCGCCATCGCGCGGTCGATGCTGCGATCGGTCGCGATGCGACTGCCGCACGTGGCCTATGGGCGCAACCGGCTGCTCTCGCTCGGTCGGACCATGCGGGGCCGGTACGCGGGAACGGTGGCGCTTCCCGTACATGAGGCCGAAGGCGGGCTTCTCCGTGAGGACGTCGCTCGTCGTGCCGTGCCGTTCGAGAATACGCTCGACCGCTGGTTCGACGAAGGCTCCGACCGCGACTTCATGACACAACTCATGATGGTCGACGTGCAGAGCTACCTGCCCGGCGACATCCTGACGAAGGTCGATCGCATGAGCATGGCGCATTCCCTCGAAGCGCGGGTGCCATTGCTTGACCACGAGATCGCGGAGTTCGCCCTCGCGTTGCCGCCGTCGTTGAAGTTCCGCGACGGCGTCGGGAAGTGGGTGTTGCGGCGTGCGCTCGCGGATCGCGTGCCGAATGCGGTTTTCACGAGGCCGAAGCAGGGCTTCGACGTGCCGCTTCGTGATTGGTTCCGAGGGCCGCTCGCTCATCGCCTCGCCGCGCTCTCCGATCAGTCATCGTCCATCTACGAATTCGTCGAGCCGCGTGCCGCCGCGCGCGTCGTGCAGGAGCATCGCGTCGGCCGCCGCGATCACGCGCGCACCATCTGGCGTCTGCTCATGCTCGATCAGTGGATGCGCCTCCTCGCGGCCGGTGAGTTCGTGCGCCCGGTCACCATCAGCGGTGACGTGGATGCGCTGCTCGGCCGCGCGTCCGCGGACGGCGCGCTCGTTCGGGCCGTCTGATCCCACCGGCTCGGCAGCGCGAGCGATCTACTCGTTAGGCGGTGCGATGGTGGTGCTCATCACCATCGCAGGACGACGCACCTCGCTGTCGTCGATTGCGACAGCCTCATGATGGCGAAGTGACCGATCGGACATTCGTGCGCGAGTGAAGTAGAGGCCTCGTAGCGCGGTGCTACGGGCCGCGATGCGCTGTGCCGCACTGAAAAAAATCTGTCGCTCAGACAGAGTGACTCCGCGTCGAGAATTTCGTCCACTTGCAGCAAGCCGAAGGCGCCGCAAACCGCACCGCACGTTGCAGTCTGCGACGCGAGTTCAATCGGCAGGATCCGCCCTCCCGAGGGCGCGACAAGGGCAAACCCTCCGAAAGGTGGGGACGCAAAGCATCCGGGGCTACCGCGCATCTCTCCGCAATGCGCCACGCCGGCCGAGCCGCCGAACGCCATGGACCTGGAGGAATGAATGTCCTGCCCCCGGCGAGCAGTTGCTCGTGGAATGGCGCTCATGTTCGTTGCTGTGCTGAGCGCATGCGCCGAAAACGGCGGCACTGGCACGCGGTTCGATGCGTCGAAGCCCGGCGTCCGCATAACGCCGCCACATGACTCGATGAGCGTTGGCTCGACCCAACGCCTCACCGCCGAGGTGACGAACCGCATCGCGTTGGGGAGACCGGCGACGGTGACGTGGACGTCCTTGAACAGCACGGTCGCGACCGTCAATGCCAACGGTGATATTGTTGCCCTGTCCTCCGGGTTGACCCACATCGTCGCGTCGATCGGGACCAGTGCCGACACGACGACCATCTATGTTCGAGCGGGCTCACTGATCGTGGAGCCGAACGCGGTCGCGACCGCCATCGGCGAAGAGGTCAGGCTCACGGTGTACACGCAGAATCGCACAGCGGCGTCGGGCGTCGACGTGCACTGGAGCTCGGCCGACTCGGCCATCGCGCGCGTCTCGAACGATGGGACGGTGACCGCCCTCGGAGCGGGTGACGCAGTGCTCGTGGCCACCGTCGGCGGGGAGCGGGGCACCGCCGTCGTGTCCGTGCGTCCACGCGACATCTCGTCACTACGCCTAACGCCTACGACCAGCTCGCTCTACCCATCCAAGACCGAGCAGCTCGCGCTCACGGCATACGACGATGCCGGCCGGGCCATGACCGTCCCGATCGACAATGCGAAGTGGAGCACCACCAACGCGACGGTCCTTTCCGTCGACGACGCCGGCCTGGTCACGGGCAAGGTGCGCGGTAACGCCGTCGTCACCGCCAAGATCGGCAGCAAGGCAGCGACGGCGAGCGTCAACGTGCTGAGCGAGCCGGTCACGAGCGTCACCGTTGGTCTCGCCTCCACCTTGCTGGACGTCGGCCAGACCACCCAGGCGACCGCCACGCTCCTCAACACCGCTGGTACCGCGTTCACCGGTCCCACTGTCGCGTGGCAGAGCTCCAACTCGGCCATCGCGGCCGTCAATGCGAGCGGCGTCGTGACCGCAGTCGCTCGCGGTACGGTGACCATCAGTGCCGTTGCCGACGGCAAGACCGGCGGCGCAGCGCTGACCGTCGGGCCGAAGTCCGTCGCAACTGTCGTGGTTTCGCCGAACCCGGCGTCCGCCGCGGTTGGCCAGACCGCGCAGCTGACCGCGACCGCGAAGGACGCAGCCGGTACCGCGCTCGTCGGCCGCGCCATCACATGGGCCAGCAGCAACGCAGCCGTCGCTACCGTCTCCAACACCGGCGTCGTGAGCGCCGTCAGCATGGGCAGCGCGACGATCTCCGCCACCGCGAACGGCGTGACCGGACAAACGCAATTCAACACCACGGCCGTCACGGCCGCGTCGGTGACCGTTTCACCGTCATCGCCTAACGCCACGGTCGGCCAGCAGGTTCAGTTGACCGCAACGGTCTACGACGCGGCCGGCACCGTGCTCGCCTCACGCGCGCCTGCGTGGAGCAGCTCGAATCCGGCGGTCGCGACGGTCTCTACTACTGGTCTCGTGACCGCCGTCGCCAAGGGAAACGCGAGCATCAGTGCGTCGGTCGATGGCAAGAGCGCAGCGGCGACACTGTCCGTCGATACCCCGCCGCCGGCTCCCGTAGCGTCCCTCACCGTCACCCTCGGCTCGTCGAACCTCAACGTCGGGCAGTCGACGCAGGCGGTGGCGGTCACGCGTGACGCAGCTGGCAACGTCCTGACGGGGCGAACGATCACATGGAGCAGCGCCGAGCCGACTCTCGCGACGGTGTCCTCGAGCGGAAGCGTTGCTGCGATCGCGCCCGGGTCGGTCTCCATCGTTGCGACGAGCGAGGGCATCAGCAACTCGGCGACGCTGGTTGTTACGAATCCTGCGCCGGCGCCGGTATCGACGGTCACACTGAGCGCGTCGTCCACAGCCATGCTTGTTGGCCAGACGCAGGCGATCTCCGTGATCCTGCGCGACGCGGCGGGCAACTCGCTTTCCGGGCGAACCATCGCCTGGTCCAGCTCGAACACTGCCGCGATCAACGTCTCGCCGTCCGGCCAGGCGTCGGCAGTCGGCGCCGGGTCTGCGGTCGTGACGGCGACGAGCGAAGGGAAGAGCGGTACGCTGAGCCTAACGGTGACCGCACCCGCGACCGCGCCGGCGTCCGTCAGCGTCACGGCTCCGACGACGAGGATCACCGTTGGGCAGACAGTGCAGGCCACCGCGACTGCGCTTGACGCTCACGGCACCGCGCTCACCGGTCGCACGGTGACGTGGTCGAGCTCTTCGCCGGCCATTGCGACGGTTTCCGCAAGTGGGCTCGTCACGGCGGTGGCCGGCGGCACGACGGCGATCAACGCGGCCGTCGAGGGCGTCGTCGGGACGCTGGCAATCACCGCCAGTACGTCCACGGACGTCGCGCCGGTGGCGCCGGTCGCGTCCGTCCGCGTGACGCTCGCCCAGTCATCGATCCAGATGGGGCAGAGCACGCAGGCCACCGCGGTGGCGCTCGATGCGTCGGGCAACGCGATATCGGCAGGCAGCGCAACGTGGTCGAGCTCGAATACCTCCGTGGCCGCTGTGTCGGCCAGCGGACTGGTCTCGTCGGTCGGCACCGGTCAGGCGACGATCTCCGCGACGATCTCCGGCAAGTCCGGCTCGGGCACGATCTCGGTGTCCGCGCCGGTCAGTGGCGGCACGGCGCTGGCCACCGCGCCGACGCTCCCGCAATCCGTTCCCGGAACATCGGTGGGCGCCGCGCTCCGCGTTGTGCGCGTCGCGGCTGGCGGTGACCTGCAGGCGGCGCTCAATGGCGCCCAGCCTGGAGATGAGATTCGCCTCGCGAGCGGGGCGACGTGGACGGGCAATTACGTCATTCCGGCGACGGCGTCGTGCTCCGTCTCGAGCTGGATTACGCTCCGATCGGACGTCGCCGACACTCAGCTTCCAGCGCCAGGGACTCGAATCACCCCATCATACTCGTCGGTGCTGGCGAAGATCGTTACCACCAACGGCGACGCCGCACTCCGGACCGCCGGTCCGACGTGCGGATGGCGGCTCCTCGGCATCGAGCTCGTCGCGGCCAACGCCGTGACGGTGCTCAACTACGGAATCGTTAGGCTCGGGGATGGCGGCTGGGTGGGTGGCGGGGAAATTCAGACGTCGCTGAGCAAGGTTCCCCAGGACTTCATCCTCGATCGCGCGTACCTGCACGGCACGACGACGGCGAACGTGGTGCGCTGCGTCGTGTTGAACTCCGGCCGGACCGCGATCATCAACTCGTGGATCTCGGACTGCCATGCGAAGGGGTTCGACTCCCAGGCGGTCGAAGGGTGGAACGGGCCTGGCCCGTATCTCATCGAGAACAACTTCCTCGCCGGCGCCGGGGAGAACGTCATGTTCGGTGGCGCCGATCCGGGGATCGCGGGTCTTTCCCCGGCGGACATCACGATCCGCCGCAACCACGTCTGGAAGGATCCGTCCTGGAAGGGCGTCTGGACGGTGAAGAACCTGTTCGAGCTCAAGAACGCCCGCCGCGTGCTCGTCGAAGGGAACATCTTCGAGAACAACTGGGTCGACGGGCAGTCCGGCATGGCGATCGTGATCAAATCCAGCCAGGATCAGTGCGGCACCTGCACGTGGGAGGGCACGACGGACGTGACGTTCCGCCACAACATCGTCCGGAACTCGCCGCGCGGGTTCAACGCACAGGCGGTCGACTGCTCGGGCCAGGCCTGTGTGGACGTGCACGTGCAGCGAGTTCGCGTCGAAAACAACCTGTTCGAGAACATTGGATCGTTCAACGGCAGCACCGGGGACGGGTGGCTGGCGCTGCTGACGCACGACCTGACGGACGTGGCGCTGATACACAACACATTCGTCGGCAACCTGGCGTCGAGCGGCATTGCGCTGGTGATGGACTACGGCGCCGGAGCCGCAAAGCGGATTCAGTTGGACGATAACGTGTTCGCCGGACACGCCGACTATGCGGTCTTCTACTCTGGCACTCAGGTTGGAACCGCGTCGCTGCAGGCCATGGCCGGGACGTCGTGGTCATATGCACGGAACGTCGTCGGCAACGTCGATCCGAGCTTCGTATCCAAATTCCCGGCGGAGAGCTGGTATCCGTCGATTACGGGAATCGGCTTCACGAGCACTTCGGATTACCGGCTGTCCTCCGCGAGTGCCTACAAGGGTCGAGGCGCAGGCGGCACCGACCCCGGAGCAGACTTCGACGAGCTGGGTCGCCGGACGGGTGGTGTGAAGGTCGCCATGCCGTAGCGGCT
>Ga0075421_100004280_pt1 | contig 17240 bp, 12 predicted proteins | sample SoiMetdeltSBSDD5_FD_75292 | JGI IMG/M metagenome (GOLD analysis project Ga0075421, IMG submission 75292) | Bulk soil microbial communities from a Populus tree surrounding site in Tennessee, USA - Soil MetaG P. deltoides SBSDD5 | ecosystem: Environmental > Terrestrial > Soil > Tree plantation...
GAGTAACAGGTAACGAGCAAATCCCCGAGATACACTGAGGCAGCATAGTTAGGACTTATCTTATGATCCTCTGTTGTATGAATACCAACCTCCATGTGCGGCACTCCCGCCTTATGCAGGAAACCCGCCATTTCATCAGCACAATTCGCTATCAGCACACTTAAAAAATTGTCGCCGTATTCAAGTCCATGCGCAACTCCTGCGCCCAGCGCATAGATATTTTTCAATATCGCCGCAAACTGAACGCCCGTAACGTCATTATTCACGATCGTATTCAGGTATTCGGTTGTAAAACATTTTGCAACGTCGCTTGCTGCGGCTGTGTCGATCCCTGAAAAAGTGAGATAAGATAATTTTTCGGCCGCCACTTCTTCAGCGTGGCAAGGGCCCATCACTGTAAAATAATTTTCGGAGGGGAAATTATATTCTTTTGCGAGGTATTCATTCATCAACAAATTATTCTCCGGCAGAATCCCTTTTATGGCGGAGATCACTTTTTTGCCTTTGAATGGGTCTCTCCCCGCTTTCTGCAATGTTTCAATGAGATAAGCAGATGGCACAGCAATTACCAGGTAATCAGATGCAGTAATCACCTCGTTAATATCAGTAGACAACCGCAATTGATTTTTATCGAAATATACAGAACTGAGATAATTGGGATTGTGATGCCTGGTTTTCAGATGCGACACTATCCTCTCGCTCCTAACAAACCAGTTAATAGTGAACTTGTTGTCGGTTAATATTTTTGCCAGTGCGGTTGCCCAGCTTCCGCTGCCGATAATGCCAAATTGCATCAGGGATAGTTTGTTTGATCAAATATTATTTCGCTGCCGTAAACAATTTGTCTTTCGGAACGACCTTCACTTTCATACCGTCCTTTAAGGTTTTGCTGATCACATTGTATGGCGAAGACACAACTTCATCGCCCTCATTTAGTCCGCTGACCACTTCAATGTAATTGATATCCTGGACATCGGTTTTCACTTTCTGTTTCTTAACCTTTCCGTCTTTCTGCAGCACAAAAACTATCTCATCGAGATCCGACGCAAGGGTTGTTTTTTCGGCCTCCTGCAATCCTTCTTCAGTTTTCCTTTCATCTTTCTTACCTGTGCCAACATTGTCAGTTCCTTTTTCTCTTGTAGTAACCGCATTAATTGGTACCGAAAGCACATTTGTTTTTGTTTTGGTCTGTATGTCTGCGCTGGCACTCATGCCCGGCCTGAAGGGAAAACTTTTTGGCCTGTCGGGCGTGATAAGATCAGCATAAGACGACGGAAGCAGCCTTATGTAAACCTTATAGTTTGTAACATCACTTGTGGTGGTCATTTGATTTTGTTGCGCAGCAAGCACACTACTGCTCGCTATCTGTGTTACCACACCACGAAATTTCCGGTTATTGTATGCGTCTACTTCAATGACTGCGGAATCGCCAAGGCTCACTTTCGGTATATCGTTTTCGCCAACATCTACTCTCACTTCAATTTTGTTCATATCGGCGATCCTCATCATTTCAGTGCCTGCCATCATTGAATTACCTACTACCCTCTCGCCTTTCTTTACATTCAGCAGGCTCACTACTCCGTTCATGGGTGCAAGAACTGAGGTGCGGCTCAGGTCTTTATTCGCGCGTTGCAAACTTGCCTGTGCGCTTGCCACACCTGCCTGTCCGCCGCGGATGGTTTCTCGTGCCGCATTATAATTTGCTTCGGCGGTTTGCAGAGAATTCTGAGCCTGTTCGAACTCAGATCTTGAGATTACTTTCTCTTCGAGCAGTTGCTTCTGTCGGTCGAATGTGCGTTGCGCAAACTCTTTTGCAGCTTTCAATCCCGGGAGTTGAGCTTTTGCATTATCAACTCTTGCTTTTTCCTGACTTACCACAGCCGATGCCTGGTCGCGCTGTGTGGTGTAAATGTCTGCATAAATTTTTGCGAGCTCCTGCCCTCTCCTGACGCTGTCGCCTTCCAGCACATTCAGTTCCACAATCTCTCCGGATATATCTGGGCTCACCTTCACTTCAATTTCCGGATACACCTTGCCGCTTGCGTTAACGGTTTCTATAATGGTGCGTCTCGCAACTTTTTCTGTTGAAACTTTTATTGCCTCGTCTTTCCCTATCACGCCCGCACCTTTCAACGCGAGCAGCGCGATGATCACAATCAGTATCGAGCCTATAATTAACCAGGTTCTTTTTCGCATTTCACAAATTTATTTATTCGCTGAACGATCGTTCATTCAACGGTAATTCCTTTTCCTTTATAAAATTCAAGAAGCTTCAGCCTGAAAACGTAATCTACATGAGCCTGTGCAAGCTGTACACGAGCGCGGTTAAGATTGTTCTGATTCGTCAGCAGGTCGAGTGTAGGTAATAGGCCCACATCGTACCGCTTCTGCGAAAAATTGTATGCCTTTTCTGCTGTTTCCACACCTTTGATGCCGGCATGGTATTTCTGAATGGCCGTAGACGCGTCGTTGTAAGCTGTATAAATATCCTGCTTCAGATTCACGAGATCCTGGTCTTTCTGCAACTGCAGCGAGCTTACATTCAATTTACCTTTCTCCCAGTTTGTTCGTGCGACACCATTACTAAATAACGGTATGTTCACCTGTACTCCCACATTCTGCCTGAAGTTGTCGCTCAGCTGCGTGCCGAAAGGTGTGGTGCTGGTGGTGATCACATTGCGGAAACCGGGGGCTACAACATCATATAATGTTCCATTCACATTTGCTTTGGCGCCCGTGGTATCGAGCTGGCCGGTGGGCACCTGCAGAACACTTGGAATTTTATTGTTCGCATAGTTAGTTCCCAAACCGGCAAACAATGAAAATGTCGGATACATCTGGCCACGGGCCGACAATACATACCTTTCAGCCGCTTTTATCTTAAGTTCATTTACTTTCTGCTGCGGAAGGTTTTTCACTGCTTCTGCATACACAATCTCGGGTTGCAGCTCATCGAGCGTAAGCACCGGAATCTTGTCGAGTGGTGGCGTTTCTACTACGAAGCGTTCCGCCGCGTCGACATTCAGAATTGCTTTCAGCTGAAGAATGTTTTGCTTGACAGTATTGCTTGCTGTGATAAGATTTGAGCTGTCGATCGCAAGCTGTGCCTCGAGTTCGGCAAGGTTAAGTTCTGGCAAGGCACCTGTTTCCACTCTTTTTCTTGTATTCTCGAAATTTTGTAAGGTGAGCTGCACTGCAAGCTTTGCGATATTCTCCTGCTCTTCCGAAACGAGCACCTGTAAATAGGCTGTCGCAACATTAAGGGCGATGTCGTTCCTGATCTTATCTACGTTTGCGCGGGCAGCTTCGTTATCAAACTTGTTTCCTTCGATATTGTTCCTTACGCTGAAAAAATTAAACAATGTAACGCCGGAAGATAAACTGAAGCCAGTTGAAAACAATTGTGTGTTGGTGAACAGGTTTGTTGTGGGATCTATCGAGCGGCCCGAGTTTATACCAGAGCTGCCCGATATACTGGCTGTAGGCACCTGCATCAGCCTGCTTTGCTTCAGATTCAACGCTGCGATCCTCGCCTGTATGTCGGCCTGCTTAACGGATATGTTGTTAGCAAGTGCATATTCAACGGCTCTTTTCAGATTCCATGAATCCTGCGCGAACGAGCTTTCACAAACAATAAACAGCAATGCAACAACGATGTAAAGCCTCCTCATCATTAAACAAAAATAATTGTAATTGAGTAGCAAATATAAATGGCACTAACTTTACAAAAATTATATGAGCTGCCATGAGAGCTATTTTTACAATTATCCTTTCAATTACCATTACTTCTTCAATTGTTGCGCAGGAACAGATCACAGCGGCAGATTCATCAGATATTCTCGAACAGGTTGTTGTTAAGGGCTACGAATACAACAGGAAACTGATTGATGTGCCCGCACCGATAGCAGTGATCAGCAAAGCGCAATTCAACCGTTTTAATAACATTTCATTGTTGCCGGCGCTAAATACAGTGTCTGGTGTGCGCATGGAAGAAAGATCACCCGGAAGCTACAGGCTGAACATCCGCGGAAGTTCAGTGCGTTCACCCTTCGGCGTGAGAAATGTTAAAGTGTATTATAATAATATTCCATATACCGACCCGGGAGGCAACACATTTTTCAACCAGCTTGGCTTTTACAACATCAATGCTATGGAGATCATCAAAGGTCCCGGAAGCAGCTTATATGGTGCAGGCACCGGAGGTGTATTGCTGCTGTCGAGCAATGAGAACAAATTTCAAAAAGGCGCGTCATTCGATTACATAACGGGCAGCTTCGGCACTTACAGTGTTCACGGAAATCTGAAAGGGGGAACAGAAGATTTCAATCACTCAATAAACCTGATGTACCAGAAAAGCGACGGATACAGAGTGCATACGAATATGGACAGAAAAGTAATCAGTTGGGACGGTAAAGCAAAGGTTGGAGAAAAAGGAACTTTGAGAGCACACTTTCTGCAGGGCGACCTTTATTACCAGACTCCCGGCGCGCTCACCCTTGCTGAATATAATCAGGATCCAAAGGCCGCGCGACCCGCTGCAGGACCATCACCAAGCGCAGTTGATGCAAAGGCGGCTATTTTCCAAAAGTTGTTCGTTGCCGGTTTGAATTATAACCTGGTATGGAACGACAGATGGCAGAACAATACCACCCTTTACGGCGCCTATTCACGGCTGATCAATCCCACGGTAAGAAATTACGAACGACGTACTGAACCCCATTTCGGAAGCAGAACGGCAATTCAATACAACGGAAACATCAACAGGTCGCTTATTACATGGGTAGGTGGTGTTGAGGCGCAGCAGGGATTCGGAACATCAAAAGTTTATGGCAACAACCAGGGAAATCCTGACTCTCTGCAAACAGACGATGAAATCGAAACACACCAATGGTCGGTATTTACACAGGGAACAGTTGAAATGCCGGATAACTGGACGCTCACAGGAGGAGTGAGCCTGAACATTCTTTCTGTTGAGCTGCAAAGATTGTCGGAACCAACATCCATACAGCGACGGAAGTACAACAATGAATTCGCTCCGAGAGTTGCATTATTGAAAAAATTATCGCCTACTGTTTCAGTATATGGCAGCATTGCAAAAGGATATTCGCCTCCAACAAACGCGGAGTTGCTTCCCTCAACCGGAATTATCAGTACCAACCTTGAAGCAGAGCGGGGAACCAACTATGAAGCAGGTGTACGGGGACGTGTACTGGATAACCGGCTATATTTTGATGTGAATGCATTTTACTTCCGCCTCAACAACACCATCACGCAAAGGCGCGACCAGACCGGGGCTGATTTTTTTGTGAATGCAGGAAAAACAAAACAGAAAGGCATTGAAACATATGCCACGTTTAGAATTGTTGATGACACACACTTGTTTTTTGAAAATGTAAGAGTGTGGGTAAGCCACACCTGGCATGATTTCCATTACGATGAATTTCAGAAAGTGACTGATGACACCGCCGATTATTCCGGCAAACGTTTGCCGAGCATACCAAAGCATTTTCTTTCGTCAGGCGTGGACGTGATTACCAAAGCGGGGTTGTATGCAAATATCACTTACTACTACTGCGATCCTATTCCGTTGAACGACGCGAATAGCAGCTACGCATCGTCATATAATCTGGCAACTGCAAGATTGGGTTTCAAAAGAATTCTTACAAAGAGATTTTCATTCGACGTGTATGGCACCGCGGATAATATATTCGATGTTAAGTATAGCCTGGGCAACGATATCAATGCCTTTGGAGGAAGATTTTACAATGCGGCGCCCGAAAGAAATTTTGCCGTGGGCGTTGGCCTGAGGTATATATGGTGATCAGGATGTCACAGACCGGAAACGCAACAATCCGAGGAGTTTATCCCTGTTCATGAATAGCAGGACCGCACAGGATATAAACACAATCAAAGCATACACAAACAGAAGGCCGCTGTCGCCCTGCACTTCAATTCCCAGTATCGTGAGATGAAAGAATATTGCGCCGCTCATGATGCCCATAGCCAACAACGCACCGAGCCACGTATAGCGCGGAACCAGTATAAGTATGGCGGCAACGAGTTCGGCAATACCCGAACCTATCCTTCCCCAGGGTTCCATTCCCACGGTCGTAAAAATATACACCGATTCGGGCGAGGCCGTGAATTTAAAGAATAGCGTTTGTAGCAAAATAACGGCAGATAAAAGTCGGAGTACCCACGCTCCAACGGTTTTTAGCTGAGACATATGAAAAGTAATTGATGTTGTTACTAGTTCTTCCCGAGCACGGATTCAATGATCTCCTTTTTTTCATCATCTGTGAGACGATGTTGCTGGCCGGGCATTTTAAACATATCGTTCATTGTGCGGTTCTGCTGTGCAAATCTTCTGCAAAGGCTACATATCGCGAAATGACGCCATAATTGGATGCGCTGCAGTACCGACAACTTCGCCTCCTCCTTTTTAGAGATATATTCGACTGCCTTTTTACATGTGATCGTAATGTTCATGCCGGTTAATTTGTGAGCCAGTTTTTTTCGAGACAGGCCCTCAACTGTACCTTCGCCCGGTGTAAAATCACCCAGTAGTTAGACGAAGTAATGCCGAGTTCCTTACAAATTTGTTCACTTTCGAGGTCGTCGACATATTTCATAATGAAAACAATGTTTTGAACCTGTTTCAACTTTGCGGTGCAGTTTGTAAAAATGCGACGGAAGTCATTAACTTCTGCAGGATTGGTGAGATCTACTGACCATTGCTTAGGATGCATTCCTTCCTTCCAGTGATCATATTCATCAAAAAATGCATGGTCGTTGTATTCGGATCCCAGCGATTGAACGCTGACCTTATTAATAGCCTTTCTGAAATGATCAGTGATCTTATTTCTCAGGATGGCAACGAGCCAGGTACGTACCGACGACTGTTCCCTGTAATTATCGAAGCCGCGCCATGCTGATAAAAATGTTTCCTGTACAAAATCCTTCGCATCCTGATCGGAGAGGCCGCGCTTTATGGCGTAGTAATACAATACATCCGAATGATCGTTAACCCAACTGCTAAAAACATCCTGGTTATTCGTTTGGGTCATCCCGTAAGTTTCGGCATTAAAGTTCGTCATCTTTTATTTTTGGCCATAACTTATCTGCCTTTATTATATATCCCTGTTGGTCTTTCAGCCAGATCTGCTTTACTTCAATATTATAGTTGAAGTACAGCTTTCCTTCTTTAACCATCCAGGTTTCGGTTTCCGTAGGTGCCTTGTGGCCTTCGGCTGTTCCATAAGCACAGTACCCACCGTATTTCGGCGCATATTTATCCGGATTGCGTTTGAAGCTGTCGAGGTAGGCCTGGCTCGAAAACTGCCAGTCTGCACCTTTCCAATTATGTGTATAAGCGCTGTTACCGGTGACCGCTTTATGATCCAGGTGGAAAGCAACGGCATCATACCCGCGAATAGCTTTACCATCAACCACAAAAATTTCAGAATTATTCCGGTTAGAACAGGCAAGCAATAAAATTGCTGCGGCTAAGCTGAATGCTATTTTCATTTTGAAATTTTATAAATAGATGACCAATTTTTGTCGGCCTTCATTTTTAGGCCTACTTCATCTTTGTTCCACGACTTCAGCGTGTTGTTAAAAAACTTATTGTAAAAGAGATACAGTCTACCGTCAACCATCTTGAAGGTTTCGGGATCCACTTCCACTTTTTCGCCTTTGGCACCCATGGCATATGCACACCAACCGCCATATTCAGGTTCATATTTGGCCGGATTAGCGGTAAAAAGATTTTTGTTTGTCTCTGATGCGAAATAGTAGGTTACCCCCTTATAATCTGATCTGATCGATTTGCTACCCTCTTTTGCCTTGTTTTCGGTGAAGTAAGCGACGGGGTCGTAGCCACTAATAGCGACGTGACCGTCGCTAAGGTTGAATTGTTTTGTCCTGTCAGGCGATTGAGCCATTGCACCTACACCCAGCAGCAACGCCAGAGCGGCACACATTAATTGATTCATTTTAGTGACATTTACCATATAGACGGAAGTTGCCGCAATTCCTTACAATTAAATAATTTTATTTTCCATCAATGCTTTTATGAACCGGTTGTCAAGACGGAATTTTATAACAACTGCCTCCGCACTGGGAGCAGGTTTGATATTACCTGGTGCATCCTTGTCAAATTTAAAAGAGGGTGACCAGCGGTTAAGTGTTATTCAACTGCAGAAATGGGAAGCGCTTGGTTATGGCATGTTCATCCATTTCGGCATGAGCACGTACGATGGGGATGAATATTCGAAAGGCGATAAGGCGGCAACCGTTTATAATCCAACAAAACTCGATGTTGACCAGTGGATCAATGTGGCGAGAGACGCAGGAATGAAGTATGCAGTGCTCACTATGAAGCATGTTGCAGGATTTTGTTTGTGGCCAAGTAAACATACCGATTACCATGTTGGAAACAGCAGCAACAAAACAAATGTTGCAGCGTGGTTCGTTAAAGCCTGCGAAGCAAAAGGCATCATGCCCGGTTTTTATTACTGCTCATGGGATAACCACCATAAAATGGGTTCGCTCACTCCCACCTATACTGCATTTAAAGAGGCATATACGAGCGAAGCATACCGGGAATTTCAATGGAAGCAACTTGAGGAACTTGCAACTGAATTTGGTAAAGTCGGCGAATGGTGGATCGACATACCAGGAGTGCTGCCACGCGATTACCGAAATGAATTATATAAATATCTCGCATCGAAACATCCTGAGGCTATAATTGATATGAACTCAGGCATCAGTGATGGCTCAGAATACAATGTGGCTTACGCATGGCCGAGCGACATCATCAACATAGAAAGATTTCTGCCAAACAGTACGACTAAACATGTAAAGTGGAGAACCATTGAAGGAAAGAAATATTACCTGCCGGCAGAAGTTTGCGAGCCGATTGGAAAAGAATGGTTTTATAAAGACAACGATATTCTGCGTAGTGATGAAGAGCTATTGGGCATGTACCTTGTAACGCGTTCAAGAGGTGCAAATTTATTATTGGACGTTCCACCGGATAGATCGGGAGTTATACCTGCCGACAGTGTTAAGTCGCTCATGCGACTGCGTAAAAATCTTGACCTATTAAAGATGTGAGCTTTTAGTACCTCTTATGCTGCCCCATCTTTCTAAACGGTAACCCCCTACCAGATCCCTTTCAGAATGCTGAGAGAGAACATCCAGAAATATGTCGCATTAATACCGTAATAATGTCGTTTTAACACCTCTGACATCTCGAAAAATCATTTCATTTTTACACTTCGAAGTGAGGTTTTGATAAGTAAAAAGGAGCTGGTGTTAAAGATTGATAACACAATCTTCACAAAAAAAATTTTTTATCTGGATATGATTGTCCTTATTTTTGCCTAACAGCGTTAGGTAATAGAAAATATGTCGCCAATCAAGTACAGTATACGAGAGAAGGATGATATCAGGGCACGAATTCTTGATACAGCATGGCAGATGGTGAAAGATGAAGGTTGGCAGTCACTGTCGATACGAAAAATCGCTACGGCCGTTAACTACAGCATACCTGTGATCTACGACCATTTTGAAAACAAAGAAGCAATCGTATTTGAGTTTGCAAAGCAGGGATTTCAGATGCTCACTAAAACCATACAAAGGGCAACTGAAAAAACGAACGACCCCGCCGAACAGCTCAAAGGAATTGCGGATGCTTACTGGAAATTTGCCTCGAAACACAAAGAATATTACCAGCTCATGTTCGGTATGGGAATGGTTGGCTGCGAGGTGGAAAAGTGCTTTCCGGAGCGTGCCGACTTCAGAAAGATGGTAATGGAGCCTATTAAAATCCTTATCGCAAAAGGAAAACATCCGGATGATAATCCTTTTTTGAAATACTTCACGTTCTGGTCGATACTGCATGGGCTCATATCAATCAGGAACCTTGACACGAATGTTTCAGAAAATGTGAATAAGATGGTTATGGATGACGCCATTACAGGTTTCATAAAGAACCTCGGTTAACAATACATACGCCGAATCTTACAATTCATACATCTTGTACCCAATAAGATCCGGGATTTAATTTACTTGCGTACCGCTGTACATACTATTAACGACCCTTGCCGGAAAATTTTTTCTTTAAAAACAATTCGCTTATGTCTTTTTTAAAAAACTTATCATTATTTATCGTTGCCGCCATAGTAGTATACAGCTGTGCATCGTCATCAGGCAACGAGCCATCATACCAGATGCCTCCACAACAGCTTCCAGTTGTTGCAGTGAATGCACTTCCGGCTACAACGTACCAGGAATATTCAGCATCCATTGAGGGAACAAAGGATATTGAGATCCGGCCGCAGGTAAATGGTTACATCGAAAAGATTTATGTTGATGAAGGCGCTCATGTTAAGAAGGGTCAGCCGCTATTTCTTATCAACGACAGGCCTTACCAGGAAGCGCTTAACAACGCAAAGGCCGCATATAATGCCGCGAAAGCAAATCTTGCAACTGCTGAAATCAACGTGTCGAAGTTGAAACCGCTGGTGGAGAGCAACATCATTTCAGACGTGCAGTTTAAGACGGCGCAATCTGCATACGATGCTGCAAGCGCCAATGTTGCGCAGGCAAAGGCAATGGTTGAAAATGCACAGATCAATCTAGGTTATGCATTGATAAAAGCTCCTGCAGAAGGTTATATCGGACGGATAACTTTCAAAACCGGAAGCCTGGTCGGCACTTCAACAGTTGAACCGCTTACTTTGTTATCGGACATCAATAAGATCTACGCATACTTTTCATTCAGTGAAAACGATTTCCTTCAATTTAAAAATCAGTTTCCGGGTAATTCAGTTGAAGAGAAAATCAAAAATCTTCCTGAAGTTGAACTGATGCTTTCTGATAACAGTATTTATCCGAAGAAAGGAAAGGTGGAAACAGTATCGGGTCAATTTAATAATACAACCGGCGCAATCAGTTTCCGCGCAACGTTTCCGAATACAGAAGGTTTGATCCGTTCAGGCAATACGGGCAAGATCCGAATACCGCGATCAAGCACGAAAGACCTGATCGTTCCGCAGGAGGCTACCTTCGAGTTGCAGGATAAAGTGTTTGTGTTTATACTTGGTGACAGCAACAAAGTAATTAATGCTCCAATACATGTTACCGGAACAAGTGGTAACTACTACCTGGTTGATAAAGGAATTGCACCTGGTCAAAAAATAGTGTATGCAGGCTTCGACCGTCTGCAAGACGGAGCCGTAATTCAACCTCAAATTATTACTATGGACAGTCTGCTTAAAGTAAGGCCACTCTAACGATACCCATATATCATTCAATTCGCTGAAAAGCGTATCAATAATCTAACTATATGTTTAAACGGTTTATTGAACGGCCTGTTTTGTCGACAGTCGTTTCCATCATACTCACATTACTCGGACTATTATCGCTGTACACACTACCGATAACATTGTTCCCCGACATTGCACCGCCTACCGTTCAGGTAACTGCAACTTATCCTGGTGCGAATGCCGAAGTTGTTGCAAGAGCGGTTGCAACGCCGCTTGAAGAAGCCATCAACGGTGTTGAAGACATGACTTATATGACTTCTACATCTAGTAACGATGGCACCATGGCGATCAACGTTTATTTCAAGGTGGGTACCAATCCCGACCTCGCTGCTGTTAACGTACAAAGCCGTGTTTCGAGGGCGATAAGCCAGGTGCCGCAGGAAGTTGTGCTATCCGGCATATCAACTCAAAAGCAACAGAACAGTATGATCATGGTGCCCCTGATCTATAGTGACAGCAGCACTTATGACGAAACGTTTTTGCAGAACTATATAAAAATTAATATCATTCCCGAGCTGCAGCGTATACCTGGCGTAGGACAGGCCATGGTATTTGGTGCAAAGGATTATTCGATGCGCATCTGGCTGAAGCCCGACAGGCTAACAGCTAATAATCTTTCTACTCAGAATGTGATGAATGCGATACAGGAGCAGAATGTGGAAGCCGCCCCGGGACGATTCGGACAAAGCACTACCGCATCATTTGAATACATCCTGAAATACAAGGGTAAGCTTTCGAAGAACCAGGACTATGAGAATATTATTTTGAAGTCTGCACCGGACGGTTCAGTAGTAAGATTGAAGGATGTGGCGCGCGTTGAGTTTGGCGCCTTCGCGTACAGCGCAAATACACGCATTGAAGGAAAGCCGGGAATTGGCATAGCAATATTCCAGACGGCGGGTTCAAACGCAAATGATATTCTTACAGAAGCCGACAAGGCGTTGCAGAAGGCATCGAAATCATTTCCGAAAGGAATTGTGTATTTCAACATGTACAGCGCGAAGGAGTTTCTCGATGATTCAATTGAACAGGTTGTTGAAACATTGCTGATAGCATTCGTACTGGTGTTCCTTGTGGTGTTCATATTCCTGCAGGACTTCAGGTCGACATTGATACCTGCTATTGCAGTACCTGTTGCGATTATCGGTACATTTTTCTTCATGCAGCTTTTTGGATTTACGATCAACCTGCTAACCCTATTCGCATTGGTACTGGCGATCGGTATCGTTGTGGACGATGCGATTGTGGTTGTGGAGGCTGTGCATTCGAAGATGGAACGAACAAAGCTAGGGGCGCGGGAGGCAACCATAGAATCGATGAGTGAAATATCGGGGGTGATCATTTCCATCACGCTCGTAATGGCCGCGGTGTTTGTGCCTGTGGGTTTCATGCAGGGACCGGCGGGTGTCTTTTACAAGCAATTTGCGTTCACACTGGTTACGGCGATCCTGATATCGGCTGTTAACGCGTTAACACTGAGTCCGGCCTTATGTGCGCTATTTCTTAAGAGTACGCATAATGGTGAGGGTGAGCATAGGAAGCTTAGTTTCGGCCAGAGATTCTTTCATGGCTTTAATGCCGGTTTCAAGGCAACTACAGAAAAGTATGCCCGTGGAGTCAGTTATCTCATAAATCACAAATGGGTTGCTATAACGGCGCTTTTACTGATCACCGCCATTACAGGCTGGATGATCAGCAAGGCTCCTACAGGATTTATTCCAACAGAAGACCAGGGATTTATTGTGTATTCAGTAAACCTTCCGCCGGGAGCATCGCTCGACAGAACTCAACATGTGATGGATAAGGTAGACAGCCTGTTGCACGAGGTACCAGCGGTAGATAAACGTGGTTCAGTAACCGGATTGAACTTTGTGGCGAACGCAAACAGTTCGAATTATGCTGTTGGATTTATCAGAATGAAGCAACCCGGAGAGAGAGGTCCTGTTGAAAATGTGGAAGGTGTGATGGGAGTCATCAACCAGAAACTTAGTGTAATTAAAGAAGCAAGCATATTCCTTTTCCAGTTTCCTACAGTGCAGGGATTTGGTAACACCAGTGGATTTGAATTCATATTACAGGATAGAACCGGGGGTTCGCTTGATAAGCTCGCAGGCACTGCTTATGGCATGATCGGCCAGCTGATGCAGCAGAAAGAAATAGCGTATGCATTTACCACTTTCAACACTGCGAATCCGCAATACATGCTCAACATAAATGAGTCGAAGGCAAAACAGCTCGGCGTTAAGATCAGCGACCTGTTACAAACGCTGCAGGTGTATTATGGCAGCAGCTTCGCGTCGGACTTTAACCGCTTTGGAAAATTCTATCGCGTAATTGTACAGGCCGACGCGAGCTACAGGGTGGATGCTTCTTCCATGAATAATATCTATGTAAAGAACGAAGATGATGAAATGGTTCCTGTAAACGGACTTGTAACATTACAGAGAGTATACGGGCCGGAAACCGTTACAAGAAACAACCTGTTCAATGCAGTTACCATCAATGGTATTACCAAACCAGGTTATAGTACTGGTGATGCCATAAATGCGATCAAAAAAGTTGCTGAGCAGTCGCTCCCGAGAGGATATTCGTATGAGTGGACAGGAATGTCGAGGGAAGAGATCGGCGCGGGCTCACAGACAACGTTAATATTTTTATTAAGTGTGATTTTCGTTTACTTCCTTCTCGCTGCACAGTATGAAGGATATGTGCTGCCTCTCGCAGTTATATTTTCAGTTCCTACGGGAATTTTAGGAGTATTCGCTTTTATCAATTTAGCTGGCATTGAGAATAATATCTACGTGCAGGTTGGTTTGATCATGCTTGTTGGATTGCTCGCAAAGAACGCGATACTTATTGTGCAGTACGCGGTTGCGCGGCGACGAGCGGGAATGGACCTTGTTTCGGCGGCACTTGAAGCTTCGAGATTAAGGTTGCGGCCGATATTGATGACGTCGTTCGCATTCATTGTTGGTTTGCTGCCATTGACATGGGTTAAAGGCGGATCGGCATTGGGAAACCGTTCTATTGGAACAAGTGCGATTGGTGGAATGCTCACCGGAGTAGTGCTTGGAATATTCATCATTCCGGTGTTGTTCGTGATATTCCAGTATCTGCAGGAAAAAGTTTCAGGTTCACCCGTTCACCGTTCAATTGAACATCTTGACGAATAAAAATAATTATATGATAAGGCTGATAAGACAATTTTTAAATATCAACGTGCTGGTTATTCTTCTTGGATTGTTCATGCTTAACGCATGCCGCGTAAGCAAGCCATACGAAAGACCGCAGGTAACAACAGGTGATAAATTCAGAGGACAGGCGACGGCAGACACGTTAAGCATCGCCGATAAACAGTGGAAGGAAATATTTTCCGACAGCAGGCTAACTACGCTCATAGATTCGGGAATAAAGAACAATTACGATCTGCTGCTTGCAGTAAATAGGCTCGACATATCGCGAAGGAGAATGAGGCAATCGAAATTGCTGCAGCTGCCCGAATTCAATTTCCAGGTAGCGGCTCAATATAGCCGTCCGTCAGACAATAGCTTGAATGGGATAAGCATAAAAAGTTTTCTGAAAGAGAATCACGTTGAGAACTACCAGGCTCTGGGTACGTTATCGTGGGAAGCAGATATATGGGGAAGAATACGAAGCCAGCAGGAAGCTGCGTTGGCGGAATACATGCAAAGCTATGAAGCAGTGAAGGCCGTGCAAACGCGGGTAGTTGCCGACATCGCGCAGGGATATTTTAATCTCGTGATGCTGGACAGGCAGCTTGCGATATCAAAAAGCAATTTATTACTAAGCGACAGCTTTCTGGTGGCAACACAAAAAATGAAAGACGCTGGTATGGTGAATTTGCTGGCGGTGCAGCAGGCTGAGTCGCAGAAGCAATCTACTTCACTGCTTATTCCGCAACTGGAGGAAAATATTGCGATACAGGAGAATGCGCTGAAAATATTAACGGGACAAACACCGGATTCAGTTGAAAGGAATGGAATGCTGGACAATATGATGAAATATGAAAATATTTCTTCCGGCGTGCCAGCATCGCTGTTAAGCCGAAGGCCGGATGTGCGCGCAGCGGAACTTGCTGTAGTTGCGGCGAATGCGAGGATGGGTGTTGCGAAAGCGAATATGTACCCTGCGTTAAATATTACAGCAGGCGGAGGACTTGAATCATTTAAATCGAGCAACTGGTTTAATATACCGGGCTCGTTGTTCGGACTGGCTGCAGGAACGATAACGCAGCCTGTATTCAGAAGAAACGAATTAAAAACTAACTATGAAATTGCAAAACTTGAGAGAGAACAGTCGGTACTTGAATTCAGGCAGCTCGTATTACAGGCTGTTGGTGAAGTTGCTGACGCACTTGTAGAAATAGAGCAGCTGCAACAGCAGCGGCAGATTGCCTTGTCGAGAGTTGATACGCTTAAATTATCAGTCATAAACGCGAGGAAACTATTCAGCAGCGACCTTGCTAACTACCTTGAGGTTATTACTGCGCAGGGAAATGCGTTACAGGCGCAGCTTGAGCTCGCTACTATCGAGAAGAGGCAACTGGATGCGCTGGTGGAGCTGTATAGGGCGTTAGGAGGTGGATGGAAGTGAGCGTGACGCGTGAAGCGTGAAGCGTGAGGCGTGAGAATAATAATAAGCATTATATTCGCGGCGTAATTGGTTGGCGCCCCGGCGCCATTAAAAGGGAAACCGGTGCAAAACCGGTGCTATTCCCGTAGCTGTAAGTGCTATTTCCTTTAGGGAAATAAACATCCGAACACTCTTCATACCACTGTCGAAAGACGGGAAGGTTCAAAGGATGCGGCACAAGCCAGAAGACCTGCCAAGGACAACAACATCAACGAGCTTTCGGGAGAAAAGCCGGGATGAAAATTGTCTGCTGCAGAAGACATTTCATTTCTGACCAAATCGCATCCGAAGGTTCATAGTTAAATCACCATCCCCCGTTTTAAACCGGTCGGGACAAAACAAAAAAACTATGACCAGAATTTTAACGCTTCTCACTTTATTATTCATTACCTCATGCGTATACGCTCAGTACGACACTACGAAAGTATCTTCTCTTGAAGAGGTAGTTTTTACAGCCAACAAGTATCCCAAGAAACAATCTGAAACGGGTAAGGTATTGACGGTAATAGGCCATGTACAACTGGAACGCAGTTCGGGTAAAACACTTGCTGAAGTGCTGAACACCGTGTCAGGAACAACCGTGGTAGGCTCGAACAGCAATCTGGGGACCAATATGACAGCCGGAATTCGTGGTGGGAGTGCAGGAAATGTACTTATTCTCATCAACGGCATCCCTGTAAACGATCCTTCTGTTAACGATAACTACTTCGATCTGAATTTTGTTCCCATCGACCAGATCGAGAGAGTTGAAGTGCTGAAAGGGGGACAGTCTACCCTTTATGGATCAGACGCGGTAACGGGCGTGATAAACATCATCACAAAAAAATCCGGTACAAGCGGATTTCATACGGACATCTCGGCTGCTGCTGGTTCTTATGGAACATTTAAGGCCAACGCCGGAATAAGACAATCGGGTGAGCGGTCACAACTATCGTTGCAATATGGCGCCATTACCTCGAACGGATTTTCTTCTGCACATGACTCAACCGGCAAAAACGATTTTGAAAAAGACGGATTCATACAGCATAATCTAACGGGTTCGTGGCAGGTTGCCCTCGCTGAAAAACTAAAAGCAAATGTATTCGGCCAATACAGCTGGTACAAAACCGGCATTGACGCATCTGCATTTGTTGACGACCGTGACTATAATGTTACCACCGACAACCTAAGCGGCGGCGCCGGCTTAGGATATGATCTTGGCGGAGGAACATTGCAATTCAACTACAGGTTTAATAACGTGAACAGGTTATATCT